>JGI25328J35697_1002022_pt1 | contig 13028 bp, 10 predicted proteins | sample HigsolmetaAR203D_FD_35697 | JGI IMG/M metagenome (IMG submission 35697)
ATAAAGTTAAAGTTTCTGCTTGTATGGAAAGCGACTTTTCCAGAGTAAGTGAGATGTTTTCTGTTGAGTCATGGATAAAAAATAACCATAAAGAAGTATATGATGCTTACAAATCTGCTATTGATGCTTATACACAGGGGCATTCAGGAGCTTGTATTGAATCATGTAGGACAAGTATTGTAAGTATATTTTCAAAATATAAGGGGACTGAAAATTTCGCAAAGTGGATGAGAGGTGTATTTAACACTAGCGGAGACAGTGAAACAGCAACGGTTGCTGACTTAGATAGGGCTCTTAAATCAGATCTGAAAAAAGAAGATTTAGCAGATTTTTTTAATGAAAATAAAGATGGAAAGCTGACAAAGATAAAAACGATTTATATGATTTATTCTATGATGTCTGATTATGGAACCCATAGGAATGAGAATACTATTGAATCTCCAACAATTGAAGATGCACTGTTTTGTTTGAGACTAACAGATAGCATTTTATTTTGGGTATATTCAAAAAACAAATAGTGATTTTTAAATGAAGGGGTGAATAATATGTCCGACGTAAAAAATGCATATGATCAGATTATTGATTTCTTGAACAATGAAACAGATAAAACATTATTGCTACGGGGTATTGCTGACAAGGAAAAACATCAGACTCTTCTTAAAGCCTTGAACGCTCAAGGAAACTTGAAAGGGCTGATTAATTTAATTCATACAACAAAAGATGGAATGGAGAATTTTTTTCGATGGGCGGAACTATATAAAGTTAATGTACCGAAGAAATATGGACAAGGAATGAAATTATCAAATCTTATAATTTACTTTGATAATCTAACCACGAAAAGTAATAGTGAAAAATACGATGATTATGCATTTGACTTTATGATTATATGGCCAATTCAAAGTGTAACAAAAAATGAAAAAGAGATTCAGATGCTGAAAGAAATGGCCCAACGTCAAAAGACAAAAAAGATTATATATCTTACAATTAAAGAACCTTGCTACAACTCGGATTCTTTAGAGTCTATCGTGGATCGAGTGATAAAACTTGACTGTGAGAATGATGATCCAAAAGAATATCAGCGTATTCTAGCCGCCTACGAAGAGGATATGAAAAGGCGCAAGTACTAATATACATAGCAAATTCAGGTGGCTTAAGGGTGTACAATTATTATTCAGACTAGGCATAAATTCTTATTTAGAAAGCGAATTATTTACATCTTATGCCGTGGTTTGATAGAAAAATATGAAATAAGGATTTTTTCGGGAGAGAATAAATGAAAGATTTCTTAAATGAAATTCGAAAACCAATTAGTATATCGCTAACAAAAAAGTTTTTATATTCAACTTTAATATTTATAGCGGGGATTACTTTAGGCTTAGTTTCCAAGATGCTTGAAACAACCCTAAGTAATTCATTACCCTATTTTCTAGAAGTCTTAGATTTAAGAAACTTCTTTTCTCGCATGGGGGTTTGGCTTTTCCTTGCGGTGTTAATATCTTTATATAGCAAATCAGCTCTCAGGTCTGCCATAAATGTATTTTTGTTTTTTGCGGGTATGGTAGGTAGCTATTATTTATTCACAGTTTTGATAGCTGGCTTTTTTCCTAAATCATATATGATGATTTGGATAATAATGACTTGTATTTCACCATTTCTGGCTTTTGTGTGTTGGTATGCAAAGGGGAAAGGTATTATTGCTATTTTTATTTCATCTATAATTTTTATGTTTATCTCAAGACAGGCTTTTGTATTTGGATTTTGGTATTTTGATATTAGAGATAATTTGGAATTGTTACTCTGGATTGCCACGATTTTTGTTTTATATCAGTCTCCAAAACAAATATTCAAGGTAGTGACAATAGGATTGCTTCTCTATTTCTTTTCCGCTCAAATCAACTTATTTTGGGGAATGTTGTAGGTCTCTATTTAATGCAAATTCAGTGGATATGTTCTCGTCTACCGATAGTGCAAAAAGTGCCGTAGATATATTTCCGAGAACGGGCAGGTTCAAAAGACATTGGATCCTATCCTCTCAAGCCATGTGGAGTTGGTAGCATTGATGTCAAGGGAATAAATACACTAGCTGTTCAAGCATTGATAGAGCAAGGTTTATAGGGTTTCACTTAAATTTATTTTATGTTAATAAACAGGTGGGACCCTTTTTGTTATTGGTTTTAGATGCCCTGAAAATCGGGGTTGAGTTGATAGAATGGATTTTGGATGGGGGAGTTGACAGGATAGATGTAGGGCATAAAATGTGTTAAATTTAGACTAATCATATAGTTAAAATGGGGATATAAACGTCATGCCGCCCAAGGGACTTCTAAACTATATAACAGGAAATGCTATGGCTATGAAAATGATGAGAATGGTCTGCTAGTTATAAAAAATGAAGAAGCTAGAAATGTTCGGTTGATTTTTGAGCTGTATTCTAAGGAAGAGAAAAGTAATTGAATTTGTTTTTCCTTTAAATTCATTTAATCAATCCAGCTTGAAGTTTTTGGATAATAGCTGTTTATGAGGCTAAAAATCTTCTCTAAAATAAGAACGCGAAAAGGCTGTGGATTTGGAGAGGCATTGCTTTTTTATATTTGTTTAGGCGAGCTTCTTGCACTAGGGATTTGTTAATGAAGCTAGTACGTTTCATTGACATTTTAAATGAAAATTCTAAATATATGGGAGCAAACTGTGTAAAATTCTAGTCAAAATATTTTGTATACAAGGGGAGGATCGGTGCTACTTTGTTGCCCCTTTCTGAGCGGAGTGCTAAAGGATAAACAAATCAAGTGATAAAGCTGCGAAAAATTTTTGGGAAGGAAGGGAAAACATTGAAAAGATTTTTTGTGATTCTGTTGGGTATCATCGGATTCATTGGTTTATATATTATCTTTTTGAATCCAATCAATTTTAGTTGGTGGCCTTTAGGAAATCAAAGAACCCAGTCCGTTACATCAGAGGGAATTGAAATGATTGAAATTGATGCCTCAGGTGTTAGCACAACGATTATTCCGGAAAGTCGAGAAGATTTAAAAGCTGATTTAGATGGAAAGGGAAAGCTGATTGTTAAACAGCATGGAGACAAAGTAAAAGTAAGTGCGAAACAAAAATGGAAATGGTTGGGGTGGTTGTTTCATAACAAGGCAAGATTGAATATTTACATCCCTGAAGATTATGATCGAAACATGGCTATAAATCTTGGCTCCGGGAATTTGAATTTCTCTGGCCTTTCAAAAAATGAACCGATGAAACTAGATGAATTAATATTAGATATAGGCTCGGGAAACGTCAACCTGAAGAATGTATCGGTTAAACATTTTGAGCATGATAGTTCGTCGGGGAATGTCGATATAGACTCATTAACGACAGAAACAGGATCATTTGATATTAGTTCTGGAAACCTCAAAGTAAAGCATTATATCGGAGCTATTGAGGCTGAGCTATCATCTGGAAATTTAAATATACAAATGGATGAATTAACAGATTCAGTTGATATTGAAGTAAGTTCAGGAGTGGTGGATCTTAATCTTCCGACTGATGCTGACTTTACTTTAAACGGAAAGACAAACAGCGGCAATATAACATGTGATTTTCCGCTAACTAGCAAAAAAATAGATAATAAAAACATCAAAGGTACCCATGGGTCTGGTGAACATCCTATCGACGTAAGCGTATCAAGCGGCAACATTAAAATTTATTAAAATGATGTGAAAAAGCGTTCATTGATTAACTNGGNAAGCAAGAATGATGTCTATCTCTTTAATAAAATACTNAACAAGTGCCGCACTCTTAAATATTAAAAGTCAATAGAAAAAGGAAGCAGCCTAAACTTCTTAATTCGTGTTTTAGGCTGCTTTTTAAATAAAATTCCTCGTCTTGTATAGCTGAGCACCAATTATTTTATTTTTTGTTACTTATCCATACAATCCTTCAAAGAACGTATTAGTATTTTTAAGAAAACAGAAACGTTAAACAGAGAGAAAAGCTCTAATTTTATGCATTGACTTTTTTGAGTGAAAAACAATTTCATTTTCAAATAGTAAAACATCAATGGTCGGAATGACTTCGTTTAGAAGTTCCGTTTCAACTGATTGTTAAATACGTTCTGTTCCATTTTCATCTTATTACATAATTTTCATTAATAATAAATCACACAGATAGTGAACGTAACTTTAGGACATATGCTCTAAGGTTACGTTTTTATTATTTGTGACAAATTAATTAACAAATGTAAAAAAATGTGTAATTGTTAGTTTTTTCAAAAGGAATTGTAAGATTTTTGTCGTATATAGTAGAATAGTACGATTTTTTGTAGAAGGAGGTTGGGGAATGGATAAGCATCAGATGGAGAATCATATTTGGCTGGCTTCTTTATTTCATTATCTTTATCCCATGTTTATCGAAAAAAAATTGATAGACGATTCGGATACTGAAACTTTGTATATGCAAACGATCCATTCTTTAAGTAATAAAAACCGCTTTTTTCAAAAATATTATCAAAACTTATCCTCCGATCAAAGTAACATTAGCATCATTAACTTTTTTGTTAGAAGGGCTTCTCAATTAAGTACATTGGAATATGGGATACATGATGGGACGAAAGTGAATAATTTTGTTCCTCTTCAGTCTATATTTTCCAATTTATTTGATCAACAGCAGAAAAAAAGTTTTATGTACCCGTTGAAGCCGCTTGAATTGTCAAATATTTTGCCATCCGAAAATGTTCATAGCGATTCGATCGGACAATTGTTTTCTTCCTTTTTGAAAGAACTTGAGAAAATACATAAGAAAGAGCAGCTGCTATTTTTGTTAGAAAAATATTTTTGGAGTGTTGCTGACGCCAATACTGTTGATATCTCTTTATACGACTTAATGAAAACGAATGCTGCTATTGCTTGCTCTCTTTATAAGCAATATGAAAAAGGATATTTGGATATTAAAGAGTTTAATGAATCGTCTGATCGTTCAACTAAACAGTTTATGTTAATCCATGGGGATGTATCAGGGATTCAAAACTTTATTTTTAATATCCCTTCAAAAGGAGCTGCTAAAAGTTTAAAAGGACGTTCCGTGTACATAAGTTTGCTTTCAGACGTTATTGTACGTTATATACTTGATGAATTGGAACTGCATTCAACGAGCCTTTTATATAATGGCGGAGGAAATTTCTTCATTCTGGCACCTTATTGCCAACAAGAAAAATTTGTGAGCATCCGGGAAAAAATTTTGCAACATTTGCTTGAAGGGCATGATGGTGAGATTTACTTTGCGATAGATTTTGTTCCTGTTTCCATGGCCGATTTTCAAGATTTCTCAAGTGTATGGGAATCATCGAAAACAAAAACAAGTCGGTTGAAAAAAAGAAAATGGAGTGAACTTGGACTTGAGTCTAAGTTTAAGGAGATTTTTGGACCGCTGGATAAAGGTAATGATGAATCTCATGTGTGCAAAGTTTGCGGTTCATTTGGCAGCAAACGGCCTATAAATGAAGAATTTTTTGATGATGATGATTCTATGGCTGTCTGTACAATGTGCAAAAGTTTTATTAATTTAACGAATGAATTACGTGATGCTGCATATCTAGTCTTTCGAAAAGCTACCTCTAATGACCTTGACTATAACACATATCAAGATATGTTTCGGCAATTCGGTTATGATATTTCATTTTATTCTAACATGAACCAATATTCACCTAATAAGCAGGAACAATGGTACAAAATCAATGATACGAATTTTGTTGAGGATCATTGTGATGGGTTTCAATTTGGAGCTTATTTTTTACCTCAAGGAAAGGATGGACAAGTTACGTTTGAAGAATTATCACAAAGAGCTATCGTCAATGGGAGAGGGGATGCGAAACTTGCTCATTTAAAACTGGATGTTGATAATTTGGGGATGATTTTTGGTCAAGGATTAGGGGAGCGCAGCTCCATTTCGAGAGTGTCCGTGTTAAGTAGAATGCTAGGCTTATACTTTGGAGGCTATATTAACCAACTCATAGAAGAACATCGCTGGCAAGAAACGTTATACGTTGTTTTTTCTGGTGGAGATGACACATATGTGGTTGGAACTTGGAAAGATGTGTTTGCTTTTGCAGAGAAATTTTATCAAGATTTTAGGTTATTTACGTGCCAAAATCGTTATATAACCTTTTCTGCAGGAATGAATGTATTTTCCTATCAATTTCCAGTTACTCGAGCGGCGGATATAACGGAAAACTCTTTAGAAGCGGCAAAAAAAGCAAGTGGTATTTCAAACGGTAATTTTCCGCCTATAAAAAACAAAGTTTCATTAATGGGGGAAGTGTTTAACTGGGAAGAGTTTAAGCAAGTAAAGGAAATTGAATCTATTTTAGAAAAAATGGTCATTGAATACGATAATCGTAGCGTGTTGTATAAAGTGAATAAAAGTACACTTGGATTTAAGCATATTTTAAAAGATTCTACACAGGGCAAGTTTCAGCACGTAAAATTTTGGAGGCTCTATTATTATTTGCGGGATATTAAGAAAAATTATAACTACCGTTGCAAAAAGTTTGGCAAAGAAGCCGCAGGCGAGGATTACGTAGAACAATTAGTCCATCAATACCGTCAAATCGTTGTTCATAATCTTTTTCATTCCAAAGAAAGGGATCAAATCCGTAAAATTATGATCATTCCTGTCGCGGTGAAATGGGCGGAATTAGCGACAAGAAAAGCGGAGGAGGAGAATGAATGACTGTTAAATTAAAAGGAAGAATTAAGTTTTTTAATGTTAAGAAAAACTTTGGGTATATTGTTACGGCTGATAAAAAAGAAATTAGATGTACGAGAGAAAATTTCGAAGGGCCGCCGCTTAGTGAAAAATATGAGGAAGAAGTTTATTATTTATTAACGAGAAATGGTTCGAGGGAACAAATCTCAGAAATTGAAAGTCCTTATGCCTATTATTTTAAAAATAATGTATTACGTTTGGACGACTGTGATTATGATGAATTTTGCGATACCGCTTTAGAGTACGCAAAAAAATTAAGAGGTCCAAATCCAATTAAAGATCCGGAAGTTACTACCTCGATGATCAGAAAGGTTTATGACCAAATCATGAGGGCTAAAAGCATTAGTGAATTAAAAAGACTTCGTCCCCAGTTTGCCTATTTGGCCGGTCGGAATGCAAATAAGCCAAGAGTAGGGGAATTGATGCATATATTGGATTACTTGGTGAAACATGCAAAGTCAAGGGGAGAAAATGACGCTCTCCATTTACAATACATACAACAGTTTATGGAAGCCATCGTTGCCTATTTGAAATATGCTGAAGAAGAAAAATAAACGGAGGTAATGGATCGTGAAACTGTTAGGAAAATTGTTAATTACAGGCCATATTGAAGCGCTCACGGGACTGGCAATAGGGGGTTCCAAAAGTGATGTGGCCATTGGAGGAATTGACAATAACGTCATTAAAAATTCTGAAGGTGTTCCTTATATACCAGGCTCATCACTGAAGGGAAAGCTTCGCAGTTTGATAGAAAAACGATTTGAACGGGAAGAAGTTTGTTCATGCGGAAAGGAGGATTGCGTTATTTGCACAGTGTTTGGAACAGGCTTGCCTACTAAAAATAAAAACATAACGGCGGGACCGACCCGTTTATACGTAAGGGATGCAAAATTAAATGAGAATACAAAAAAACAAATGGAAAAAAAAGAAGGGATTTTTTCCAATTTAGAACTTACCTATACAGAAGGAAAATGGGAAAATCAAATTAATCGATTAACTTCAAAGGCAGCTCATCCTCGTCAGCAGGAACGGGTTCCAGCTGGGAGCATATTCGATTTTAATATGATTTATAATATTTTGACGAAAAAAGATATCGAATATTTTCATCAAGTAATAACTGCATTGAGATTGCTTGAAGATGACTATTTGGGCGGCAACGGTTCACGGGGCTACGGAAGAATCCAATTTCAAAATGTATCCATTTTATTGAAAACCGTCTCGGATTATGAAAGCGGAGGCACAGGCAAAGAGATTTTTTCGGGTTTGTTATCGGATTTTGAGGACGAAGAGGCAAAAAATAAATTAAAAAGTTTGGTAGAAGAGGAAGAGAAAGCATGAAAATAGCCAAACTATTGCTGAATGATCATGCAAAATTTCATTTTGGCGACTCCAGCGGTGATTTAAAGGATCATTTTTCTTCAGATCAACTTGTTTCTGCGTTAATGAATAATGTCGTCCTTTTATATGGGGATAAACAGTTAAGTGAATTTACATCGTTATTACGTGAAGATCATATTCATTTTTCCTCCATTTTTTATGGGTTGGATTTTTTGCCGAAACAACAACATAAAAATGGTGCGACGATCTATTTTTTTCCGCGGCCAAAAGTGGATTTTATGAGCACTGAACAACATTCCGTTTCCTATAAGGAAATAAAAAAAATAAATTATGTTTCAATAAAACTATTGGAAAAGCTGTCAAAAAGTTGGAATGAAGAAGAGGAGGCTTGCAAATTTGATTTTCACTCCATCGTTTTAATCGGGAAAAAATTTGCTGTTTTACGAGAAGAAATAGCTGATTTAGAATGTACAGAACAAGAATTACAGTCTTTGCGCTTTTTACATTTTGACAGTAAACCTGGAGTGGAAGTAAGCAGAGATTTGAAGAAGCCGGGCAAATTTTACTTTCAAGAGCATTTAGAAGTGACTTTTGACGAAACAAAATATTATCGTGTCCAACCCTTTATGTATTTTATAATTGACGGAAAGCTGCCTGTCTTTTTAAACGCGGCCATTCAATTATTGGAAGATGAAGGAATTGGAGGAAAAAGAAGTTTAGGAAAAGGATTTTTTCATAAAATTGAATGGAAAGAAACTTCCTATACATTGCCGCAAAAGGGGCGATATTTTATGAATCTTTCCACTTATTTTCCGAAAAAAGAAGAAGCAGGAAAATTGTATTTTTATGAATTGGAAAAAAGAAGTGGCTTTGTATATTCGTTAGGTGGAAAAACAGTTCGGAAAAAAAGCGCCATGGTCATTAATGAGGGGAGTTTGTTTAGGGAAAAAGTAAAAGGTGATATGATCAATGTAGAGCCTGAAAATTTTGATCATTCCGTTTATTTATATGGGAAAAGCATATTTGTTGGTTTTGGAGGGAAAGCATGATGGGAAATGGCTTAACCCTCCGTTTAGAAACAGTTACTCCTCTCCATATTGGCAATGGTGACATCCTTTCTCCGTATAGTGATTATATTTTTGATGATGAAACCGGAATGGTCTATATTATTGATCCTTATAAGGTCGAAAAGGCATTATATGAAATGGAAAATAACGAAGAAGTTATTGATGAATTTGTTCAAAGGATTTCTGCAAAGAAATATACAAGCGATGTTTATACCTTAAAACACTTTTTTAAAGAGTATGGTTTGAATTATAAGCAATTGGCACGATCAGCCGTTCAAACGAATGCCGATGTAAAAAATGAAGAAATTCAAGAGTGTATTAAAAGCAGTGCAAGACCTTTTATTCCGGGAAGCAGCATTAAAGGTGCTGTTCGTACAAGTTTATTATTTGTACATCGTCAAGAAGGCGGTTTTTCCCTCGATGATGTTCCCAAAAATATAAAACAATCTAATGGTGAAGATTTATTTGGTGAATTCGAAAAAGATTTATTAAAACATTTACATATATCCGATTCAACGATGTTAAAACCTGACGAAATCATGATTGTGAAAACTTTGCGGTTTGATTTCAAAAAGAAAACCGGAACTATACCCGTTACAAAAGAAGCCATCCCGGAAAATACACAATTGACATTTCGGCTTCAATGTAAAGCAAAGCGGAACTATCACTCTTTAGATAAACGATTTTCTTATTTATATAGTGAAGAAGGAGAAAACGGCGAACGGAAGATTTTAAATATGGTCAATTCCTTTTATAAACAACTAATTGAAAAAGAATGGAATTTACTGAAGGAATTGAAAATTCCGGAACTTAGTCTGGTAACAGACTTATATGAAAAATTGCTAAAGAGTGCACAGCAGTTTGAGAAGGAACAAAACGGTGCTGTTATGAGGCTAGGAAGCGGTAAAACGTTTTATGATAATACAATTGCCGGTTTATTTTCACCACAAGATCTTAAAAAGATTAGAAATAAAACAAATTTGGGAAGTTATCTTCCTTTTCCTAGAACAAGATCTGTTATTCAAAACGGTCAGGTTTATGAATCGGTATTAGGATGGGTATATATTATGATTTAGAGAAAATTATTTTAGGAGTTTTAAGATGAAGATGTTTGTCATTTTGTCTCATAAATTGTCAGAAATACAAATACAAGAAATTAACCAACGTTTTAAAATTGATGATATTGTGTATCTGCCGGATTCCCTGCAAAAAATATGGTCCAATATTCCCGCATCAGGGGAATGGCAAGAAGATTTTTTAAGAGAAATAAAAAATTGGCTTTCAAAACAGTTGAAAAAAGGGGACAAACTGATTGTTCAAGGGGAATTTGGCGCAACATTTTGCCTTGTTCAATGGTTAAAGAAAAGAGGATACGTTGTTTATTATGCTACAACTGAAAGGAAAGTGATAGAAGAACAACTAAAGGACGGAACCATTCGAACGAATCGCATCTTTCAGCATGTCAATTTTAGAGAGTATCCTGCGGGATGACATCAAATAAAGGAGTGGATGGAATAGTGGAGATATTAATTGCTCCTCTCGGTAGCGGGGGGTACGAAGAAAAAGGTGTGGGAATGCGAGAATACAGAACTGCTAAATATAAATTTCCTGATAGCGGAAAGATTTATGAGACATCTTTTATCACAGCAGCTATCAGTGAACATTTAAAAGTGGATAAAATTATTTTGGTTGGCACGAAAAATTCGATGTGGGAAGAGGTATACAGATATTTTGGAAAGATAGAAGGAGATTTAGAAAAAGAGAAAAAATACTTCTCTCTAATAGAAAAAATTGGAGATCAGTTAACAGAGGTCGATTTGCAGTGTGTCAACGAAGTGATGGATGAATTTTTGAAAAATATTAATCCCCATGCGTCTGGTGGTTCAGTATGTAAAATTTTAGAATATGGAATGAATGATGAAGAATTGTTTAAAAATCTTGATATATTTATGGATTTACAACAACAATTTCAGCCTGCTGATAAAATTTATTTAGATATTACCCATTCTTTCCGTTCAATTCCTCTTTTTATGTATTTGATGATCGATTTTATTCAAACATTAAGGAAAGACATAATACGTTTATCAGGTATTTATTATGGAATGTTTGAAGTGAGCCGGGAACTTGATTATACTCCCATTATAGATTTAAATCCATTGTTTTCCATCACCAAGTGGACGAAGGGAGTATTTGATTTTGTTACATATGGGAATGTCGACTTAATGGCTGAATTAATGGAAGATAACGATATCAAACAAACGATGTTAAACATTTCCAAACTGACTAACTTGAATTATATTAGAGAATTACGTTCTCAGATGGATAAATTAAGGTATCAATTGGAAAAAGTTGATGACGTCCCAGTGCCTCAGTCGATGTTATTGTATTTAAAACCGGAATTACTTGATTTTGTCAATTATTTTAAAGGCGTCAATAATGATGCTGAATTCCAGTTCCGACTAGCAAAATGGTTTTTTGATCATAATCGATACGCTAATGGGTATATTTGTTTGGCTGAATCTATTATCACTTATTTACAGTACATTTATAAAAAAAGAATTCCTTCCATTGATTATCAGAACAAAAATGATCGAAAAAAGATACAAGATCTATTATTACATTTTTTGAAAAATGATTCAAACAAGGATTACCAAAAAATTGGACAGGTTTATGATGAAATAAGGATTATACGAAATCATATTGCTCATGCTGGTTTTGGGGATCACGATGACTATGATAAAGTTATCAAAAAAAGCTTGGAACTTGCAAATACTGTTGAAAAATATATTTTTCATAATTCAAATGAAACAAAACTGAGTAAACTTCCTTCTCTTTATGATTTTAATAATTTGCGAAAACGTCCTAATTTCCAAAAGGAATCATCTAGATAATCGAATAAACTATGGAAAAAGGATAATAAAAATAAAGAGTGTTATTCAAAACAATTGACATTTTGTTTATAAAACGTTAAGAAAAGATTAATTTTACTTTTACTCATAAAGTAGTTTCTTTATCAAATATTGAGGTGGGATTTCATTACACTCAACTTTATTATCTAACACCATATTTATATAGAACAAATCAAGTTTTATATGTTCTGAAGGATGTTAAGGAAAAATTTGTGCATCAAAACGTGAAGACCTTTGCAAAAGAAAATACCAGCCTTTTAGCGATTAAAAAAAACGATTTCCGACTTATATTCTATCTGGAAGATTACTTTGTGTTTGGTCTGTATTTGTTTGAACACAGCAATAACGTGCTTCTCAAATGAATTTGAGAAGCTTTTTTTTATGCTTAGAAATTTTTTTCATGAAATTGTACTGCAATGGAAGTTTAAAAGAGATTTATGAAATTGATTTTTCTTGTATAGATAAAATTTTTATTTTCGAAAGTTGGAAAAACTTTCATCAAGATTCTTAGTTCAACTCTCGTTTGGTAGGAATATGAATTAAAAAAATTCTTCTTGTTTCATTTAGAAACTTGTATAAGTTAACAAAATATTAATGTTGAATTTATATGTGATTTACATTCTATTTTTATACTGAAATCATAAACAATCAACAAAAAGCAAAAACAATTCACATTAAAAGGAGAAGTGAATGATGGGGAAAAATCATTTTGGGAAAGCTGGCAAGTCATTACAAGTCTGTATTTTAGGGTTAAGTTTATTAGGTTTGGCAGCTTGTGGAGGCGGCGGAAGTGAATCTTCTTCCAAAGAAATCGATACTGAATCACTTACTCTTGATGAAATTGTTGAAAAAGCTAAACAGGAAGGTGAAGTGAATAGTGTCGGAATGCCGGATACTTGGGCAAACTGGAAAGAAACATGGCAAGAACTTTCAGAGGAGTATGGGTTAAAGCATACAGATACAG
>JGI25328J35697_1002026_pt1 | contig 13013 bp, 15 predicted proteins | sample HigsolmetaAR203D_FD_35697 | JGI IMG/M metagenome (IMG submission 35697)
ATTGGAATAGTCGGTCTTTTAGCTATTACTTTTTCAAATTTAGTTCTTAAACATGATGTCGTCGCGACCATTATTAGCATTGTTGTGATCGGGATTTTAGTAAGCTCCAGAACCAAAATCATCCTAATTTTTGGGAGGCAGTTTTGGAAAGAAAAATGCCCCCCACAAAATGCTGGGGACTAGGAAAAAACTGATTTTAGATGCCCACTACAATTTTTCCACACGGGTAAATGTCATATCCATTTAGATATTTTAAATTAGCCTCATAAAATTTGGGGAGCAGGATGAATATAGCGGGCGGCTTATGCCGCGCAGTATTTTTGTTGTGAAAGACTTCCCCTGTCATTCTTTTGTGGACTGTCAATCCTGTTAAGTTTTAGCGATGAAATAAAACAAGCCGGCCAGAAGAAGTAACTAAGCGATGCGCGGTATTTAAACATTGATGCTCCTTCAATATTTCTGAACCGATTTCTTTTGCCTCTTGTTCTGAATTTGCTTCAAACTTTTCATTTAAAAGCAGTTCTCCTTTGTTTGTAAACGCAGTTAAAAAATATGTCGGCATTTCAAACATCCTCCTTTTTTAAAAAATATATTTCTTTTTCCTGAAAAAAAATCCTTTCAGCTTTTTTTAAAAAATTTTTTGGCAGGGGGCCCGGGTACCGGGATGTATTTTTTCACATTAAAATGATATAATATGGAAAAGCAAACGTACGTTCCGGAAACAAGTGAAAAGAGGGAGACTATGACTCGCCGCATAACATTTATACATACGGCAGATTTGCATTTAGATAGTCCGTTCACAGGGCTTGAGCATTTGCCGGAAAGCATCTTTAAAAGAATTCAAGAAAGTACTTTTACGGCATTTGAACGTGTAATTGAACTGGCGGCAAAAGAAAAAGTCGATTTTATACTGATCGCAGGAGATTTGTATGATGACGAAGACCGCAGTTTGAAAGCCCAGTTGAGATTAAAGAAACAGTTTGAACGGCTCAATGAAGAAGGCATCCAAGTTTTTATTATTTTTGGAAATCATGATCATACAGGAGGTAATTGGGTTCATATTCAATGGCCTGAAAACGTTCATATTTTTTCCGATCGTGATGTAGAATGTATACCGTTTGTCCGCGACGGAAAGGTTTTAGCCAACATTTACGGCTACAGCTATCCGACTCGTTCGGTTACAGAAAATATTGTCTATAAATTTCAAAAAAGAAGCGAAGCGCCGCTTCATATCGGTCTTCTTCACGGCACCGCGTCAGGGACGGAAGGACATGAGCCGTATTGTCCTTTTACGATTCAAAATTTATTGGAAAAAGATTTTGATTATTGGGCTTTAGGACATATACATAAACGGCAAATTTTACATCGTTCCGACCCTCCGATTATTTATCCGGGAAATATTCAAGGCCGCCATAAAAAAGAAACGGGAGAAAAGGGAGTGTATCTTGTAGAATTAGCAGAAGGCGGGAAAAGCGCGTACCGATTTGTGCCGGTATTTGACATACTTTGGAATGAAATCAAGCTCTCTGTAAATGAAATAGCTGCTGTTGGCGAGCTATATGATCATATTCGAGCGGTAAAGGAACAGCAGAGANGAAATGGCTCGGCTCTTTTGACAATTATGCTAGATGGAGCTTCATCATTGTTTTGGGATCTTATGGATCAGGATCATTTGGATGAGCTTGCGCAAATATTGAATGAAGAGGAAGAAGGAAAGAACGAATTCGTTTGGATTGTTTCCATTCANCATCAAATCGTGCCGAGCGACGACTTTTTCTCCTCCTCTTACATTTCGAAAGATTTTGAACAAATTTTGGATCATTTTCATCAATTTGACGAAGCGATGGAGCCTTTATATAAAAATCGTTTATTTCGGCGTTTCTTTCAATCTTTCACAGAAAATGAAAAAGAAGAATTGATAAAAGAAGCGAAAACAATGATTTATTATGAGCTGTTTAAGCAAGAATGGAAGCGGTCGTAAAAAAGGTGATAAGATGAAAATAAAAGAACTGCATATTTATGGCTACGGAAAATTTGCAGATAAAAAAATTTCATTTTCGGATCATGGCATACAAGTCATTTACGGTTTAAATGAAGCCGGAAAATCGACGCTGATGTCTTTTATCCATAGCATGCTGTTCGGATTTCCCGTTAAACAGCATCCGGATAAACGGTTCGAACCGAAAGCGGGCGGAAAATACGGCGGGGCATTAATCATCGAATGTGAAATTTACGGAACAGTAAAAGTGGAGCGCGTAAAAGGGAGAGCCGCAGCGGGGGATGTAACTCTTTATTTCCAGGATGGACGGACAGGAGGGGATAAAGAGCTGGCTGAAATTTTAAAAGGAACCGACAGACCAACATATCAAGCGATTTTTTCCTTTGATTTATTCGGGCTGCAAAAAGTGTATGAGCTGAATCGTGAGAAGCTGGGAAAATATTTATTTTTAACAAGTGTATTCGGGTCTGATCAGTTATATCGTTTAGAGGAGAAACTGCAGAGAGAGCAGGAGGATTTGTTTAAACCGAACGGACGAAAACCGTTGCTGAACAGATCGTTAAATGAACTGATGGAGGACTTTGCAGAACTGCAACATGCAAAAGAACAGCAGCGCGCTTACAATTTTTTGATCAAAGAAAGGGACAGCTTAGAGAAGCAGCTGAAGGACTGCCAGAACGAGAAGGTGACGCTGAAAACAGAACGGAAAAAAGTGGAAAAACAAATAGCAGTTCTTCCCCTTTTGGAAAGACGGAAAGAATGCTTGCAGCTGTTAAAAGATTTTCCTGACGGCATTCAATTCCCGGAGGACGGGTTTGTTCGGCTGGAAAAGCTTTCGGCAAGAAGAGACGAAGTTTTAGAACAGCTGGGAAGGGTGCAGGAAAAAGAAAAGGGGATCGAGGATTCCTTATCAGCCTTGAAGATCGACGGCCTTCCAGCTGACGAGACAATATTTGAGGAATTAAAAAGTCAATTTCCCCTCATCCAAAAACAATTAGAAGAACAAAAACTTTTCATTGTTCAACAACAAATGCTGGAAGGACAGATTCATGAGGAGCTCATCTATATTTTCGGCCATCAAGATGAAAATGCTATAAAAAAAATCGACACATCTGTTCGCATGAAGGAAAAAATAAAGGATGCTGCGAAGAAATATGAACAATTATTTCAAAGAAAAAAGCTTCTCGATGAACAATATGAGCGTGCCCAATATTCGCTGGAAGAATGTGAGCGCCGCATAAAAGAATACGAATCTTTTCTGCTTGATCCATCTGAAAGGGAAAGATTAATAGAGGAGCAGTCAGCCATAGAACAAGAAATGGCGCAAACGGCCGACAAACATTATTTAAAAGAGCAGATTGCCCAGTTAAAGGCAAAAATCAATGAAAGAGAAAAAAAGAATCGGGAAAAATTAAAAAAATGGAAAATTCTCACTGTATCTTTGCTATCTGTTTTTGCGTTTGCCATTGTTCTTTCGTTCGTTTATAAGAATTGGCTGTTTTTAACAGCGTTTCTTCCTTTCATCATTGTTTTCTTTTTCTTCCGTCCACAGGATGATGAGCTGTTAAAGCATTTACAAAATGAGCATGGACAGCTTGTGAAAAAACTTGATAAACAAAATGATTCCCGAATCTTGGAAAGAACGTTGCGTTTGAAGCATATTAAGGAAATATTATGGAAGGATCAGCAAGTCCGCCAAAAAATTGAGATCGAAAAGATGAATTATAAAGGTAAAGAACAAGCTTATGAACGGATTCTTTCGTTATATGACGAATGGGAACATGAAAAGTATCAATTGCAACATTTAATTTTCCCGTTTTATGAACATTTTCATCTTCCGAAAGAAGCCGAAGGATCACAATTGCTTGAGCAGTTTGAACGCATCGCAAGCTGTCAAAAGCTGATAAGAGAAAAAAGAATGTTAGAGGAAAAAGTTCGTTTGTATGAAGAAAACTTAAATCAGTTTAGAAAAAAGTTTGAGCCTTTGTGTGAATATTATAACATTCGTGCCGACTCAATTGAGAAACGCTATTCAGAACTGAGAAGAATAATGGAAGAAAATATAAAGAAACGATCGCAAAAAGAGGCATTGATGAAGCAGCTAAAAGAGGTTCAAGAGGAAAAAACAAAATTTCGTTTGACCTTTCAAAGCATTGAAAGAGAATTAGAGAAGCTGTTTCAGTCAGCCGGAGCAGCAAGCGAGGAAGAATATAGAAAAATAGGAATGCTCAAAAAAGAGAAAGAAAAAATCGAAACCGAATTAAACTGGATTGAAGGGCAGCTGCGAACGAAAGGATTATTGACATCAAGCGATATGAACGATTATCAAAATGAGAGGGCTTTGAAAGAGCGAGAAACATTTCTTGAGGAAAAAGAAGAAGAACTCGAAAAAATGGAGGATTCTATCCGGAAGAAATTAGCGGAAACAGAAATAGAGATTAGAAAAATAGAACTATCAGGTCTATATTCTGAGTTGAAATATTCGTTTGAAATGAAGCGTTCTGCAGCAAAAAAGCTTGCGAAAAAATGGGCGGCAATGGCAGTGGCAAGAGAGATGCTGAAACATACGACGAATTATGTTCGAAATGAAAAAATGCCGAAGTTGTTGCATAAAATGGAATATTTTTTCCGAATAGCAACGTCTGGGGAATACGAAAACATTTATCTGGCGGAGGGTTCGCCTTCTTTCTCAGTGAAAAGGAAAGACGGGCTTGTTTTTACGGCTGAAGAACTGAGTCAAGGAACAGCTGAACAACTGTACACGGCGATCCGGTTTGCGCTGGCAGAAAGCATGCAAAAGAGAATTCATCTTCCATTAATGATCGATGACAGCTTTGTGAATTTTGACCATTTGCGCATAAAAAATATTGTGAGTATCATGAGACAGCTGTCGGATCATCATCAAATGCTGCTGTTTACTTGCCATCAGCATATATTATCTTACTTTCAAGACGAAGAAATCATTTACTTATAAAATATATTTGTTAGACCGTCGCACATTTGGTTCGTATGCTATACTATAAGTTACGAGGCGGAAAGTGGAAGGAGAATACGATGGCTAAAGGAATTATTCATTACAATGTTGGGGAGCAGGTAGATCTTTTTTTGCTGATAAAATCAGTAACAAAAGGTATTGCAAGCAATGGAAAACCTTTTTTAACGTTAATTTTGCAAGACCGTTCCGGGGAAATTGAAGCAAAACTATGGGATGTGAGCAAAGAAGATGAAGAAAATTATCTGCCTCAACAGATTGTTAAAATATTTGGCGATATCCATCATTACAGGGGAAGAAATCAACTGAAAATCCGCAACATCCGATTGGCAGAGCCGCATGAAAATTTAAATGTACAGGATTTTGTAGAAAGAGCGCCATTATCTCAAGAAGAAATGGTTGAAAAAATTACGAAGTACATATTTGAAATGAAAAATCCAAACATTCAACGGATAACAAGATTCTTGATGAACAAGCATCAAAGCGCTTTTCTCTTATATCCGGCGGCGACGAAAAACCATCATGAATATGTATCAGGCCTTGCCTATCATGTTGTTTCCATGCTTGATCTTGCCAAAGCGATTGCTGACTTTTATCCGAGTTTAGACAAGGATTTATTATATGCCGGGGTCATACTTCATGATCTTGGCAAAGTAATTGAGCTGTCGGGCCCCATTTCCACTTCTTATACAGTTGAAGGGAATTTGCTTGGGCATATTTCCATCATGGTAAACGAAATTGGAGAAGCAGCGAAGGAACTTGGGATTTCCGGCGAAGAGGTCGTCATTTTGCAGCATATGGTATTGAGCCATCACGGGAAACCGGAATGGGGAAGTCCGAAAATGCCGATGGTTAAGGAAGCGGAAATTCTCCATCATATTGATAATATCGATGCAAAAATGAACATGCTGGACCGGGCGCTTGAACGAGTCAAGCCGGGAGAATTTACGGAACGGATTTTCGCTCTGGACAATCGCTCATTCTATAAACCGTCATTTCATCGATAGAGAATCATAATATAGAGCCCCTTGCATAAAATGAAATAAAAAAGCTTGTCTATGCAAGGAGGAGATGGAATGACGTTTCTGCCGTGGTGGGTATATTTATGTATTGTTGGAATTATTTTTAGTGCATATATGGCATATAAAACAGCTAAAAAAGACAAAGAAATAGAGAAATTTTTATTGAGCGGGAAGGAAATGTATATATCGAAAGAATGAAAAAAGAAAAAGAAAAGCGAGCGAAAGAAAAGATGACATCTGCAAATTAGAAACTAAATTGTGTCAGCTTTTCTACTATGCTTTCAATTTCCTCTATCCGACCAGCGGGAGCGCGACGATTTTCGGAAAAACATCATCAAACAGTCAAAAGACATCAGACAAAACGTGAGCTGCTTTAATCCGGATAAAAAGATCCATTGTCAACCCGGCAAAGCTGGTGCAGGTTGATAAAAAAACATTTATATACGCTGTCATGTTTTGAATGCTAAAAAGGGGGGACGAAGCTTTGCTTTTAGTCCCCCTTTCTTCTATATGCCATATGTTAATTTTGGGTTTCAAACAAATCTTTTAGATCTTTGTCGTTTACTTTTACATCTGCGTTTTTAATTGCTTTGTCAATAGCTTCCTGCATCAATGACGGATCAGATATTTTCTGTTTTTTGACATCTTCTTTCAGGCTGTCTTTCATTTCTTCGAATGGTTTTACCGTCTGAGTGATTTTAATAATGTGGTAACCGTATTCTGTTTTAACAGGATCGCTGATTTCTCCTTCTTTTAATTTAAATGCCACATTTTCAAATTCTTTCACCATCTGGCCTTTGCCAAACCATCCAAGATCTCCGCCGTTGGAGGCAGATCCGTCGATCGAATATTCTTTTGCCAAATCCTCAAATTTTTCGCCTTTATTAAGTTTTTCTTTTACTTCTTTCGCTGTTTTTTCATCTTCCACTAAAATGTGGCTGGCGCGTACTTTTCCTTTCAATGAATCATAATATTCTTTTAAATCTTTATCTGTAATTTTAATATTCGCTTCTGTTGCCTTCTTGCGTAGCAAGTCGACCTTCACGATTTGTCTCAAAACCTTGTCTCCGTATTGCTGAGCAATTAAATCGTACTGGGAGCCGTACTGCTGTTTCATTTTTTCGAGCTCTTCATCAATTTCTTTGTCGGAGACTTTAAATTTTTCGCTTAATACTTTTTCATGCACAAGTTCTTGTAAAACATCTTTACCAAAACGGTTTTTCAATGCTTCATAAAATTCGTCCTTCGTAATATCTCCGGCTTTTGTTTCAACGACCGCATCATTTGCACCGTTTGAACATGCATTCAAAGCGAATAAGCTTGCCGTTGCGACAACCGCTAATGCAAATTTTTTCATAATTTACAACTCCTACCTTTTTTTGTCTATCTAAAACAAATATACTCACATTTTGACATGAAACTATATGATTTGCAACTGTTTGTCCAAGTAATGGAAAAATCGTTTCGAATTTGGGTTAAGAAAATTCCAGTAAGAAGGACAAATGCCTATGCGAAAAAAAGAACAGTGCATACGATAAAGTAAAGACACAAAAAGGGGGTGTCGTGATGAGCGGAGGATATGGTGGAGGCTTTGCGTTAATCGTTGTATTGTTCATCTTACTAATTATTGTTGGTGCAGCTTGGATCTATTAATGGTTTCAAAAAAGTCGGCAGAAGAGGTTTTCTGCCGGCTTTCTTAATGAAGTAAAAAAACTTTTAAGTAAAGGAAATTTCTATGTATGATGAAATTAGTAAAATGGTAATTAAGACATTAATGGTGCGGAATACGTTTGACTGTTTTTCTTCAGGGAGTTCACGAATGGAACAAAGAGCAGTTGTCAGTTTGTTTATATAAAATAGAATGAAGACGGCAAAAATGATAAAATATAATAGCATTTGAAATCCCCCCTTCCATTTATACCTATTACAATATCAAAATAATGACAAAAAAGATAGGGTTATGGTAAATTTTTGGGGAGTTTTCAGCCCCCATTATGAACCGAAGAAAGATGTGATGGAATGAAAGATTTAGAAAGAAGACTGGAAACTCTAGAATATTATATGTCTTTGTTTATGAAAATGATGAATATTGAAATGTATCCTTTCTACAAGCTCGTGATGGAAAAAGGGCTTATGAAGGAGGAAATAGAAGAGGTTTTTCGCATATGCGATGAATTAGCAAAGGAGCATAAGGAGCAAAAAGCGCAAGGATTTGTATATTTTGAAAATCTCCTTACGCTTTTTGCCGGACAGCTGACGCCAAAGCTGGATGTCAATGAAACGATCGATGCCCTTTATTTACAAGGGCTGTATACTGAATTAATGAAAGACTTAAAACGAACTATTGATTCACTGTAGTTTTTAAATAAGAATGTTCCTCCACATCTTTCTTTTTCTTGATTTTTCCGTCTTCAATGACAAAGTCATTTTCGATATTATTGAATGAGCGTTCAAAAATTGTCATGAAATCGTCTCCGTAAATGTTTCGGATAATTGCTGTAATTTCGATCATTTCAGGAAATTTTCCGTATAGATTTTGCAGCGGAAGCGCGCCTTTCAGAACGGTGTTTTTGGATGGATCATAATCTTCAAGAAGCTTAAGCAGCACTTCCTCTCCTTTTTCTGTTAATTGTATGTAAGTATTTCTTTTATCATTTTCTTTTTTGGAAAATTTTAAATAACCGCGTTCTTCTAATTTTTTCGAAAAGTTGAATGCCGTCGATACGTGCATGACCCCAAATTTTGCGATTTCTGAGATCGAGGCTCCTTTTAAATGATAGGCGATCCATAATATATGATGTTCATTGATGTTTAAATCATATGGTTTAATCCAGCGCTGCCAATCCTTTTCAATGGATTTCCAAAGCGCTTTGCTTAGCTGAGCGACACGCTGGCTGAACAGAAGGGCATCTTTTATTGTATAGCTGTCGAGCGATCTCTTCAATTTTTCCACCTACTTTGTATAATACTAACATTTTTAATATCTTCTATTATGCCAATAAAATAAAGATTTATAAAGATGTAATTTACGAAATTTTTAAATAAATAGTGAAACACTAAAAATAGTACACATAGAAGCGGTAATAAATTTTTGCGAAGAATGATGAGAACGATCAAGATTTTCTATACTGTAACAATTTTTCATGATTATAAATTATAGCAAAAAAGAATTGACACCCTGCCAATTCTTTGACATGCTTAATATTTTTAATTGTAAAAGGCTTCCGCAAACTTGAAGCGTCAGTTTCTTTCTTTTTTGATTTGATCTTCTAGCTCTGTTAATTTATCTTTAATCTCTTTTACATGCAGCTCCAAATTTTTTTTATTCGGATCAATTTCCATCTGCCATGCTTGAATGGACCGATTGACATCTGCAGCGACTTCTTTAGCAATTTGCAAGCCTTCTTTCGCTGATTGTGCGATTTGCTTTTTTAACGATTTCCCATCAGATTTCAAGTCTCCAAATATGTTTTCAAGCTTATGCAAATTGCATCTGGTCTTTTTTAAAACATTGCCGTTCCTCGCTTGAGCCGTAATCAGTGCAGCTGCTCCGGCAACAACACCGCCGACGAAAAATCCATATAGAAAAGATTTGCCTTTTGACATTTTTACCACTCCTATAGTTCCTTGTTTTCAAAATCCGTCAATAAAAACATAGCCTTAGTTGAAGATGCATAAACTAAAAGTAAGGGAGGGAAATTATGGCGGGTGTTATTTTNTTATTTTTTATCATTAGCATGTTGTTTCTTGTAGGAGCTTTTTATAATTTGAAGTTAGCCAATTCTGCGAGTTCATATCCTCCAAAACATCTTCTGAAAAAGAGGGCGTCAGTTTTAGCGATTGGCGGATTAACGTCACTTTTAATAGCTTTTCTTCTTTATTATATACAATAATAAAACCCGATCATAGATCGGGTCAATCTGTTTTATTTATTTTCTGATAGANCGTTAGAACGTTTAAGAATGCTTTCAACAATGGGATAAATAATCACCATTGCAATTGTATTGATAACTGTTGCCGGCAATACAACCGCAAGGAACAATGCAGTAAATCCNGCGCCTCCTGGGAGACCTACAAGTAAGAGCGCTGCTAAAAGAAACACTGTGCCGGAAATTAATGTTCCTATGACTGTTAAAATTCCCGCCCTTGCTATTGCTTGTTTGAGTGGTTTTAAGGCTAGAAATAGAAAATATATTAAAAATGCCGTCAAAATTTTATCAATAATATTCGGAACGAGTCCGCCGGGAAAACTGGTTGTCAATCCGGATAATATGCCAGTTGCAATGCCCAGCAGACCGGCGTTTGTCATCCCAGGAAACAGGAAAATTCCTAAAAACATCATCAACAGCATCATATCCGGCTTCATCCCGTTAAATATGGGCGGCACAATCGCATGAAGAGCAACGCCGATGGCGACAAATAAAGATAAAATGACTAATTCTTTCGTTCTCATCTCTAAACTCTCCTCTTCTGTTCTCATCTTTAATAAACTTTCCACTATTATAGCGTATGATCGTTAAAGTTAGGATAGGCTTTTAATGTTTTTTTCTGAATTCTTTCATAAACTGGGCGAGCTTTTCACATGCTTCAATCGTTACCGCATTATAAATGGATGCACGGCAGCCACCGACAGAACGATGACCGGATAGACCTATTAATCGATTTTCTTTTGCCTCTTGAACAAACGCTTTTGTCAATTCATCAGACGGCAGCGTAAATGTTACGTTCATGAATGAACGGCTTTCTTTTTCTGCATGTCCTTTGTAAAAGCCATCGCTTTCGTCTATAGCGTTATATAATATTTGAGCTTTTTGTTTGTTTCTGCGTTCAATTTCAGCTACTCCGCCTTGTTCTTTTACCCATTCCAACACTAGAGAAAGCATGTAAATGGCAAAGGTCGGTGGAGTGTTATATAAAGAGTTTTTGCTTGCATGTGTTTGATAGCTCAAAATAGTTGGTACATTTTTATTTGCTTTTTCAATTAGATCTTTTTTAATGATGACAACAGTGACTCCGGAAGGTCCTAGATTTTTTTGCGCCCCTGCGTAAATGAGATCGAACTGTTCGATATTCAGCTCTCTGCTCAAAATATCGCTGGACATATCCGCAATCAGCGGTGCATTCGTGCTTGGGAACTCATGCCATTGCGTCCCAAAAATTGTGTTGTTTGACGTAATATGCAAATACGCAGCATTTTGGAGCGAATTTGCCTCGAATTGTTTTGGGATGTGTGTGTAATTTGACTCTTTGCTTGATGCCAACACATTTGTTTCACCAAATTTTTTTGCTTCGCTTAACGCTTTTTCAGACCATGCTCCGCTTAAAATATAATAGGCGATATTTTCATTATTCAAAAAATTCATCGGGATCATGGCAAATTGCAGACTTGCCCCGCCTTGTAAAAATAACACATCATACGAATCAGGGATATTAAGCAATTCTTTCAATAAGCTCTTGGCATTATTGTGAACCTCATCATACGCCTGGCTCCGATGGCTCAGCTCCATGACGGACATGCCTGTATGATTGAAATTCAACAGCTCGCCTTGAGCTTTTTGTAATACTTCGACTGGTATAGCTGCTGGTCCTGCATTAAAATTGTATACTCGATCCACGATTCGTCCTCCTTTTAACACATTTATAAAAACATCCTATCATGAAAAAAGGAGAGGGGAAATAAAAAATTTTGTGTCGGTTAGAAAACAGTAAGGATCCTGTTGTTAGGATCCTTTAGCCGTTTATTTTTTATTGCAATCCGCCTTTTATTGTTTCAGCAAGCTGTGCAAGATCTTCTGGAGTATAATCATTTTGATGGGATTTCCATACTATGCCTAAACCATCTTCTTTTCCGTGTCGAGGAATTATGTGCATATGGTAATGAAACACTGTTTGACCGGCTTCTTCGCCATTGTTATTGATTAAATTTAATCCTTTTGGATTCAATTGTTTTTTTACNGCCTTTGCGACCTTCGTAACAGCTTCAAAAAAGTTTCTTGAGATGTCAGGTGTGAGCTCGAAAACGTTTTCTTTATGTACTTTTGGGATGACGAGTGTATGTCCTTTCGTTACCTGCATAATATCCATAAAAGCTAAAACGTGTTCATCCTCGTATACTTTTGCACAAGGAATTTCTCCGTTAATAATTTTACAAAAAATGCAATCGCTCATAATGACACTCCCCGCAATTTTTTTCTTTATTTTACCACGTGTTGAAAATGAAAGAAAACATAAAAAGGAACGAACATAAGTCCGTTCCTTTGAAGAGGGGTTTCAATGCACATGTTAAAAAAGCGATTTAAAAGTGTCTTTCGTCAACACCCCATTTTCAAATAATGAATGGTATTCCTTTTTGACACTTTAAACTTTTGTTAGAACACGACATGAAAAAATTTTAATGACAAACATCTGTTTAAGTGTGTGGTCACCCTCTTCAGTCAATAGCATACCCACTAATTTATTTTTTATGTTGTGTAAAATAAAAAAATTGAGCGTTTTTTGATGATAAATATCAAAAGGCGTTTAACGCCTCGGGAAAAAAATTGGCGNCATAAGCAAAAAGCGTTAAGTCAAAAAAACCGCTCGCTCTNAAAAAAACAATCCGGCNCCGTAAGAGAAATTTGGCTTTGTGAAATGTTTTTAGCATTCGCAGCCATCTGCCAAAACAGGTCAGCCTGGAAAATGAACGCTTTTCCTCACGGTCCAAATGAAAAAGAGCTTCCTGTTGAAAATAAATTAGGACGCTTCCTTAAATGTCATAAAGTTTATTCAAACCGTCCATGAAAAACGATAAAAAACAGATGTCCAAGAAGGTTCTTCCGTTCCGATCCATTCCTTTATCGTGCCAAAAACTTTCCCGAAAAGTACATATAAACAAAAATATATGCAAATAACGCATTGACTGCCAGCTGGACGCCGACAAATAAAATATTCGTTTGCGTTAATAAAACAATGGTAAGAACGGCTAGCTCAATGAAAAGAATGGTAAAAAGAAGGCGTAAAA
>JGI25328J35697_1002043_pt1 | contig 12927 bp, 10 predicted proteins | sample HigsolmetaAR203D_FD_35697 | JGI IMG/M metagenome (IMG submission 35697)
ATTTGTGCGGCAAGTTGCAGGAGCCAGTCTTCTTTTCCTTTTGGTGCCATAAACTGGACACCGAGGGGAAGTCCGGCAGCAGTTAAATGAACCGGAACACTAATTGCCGGTTGACCGGTTAGATTCGCCAGTTGAGTGAATGGGGTGTAAGTAAGACTGGCTTCGAACATATCATAGACAAGTTTTTGCTGTTCGACCTTAGTCAGCTCACCAACTTTCATTAGTTCGGCAATTTCTTTTTCTGTCTGGGTGAGTTCGCCTACTTTCGGTGCTGCGCTTGCTGTGGCAGGGGTTAAATAAAGATCATATGTACGATGAAACTCAGCCATTTGTGCTGCGGCCACATCCCATTCATCAAGGCTTCTTGTATAATCAGCTGCAGTCACCGATTTTCCTGCGACGGTCAAAACCCAGGCAACAATTTCCATATCCCCCGCAGTAATTGGCCTTCCGAGTGCTTCCTCGATTGACGCTACCATTCCGGCCATTTCACCACAATTCATGATGTAATAATTTTTTATTAAGCGGATTCCATCAACTTTATTTGCTTTTTCTTCTACTTCATGACCTTGTTCTTCCAGCCATTTGATAGTTTTATACACGGCTAGACGTGCCTCCTCACTGACAGGGGTTCCAACAGGTGACTCCGTTGTGAACGCAATCCGGAATTTTCTCTTTTCCGGCTTTTCAACAACGTCCTTAAACTTGCCGGGGAATAACGGTGTTTGGTAGGCGGCTTCCGGTTGTACTGTTTGCAAAAGATCTAGAAGGGCGGCACTATCTCGAACAGATTTTGTTAAGGCAAAATCAATCGAGGCCCCTTGCCATTGCCGGCCGACACCGGGTCCAACCGGAGTTCTTCCCCTTGTCGGTTTTAAACCGAATAGCCCTGTAAAGGAAGCGGGAATCCGAATTGAACCGCCGCCATCACTTGCTCCGGCAATCGGAACAATCCCTGAAGCGATACTGGCAGCCGAACCACCACTCGATCCTCCTGGAGAATATTCGGTATTCCATGGATTCCGTGTTGGACCGTGGACTTCCGGTTCGGTAATATTTTTTAAACCAAATTCCGGCGTGTTTGTATGACCGATAAAAAGGAACCCGGCTTTCCGGAGCCGTGCAACAAAATTGGAGTCGCGTTTGGCGATATTATCAAGAAACAGTTTGGAACCGGATGTTAACGGCTCACCTTTAACAGCTTGAGATATATCTTTTAACACNATCGGAACCCCGGCAAATTCTTGCTCGCCAATCCGGAGTTCAGCTATTTCTTGAAATACTTTTTCTTTCCGTGTACGAATGACCGCGTTTAGCGTTGGATTAACTTCCTCTAACCGTTTAAAGGCGGCTTCAACTAATTCTTTAGGTGATACTTCCTTTCGTTTCACCAATTGGGCAAGACCAATCCCGTCCAAAGCCATATATTCATGCTTGTCCATATATTTTTCCCCCATCTTGCATTTTTGAAAAATCTTTCCAGTTCAATTGTAAGGGAAATGCATTACTTTTTAAAGGAAGGTGAATTTGCATATAAATGAAAACTCAATCAAAGCAAATTTTAGAGAAATTATTTGTCCCTCTCTGGCTTATGTTCCCAATGAAAACGAACACTTGCCTGACTAATATGAAATCGCCCGATAATCAAGCAATTCACACCTTCTACTGTTATTTAAAGTTTTTATTCTACCTTAACGGTTAAACAAATTTATGGGAAAAGTGAAACCANCTTACATTTAATCCGTATTTTCGTTATATATACATAAANAATGACTTTTATAAAGGGAGAGGATAAAATTATTTAAAACTTTTAAATTAGTTAGCTTCCGATGAACCGTATTTTTCCTTAAAAAATATCAACTAATAAGGTTATATTATATTGTGCGGACCGAGTTTTAAACGAACGATCAGACGATTTGGAAGAACAATGTGAAGAACGATAATACGACAACAGAAGGGATAGTATAAATGAATAAACATAAAGAAAACGACTCTTTTTCTGATTTGAAGCCTTTTGAAAAGATTTTAGTTATTGTATCATTGATCCTTCTTGTAGTCTTGGCACTTTCCTTTATAATTGGAATTTTCTTTTTTGGCTTTGCCGGACTATTTCACATCTTTGGCGTTCATTATGAATCGATTCAGTCACTAATTCTTTTTGCAGTTGTATATTTTATAGTCGCTCTTATTCTAGATTTCCTATCGATTCTGCTTTTTGGTTTACTATCAACATATATAACAAACAAATTTAATTTATTTGTTACCCGGATGATTTTGGACTGTCTCTTTTCCTGGATTGCTCTCCATACAGTAGATGATGTAATGGAATCGATAACCATTCCACTAATGACTGAAATTGTTGTTGTGATTGTATTCTTTATTATTGAAGAAGCATTTGAAAATAAAAAAGACAAAAAGGAATAATAAAATAAAATTTACTTTTTTCCTAGATGATTGTGTTACTATATTTATTGACTTTTGATTTTTACATAATGTAGGAAGAAAAGGAGAAGTTCCATGAAGACAAAGTCGATTCAACTCAATCATTTTCAACAAATGCTCTCTCAATTTATGGAAAAGCACCGTATTAAAGATTTAGTTAACGATTTTGATTTCCACCATGAAGCAAAGGTGTATCTTGGCAGCGGTCAGATGTTTAATGATTTTGGCCGACTAGGATTAGAATTGCTGGCGGATTTGTGTGAAGCGGTTCACTTAGATTATTATTTGCCGCAACATAATGATGAGATTAACAAAAAAGATGCAAATCATTTAATTACGAATGCGATGATTGCAGACGGTGATAATCAGCAACTAGAACAATGCCAATTTATGTTAAGTCATTTTACTATTCCGGAAGATAGCGGACTTAGTGCCGAGTGTGGTCGGTTTGCTTATATGCGGAAGGCCAATCCGGAAAAATATTGGGCCAGTGTNGCGATATTGGACGATATTCGCAGTTTAACAATTCCGAATCCGGAACAAAAAGGGATAGAAAACCAAGCAATTTATATGAATTCCTATACAGCCGGATTACCTGATTATATAGGTGAAACTTTATATGACTGTTTTCAATTTTTCTTTAAAAGTTATAAAGAACATAAATGATTGACTTATAAGGATAGTTTAACGACCTGAATTAAAAATAATCAGTACATACCAAAATCATCTAATTTGAATAGCAAATTTGTTCCATAGAGCCGTTCTATGAGACAGTTCAGCCCCGATTTCCGACGATTTTGTCCCATAGAATGTGATTCGGTCAATCCTATGGGACATTTCGATTTGTATTTCTTCTAATTTTGTTCCATAGAGCCGTTCTATGGGACATTTTTACATATTTTTCCACTCGAAATGTTCCATAGAGCTGTTTTGTTAGACATTCTGTTCTTCCAAATCTTGTGTGATATTATCAGGGGATTTTCTTGGGTAACTAATCATCAAGACATAATTTAAAATACTTTATCGATCCGGACAGTTCCGGGGATATTATTGCCGATAGCTGTTCACTCCAAACAAATCTATTAATAAAATTTACAAAACCTTTACATTCACTTAATAGCTCATTTACAAAACATAATTATTCTCTAAATTAGAGAGAATATAAATGAGCATTGTGCAATTTGTGCATCTTGGGGGTTTTCAAATGATAGATAAAAGAAAAGGAATGGTTCTTATTACCCTAGTTTTAACAATTATATTATTCGCTTGTGGAAAAAATGAAGAAAAATCAGGAACAACAAATGGAAATGCTGCTACAATTTCCATTTCCGGTTCTACTTCAGTCGGACCACTAGCAGAGAAATTAGCTGAAAAATATAAAGAGAAGAACAATGTAAATATAGAAATTAACCAGATTGGCTCATCTGCAGGAATTACCAATGCCGTAAATGGTGTTTCGGAAATCGGTATGTCTTCCCGCGATTTAAAGGAGGAAGAGAAGGCGAGTTTACAGGAAACGGTGATTGCTTATGACGGAATTGTTGTTGTCACCCATCCAAGTAATCATGTTAAAAATTTAACAATAACACAAGTAAAGGATATTTTTACAGGAAAAATTACCAACTGGAAAGAGGTTGGAGGAGATGATCTGGAAATTGTTGTTGTTTCCCGTGAAGATGGCTCAGGCTCCCGTGACGCTTTCCAAGAAATTGTCGGTTATTCATCCGGAGAATTGGTCAGAAATTCCATTATTGCCAGCGGAAACGGAAATATTAAAACAACCGTTGCAACAAACAAACATGCAGTTGGATTTATTTCGTTTGAATATATTGATGAATCGATAAACACAGTAAGTATTAATGGTGTCGAGGCAACAGCAGAAAATGTTCTCCGGCAAAAATACAGTCTGTCCCGTCCATTTTTATTTGTTCATAAAGAGGAAAATCTTTCCGATGAAGGGAAAAAATTTATCGATTTTATATTAAGCTCGGAAGGTCAAAAAATTGTTAGGGAAACAGGAGCGATCCCTGTAAAAATGTAACCAAAAGATAAAGCAACATTCGTACTAGCAACCACGGAGGAGTAAACAATGTCAACCTTACCTGTAAAAAGAGAAAAATCAAATAAAAGAAAGTATTTTATGGAGAAACTATCAGGGAAAGTTTTCCTGTTTTGTGCACTTCTTTCTGTTATTAGCCTTTTACTTATTATTGGATTTGTGTTTTTTAAAGGGTCCAAGCCGTTTATTGGGGAAGGATATAGTATCGTTGATTTTTTGTTCGGCAACGATTGGGTTCCAAGTGAAAATCAATTTGGCATTTTTCCTATGATCGTTGCTTCCATTTACGCTACAATTGGTGCCCTTATCATTGGGGTTCCGGTCGGTTTATTTACCGCGATTTTTTTGGCAGAGATTGCTCCGAAAAGTATCGCAAAAATAATTTCTCCAGCCGTACAACTGTTGGCGGGTATTCCATCTGTTTTATACGGCGTTTTTGGGCTGGCCGTTATCGTTCCTTTTTTGCAAAATCANCTCGGTTTAATAAAAGGACAGAGTTTAATCGCCGTTATTCTCGTTTTAGCCATCATGATGTTGCCGACCGTTGTNACTGTTGCGGAAACAGCTATCCGGGCTGTTCCAAAATCATACCGGGAAGGTTCATTGGCTTTAGGTGCTTCCCAGATTGGGACAATTTTTAAAGTTGTTGTACCATCAGCAAAATCAGGTATTATGACGGCCGTTGTTTTAGGAATGGGAAGAGCAATTGGTGAGACAATGGCAGTAATTTTAGTGGCTGGAAACAGTTTGATTATCCCAACCAGCTTGACTGACAGTATCCGGCCTTTAACAACGAATATCGCATTAGAAATGGGTTATGCCTTTGGGACCCATCAAGAAATGTTGTTTGCCACCGGGATCGTCTTATTCTCCTTTATTTTATTATTAAATTTTGTGCTGGCAAGAATCAGTTCGAAAGGTGGTAATTAAGTTTGAGAAAGCTTAAGGATCTTATTTTACTGGGGCTATTATGGTTTGCCGCTTTCCTTACAGTTGCAGTACTCGTAACCATTGTTGGCTTTATTTTTTACAAAGGAATTGGACTTATCAGCTTTGATTTTATTTTTGGTGATTATTCCCCATCAGGCGGGGGNGGAATTTGGCCAATGGTGGTGACAACGATATACACAATTGTCATTTCCTTACTTATCGCGACCCCGNTTGGNATACTCGCAGCTGTTTATTTGCAAGAATATGCCAAACAAGGAAGAATGGTCAGAATCATTCGTTTTGCGACCGAGAGCTTAACTGGAATTCCATCAATTATATATGGTTTGTTTGGGGCGGTGTTTTTTGTAACGACTTTAAAATTAGGAATGTCCATTATTGCAGCGTCCCTGACATTAACCATAATTATTTTACCGGTCATTATCCGAACGACAGAAGAATCGTTAAAGACGGTGCCGCAAAGCTATCGGGAAGGTTCGTTGGCTTTAGGAACAACAAAACTGCAAACTTTATATAAAGTAATTTTGCCGAGTGCCATGCCGGGAATTTTATCNGGAATTATTCTTTCCATGGGACGGATAATCGGTGAATCTGCCGCCATCTTTTTAACAGCTGGAACGGTAGCTGCCATGCCGGAAAGTATTTTTTCATCAGCACGGACGCTTACTGTCCATTCATATTTAGTCACACAAGAAGCCGGAGATATTGAGCTCGCAGCAGCAATTGGCATTATTCTTATTGCGATTATTTTAATACTTAATTTTTNCGCCACATGGATCTCAAAAAAATTGAATAAAGCCGATTATTAAAAAAGGAGACTGGGGTATGTATACAACAATACTGGAACCAAAAATGGTAAAAGATGAAAAGTCAACCGTAACAGAAACACCTGAAACGAAAACAAAAATTCATGTAGAGAATTTGAATTTATTTTATGGTGAAAAACAGGCTCTTTTTGATGTATCAATTGATATTAAAGAAAAAGAAGTAACGGCATTAATCGGTCCATCCGGATGCGGGAAGTCAACGTTTTTGCGAACGTTAAACCGGATGAATGACTTGATTGAAGGAGTAAAAATTAGCGGCAAAATTATTATTGATGATGAAAACATATATGAATCCAATGATGTTATTAAATTGCGCACGAAGGTTGGTATGGTCTTTCAAAAGCCGAATCTGTTTCCAATGAGTATTTATGATAATGTCGCNTATGGTCCACGAATGCAAGGGATTAAAAATAAGGCTATTTTAAATGAAATAGTTGAAAACAGTCTTCGTGGTGCAGCGATTTGGGATGAGGTACAGGATCGGTTAAAATCTTCCGCTCTTGGACTTTCGGGTGGTCAGCAACAAAGAGTTTGTATTGCCCGGGCAATCGCGATGAAGCCGGATGTGATTTTAATGGATGAACCAACCTCCGCGTTAGATCCGATTTCAACTTTGAAGATTGAAGAATTGATCGCGGCAATGAAAAAGGACTATACGATTGTCATTGTAACGCACAACATGCAACAGGCGGCACGGGTATCGGATAAAACAGCCTTCTTCTTAAACGGTGAGATTATCGAATTTGATGAAACAAGCAAAATCTTTTCCATGCCAAGTGACCAAAGAACAGAAGATTATGTAACTGGTCGTTTTGGATGATCCTGTCTTACAGCGTGAGAACGTGTCTCGTGAGCAAAACAGCCGCAAAATTAGAGGGCATTGAAAAAGGGCAAAAAAGAATCGAGGAGGTTTCAAATGGTTGTTCGGGAGAGTTTTGATAGTAGTTTACAGGAACTGCAAGAAAAAATGATGGAGATGGGGGAACTGACAGGCACCTTAATAGAAAAGTCATTTATTGCGCTTCAAAATCAAGATATTGAGCTGGCTTTAAGGGTGATTGAAGATGATGATGAGATTGATGATATGCAAAATGAAATTGACCAATTGGCGATATGGTTAATTGTTAAAGAGCAACCGGTGGCTAGAGATTTACGAAAGATTATCGGCGCGATAAAAATTCTTACAGATGTAGAACGTGTTGCCGACTTTGGGGTGAATATTGCAAAGTCAACCATCCAGATCGGAAATGCTCATTCACTCATTCATTTAACAGATCTTGAATCCATGAAGAATAGATGTATCAGCATGCTGGAGAAATCGTTACAAGCCTTTTTTGAGGAAAATATCAGCCTCGCCAAAGAAGTAGGAGATATGGATGATCAAATTGATGACCTTAGTGATGCCAATTATAAAAAACTTAGCGCTTATTTAAGTGAACATCCTGAAGAAACAAACCAGCTTGTGCAATTAATCCTAGTTAATCGCCATCTTGAGAGAACGGCAGATCATATTACGAACATTGCCGAAAGTGCTGCTTATTTAATAAAAGGGAAGAAGTATGATTTAAATCCATAACTTGAATTGAGGACGGTTACAGCGGTATCTATAGTATCTAAAGAATTGGTCCCTTATTGTTTTTAATGAAAACAATAAGGGACATTAACTTTTATATACTATGTTTCTCTTTTTTCGTTATATTGGCAGTTGTTTCATTATGGAGTGGAGTTTCTTTTTGTTTTGATCCCGAATAAAACCAACCGCCGACAGCAAGCGAAATCATGACAACCCAGAAAATCGAGTTCCAAATTGGTCCTTCAACAAATGAATGAGGAATGAGATGAACCGCATCATGGGCTAATGTATGAACCGCCAATTTGACACCGACCCATCCGACAATTAACATCGCTGCTGATTCCAGACTGGGACGCTCGGTCAGTAATCTGATAAATAAAGCTGATGCAAACCGAATAATGATTAGACCGGCAAGTGCACCCAATACGATGACAATAAATTGCGCTGTATCTATTCCACCAATATGACCGAAACTTGTCGCTGGAAGGGCAATTACTAATGCAACGGCCGCCAAAATAGAGTCAATGGCAAATGCGATATCAGCAAAAGCGATTTGAGTGACAACACCTTTGAAACTCTTTTCTTTTACCTTTTTCTCCTTATGGTCATTTTTGATAAAATGTTTAATCGCTAAAAAAATCAAGTAGGCTGCACCAGCTGCTTGGACTTGCCATACATTAAATAAAAATGAAATGATAAAAATCGCACCAATCCGGAAAGCGAATGCGAATGCCAAACCGATATTTAGAGCTTTTTTCTGTTGCTCTTTAGGCAGACTTTTTGCCATTACTGCTAATACTAGAGCATTATCAGCTGATAACAAGCCTTCCAATACTACTAATATTAATACAACTGAGCCATACTGTAAAAACAGTGATAAATCCATTTTCTACCTCCAAGTGATTTAATTATGATAAACGAACAAGACCTTTGAATTATGAGTAAATTTCATAATTCAAAGGTCTTGTTAACAACGCAAGGTTGCCAATAAAACCGATGGGGTCCACCCATGTAATGACGGCTTTATTGTAAAAACTACTCCCCTTTGATTTTAGGTAAAAGACTATATCAAAAACTATAACAAATTTACCGGATGAAATTCAATACTTTTTTATAATTTTTTATGAGTTAACACGATTTATATAGTGTAAAAGACTTGTTGAATTATAGAAAAAACTGTTGAACTTCATAACTTTCAAGTTAAAAATTCTCCAATCACTTTTGCTGATTAATAACTACGGTTGATTTTTTCCTCCTGTTGAAGGCCCCTTATTTTACTGCCGAATTTTTTCGCCTGATTACTAAACTTAAGAAAGCCGAATTCCTGTCGGCTCCTTGTATAATTTTTTATCTCATGGTAAATATGGTAAAAGTAAATCTTGCGTTAATTTTCCCGTAACTTTTTTTGGTGCTAATCATTCCCTTATTTTTATGCGGTCATTTTTCCTATCCCTTTTTAACTACCAAAAACAAATCAAAACAAGAATATTTATATGTTTCCAAAATATTATATTGTAAAATAGAGTTTTTTCATTAATTAGAATTTGGCTAAATAAAACTATTATTCATAAAAATGCTATTTACATATTAAATTAGTAATAATACCTGTAGTATTATCAGTCAATTTTTTAACTAGAGGTGATGTCAATGGGTGAATCGTATCTTTTCTAAAGAAGGCGCCCGGAACCGGACAATAAGGCTAATCCAAGCTTTCCACCTTATTTTTAAACTTTTTTATTCTATAAGAAAATCACCCGGATCATGATAATAAGACTTGTCAAAGTANGGATGTTATTTTTTAACTTTTCAGACAATAACNAATGAACGAACGTTTACTTTCTTAAACGACCATTGATGCATAGTTCACCGAAAAACTTTATCGGCTGTAACAAAAACTTTCCTTGTGCACTTATACTTAAATCTTAAATTTCCAACTAATTGGCATCCTTGCCAGAAATTTATACTTTTAAAAAAATAACTGAATCATCATTCAAAAAGATAGAGGTGTATTATGAGCAAATTAACCCATGCATCTAAAAAAGCACCATTATTAGAGGTTAATCATTTAGAAACAGCCTTCAAAATTGATCGTGAATATTATAATGCCGTAGATAACGTATCATTTACCGTCAAGCCTCGCCAAGTAGTCGGAATTGTTGGTGAATCCGGATGTGGAAAAAGTGTGTTGTCACTATCGGTAATGAGGCTTCTTCCAAAAGGAATTAGTGAAATTTGCAGCGGCGAAATATTATTTGACGGTAAAGACGTGGTGAAAATGTCAGAGAATGAGATTAATAATATTCGCGGAAAAGACATTGCAATGATTTTCCAAGAACCGATGACCTCATTAAATCCCGTATTTACCATTGGTTATCAATTACAAGAAGTATTGTTAAATCATATGGAAATTTCCAAAAAGGAAGCAAGACAGAAATCAATTGAATTGTTGAAAGGTGTAGGAATCTCCCGCCCGGATAAAATTGTTGACGAATATCCGCATCAATTATCAGGGGGCATGAGGCAACGAGTCATGATCGCGATGGCGATTGCATGTCAACCTAAGCTCCTCATTGCAGACGAACCTACGACTGCACTCGATGTAACCGTACAAGCCCAAATTCTCGAATTACTGAAAGAAATTCAAAGTGCAAATGACATGGCGATTATTCTAATTACCCATGATTTAGGCGTTGTTGCAGAAATGTGTGATGATGTTATCGTCATGTACGCCGGTAAGATTGTTGAGAGAACCGATGTGGATACTTTNTTCTACAATCCGAAACACCCATATACGAAGCTATTAATGGGCGCAATTCCAAAAATGGATGAAGATAGAGAAGTACTTGAGTCTATTAANGGAATCGTACCTTCGTTGAAAAATATGCCCAAGGTTGGATGTAAATTTGCTGCGCGCTGTCCACATGCGATGCCGGAGTGCTCATTTGTCACTCCACAATTGGCTGAAACTGAACAAGGACATGAGGTAGCTTGTTTACTATATGAAACGAGCAGGCCTAAGGAGGGGATGAACGTACAATGAATAACGCACAACCAAAACTTACGACCATAAACAGTAATAAAAATCGTTTTAAAACTCTCTTAGAAGTTAAAAATTTAAAAACCTATTACCCTGTAAAAGGCGGATTTTTCAGAAGGACGGTTGCCAATGTCAAAGCGGTGGATGATGTTTCTTTTGAAATAAAAAAAGGGGAGACTTTAGGATTAGTAGGTGAGTCAGGCTGTGGTAAATCTACAACGGGCAGAACGATCCTGCGCCTCATCAATCCGACAGACGGGCAAATTATATTTGACGGTAAAGATATAACAAATATACAAGGCAGGGCATTGCGTGAAGCAAGAAAAGATTTCCAAATGGTATTCCAAGATCCTTACGCTTCCCTCAATCCAATGCAAATGATTGGTGACATNGTTTCTGAACCTTTAAAAAACTTTGGTAAGTCAAACAAAAAAGCATTAAAAGAAGAAGTTATGGACCTGTTAAATCGGGTCGGACTTCCGGAAGATGCCTATGAAAAATATGCGCATGAGTTTTCCGGGGGTCAGCGTCAACGGATCGGAATTGCCCGGGCATTAGCGCTGAAACCTAAATTAATTGTCGCCGATGAGCCGGTTTCTGCGCTGGACGTTTCTGTACAATCCCAAGTATTAAACTTATTAAAAGAATTACAGAAAGATTTTGGCTTAACATATTTGTTTATCGCTCACGACTTAAGTGTCGTCAAACATATGAGTGATCGGATTGGCGTTATGTATCTTGGAAACATCGTGGAGATTGCTGACCGTAATTCGATTTACAATGAACCGCTGCATCCGTACACACAAGCCTTAATATCGGCCATTCCTGAACCTGACCCAAGAAAAAGCAAAGAACGCATCGTTTTAAAAGGTGACGTTCCAAGTCCGGTTAACCCGCCATCCGGTTGTCCATTCCATACGAGATGTCCGATGGCAAAAGAAGAGTGTTCAATAGCTAAACCGACTTTAAAGGAGGTGAGGCCGGGGCATCAAGTAGCATGTATTCTTTACAATTAGCAAAAGCAAAAATTATTAAGGGGGAGAAAAATGAAAAAATCATTTCTAAAGCTAACAGTGCTAATGCTTGTTCTTTCGCTTGCATTAGCTGCGTGTGGCGGCGGGGACAAAAAGACAAGTAAATCTAGTGACGGAGGCAACAAATCAGGATCGCAAGACGGAGGCACTTTAACGTATGCGATGGAAGCTGAATTTAAAGGTATATTAGATGTCAACTTCTATGATAGTCAATCTGACAGTGAAATTTTAACTTTCAATACAGATCCATTGATTACATTTGATGAAAATATTAAAGCACAACCGAATATTGCTAAATGGGAAACGAAAGATAACAAAGTATTTAAGTTTACTTTCGAAAAAGGTGTTAAATGGCACAATGGTGATGAGTTAGTTGTCGACGACTGGATTTTTGCACTTGAAACAATTGCTTCGATTGGCCCGGATCATCAACGTTGGTCCAATGTTAACACGATTGAAGGTGCAAAAGAATTTAACGAAGGAAAAGCAGATTCCATTTCCGGTTTGAAAAAAATTAATGACTATGAAATTGAAATTACTTTCGACAAAGCTCGAGCAAATAACTTAGAAAATATTTGGCAATATCCATTGAATAGAAAACATTTTGCTGACCTAAAAGGCAATAAAAATATTGATGATTGGTTGGCGTCTNACCAAGTACGCGTTAACCCGATTGGAACCGGTCCGTTCAAAATCCAAAAAGTCATTCCGGGTGAGTCTGTAGAGTTAGTTCGTTTCNACGACTATTGGAAAGGAAAACCGAAACTTGATAAAGTTGTGGTAAAAGTGATCGACGGTTCATTAATCGTTGGTGAGCTTGAAAACGGCGGCGTGGATATGAGTGCCTTCCACCCATCATTACTCCCGGAAATTCAAAAATTAAAAAANGTGAAAATNGAAGAAGTTCCGGGTCTTTCTTACTACTATATCGGATTCAAATTGGGCACATTTAAAGACGGTAAAGTTGTAATGGATAAAGACAAATATGCAAACAAACAATTACGTCA
>JGI25328J35697_1002054_pt1 | contig 12895 bp, 6 predicted proteins | sample HigsolmetaAR203D_FD_35697 | JGI IMG/M metagenome (IMG submission 35697)
AGGACCAGCGCAGCCTGACGGATAGAGGTTACAAACTCCAGGCCAGGAATTGGTACAGAAGGAGCCGCGCTGGGGAAAACGCACCGGCAAGCAGTTGTCGTGCTTCCATCCGTCCTGACGATAACAGCCGCATAATGCTTTTCTTGCTCCAGCTTGATCGGCTCATCAAACCACAGGCTAATGTCCGTGCTGGAAGTAGCTACTGGCACAAAAGTCCCAGACTCATAGACGACCTCTTCGATTGTGTACGGTCCGTCTGCCACCTTATAGAGCATGAACTTGTAGCGCTCGCTGGTGGAGCTGAAGTTCATGCGAACGACCCACGCCAGCAGAGTCAGGTCCCTGGTGGCCTTGAATAGGTTGCCTTTCATGGCGTAGCTGGTGGTGGAAGCGCTGGTTCCTCCGGCGGTGATGTACCCAACCTGAAATGAAGGCACCACGATCTTTCCGTCCCAGCCTCCTGATGCAAGGGCGGCGGCCATGGCTTTTCGGTTTTGGCCGTTCTGGACGATCTCAATCAGTTCATCGCCCATGATAGGCCCGGCAGGGGGCATTTCAGAAATTCGGGACACCTCAACCCTCCATCAATCTGGGCTTGTTGCTCGCCACAGTGCGGATTGTTCCATCCTCCAGGACGCGGTAGCGGACGATCTCGCCACGGACCGGGATTTCGATGCGACTGATGTAGACGGTGTCGTCACCGGTGTTTACTGACGCATCCTTCTCATAAGCCAGTCTGACCGTATGAGGCCCGAGCGGCAGCTCGTACGTGAACTCGCTATATGAAGTCTGCAGCCCGCTATCCTGAAATACCTGGATGTCGTCCACATATACCCGGAACCGGTCCACAGTCTCACTGTGGGTCCGGTAACGGACTTTGAACTTGTAGTGCTCCTCGGTGGCATAGACCGGTAGGTCAATGCTGGCCGACTGGTTATGAGTGATTCTCGGGAACCGGAACGAGTAGTACGACCCGTTGTCAGGATCGGGATCGTACACGACCCAGGCATCATCTCTGTGCTTCAGTCCTTTGAGGATCAGGTCGGGTATGATCTGGTTGTCGAAGTCCAGGGCAATCGTCCTGGCACCCTTCGGCAATTCTATATCCACGGCCCCTAGAGTGGCTTCGCTATCCCTGTACTCCAGACGAGCCGACATAAAGNTNACGGGATGGCTGCCGAAGCCATCCTCGCCATNTCGCAGAGCGAAAACCCCAATGACCAGACGCCTGGCTCCATCAGGTAGCTTTACNTCGAGTGTCCGGCTTTCACCGCAGGGGTGCACAGCATAGGGAGTTTCGGCGTCATANATGCGGCCAAGGGTCGTGCCTTCAGCGTCCTTCACGTCGATGAACAGACGCCCGGTTTCCGAAGCAGGCCGACCGATGAGGTGGTAGTCAAGAACGAGCGTCAGGTCGGTCTCGCTGTCATCGATGTCGCTGTATAGCTCTTTAGGCAGAAGGAGGTTGTAACCGTAGACCCCGAGACTCTCGGTCACGCCTACGGTGGCCGTGCCGAAATTCGTAGTCAGCTGAACCAGATCACTGCCCACCGAAGGTGACCAGGCGACATGGTTCACGCCCCTCTCATGATCGAGGAAGGCGACCTCCACCTCGTCATCGAACTCGAGCCCCAGGCTGAAATCGTCCCAGTAGAGCTGCAGGGTCTCATTATCTGGATCGCGATGCGCCTGCACGCCGATGCGCACGCGGCGCGTGCCTTTGGGCAGCCGGAAGGAATGGCTGATCTCTGTCCAGTCGGACGGGTCATCAACCGGGGTAACGTGCATGTAGCGCACATCTGCCCTGGACTTGCCCACGGCAGCGACATAGAGAGCGCCCCAGTCATCCCCGGTGAGATCACCCTTCGCCCAGCCTTTTGCAATTAATTGCACATGCCCAGCATCGATGTCACCCCAGTAATCCCTCGGGATGTCGAGCGTCTGGTAGTACCAGTTGAACCGCCCCGAACCGGAGTCGTAGACGTGATCTCCGCTGTGCGGCGTCACTTCCGTATCGGGAACGATGGAAGGCTTCGTGCCGGTCGCGACTTCCCACATAAGGGTCGAGGGCTGTTCCGCCCCGGCATTAGCATACTTCCAGGGACCCCGGATAGGTCGGGTTGTAGCTGGGCGGTGTCGCCAGCTGCCGCGGCCAGGGCCGATAGAACTCCATATCGGCAGCATAGCTGTCCTCATGCGTCCAGCGGGCCACGCCTTTGGTAATGCGCACCTTGCTGAAGCACGTATAACCAGTGGTCAAATCCGTATTGAAAAGGAGCGGGGCGTTGGCAGCAGGCTCGTCCCACACATCGTTTTCAATTTTGGTCAGGAACCAACCATTGAAGTAAACACGCAGGGTGCCATTCTCATCCCGACTGAGCTCGAAACAGCGCTGGTGTTCCCACCCAGAAGAAGGCGATGCGATCGTTACCCAGGCTCCGCTCTTGTAAACCTGCACCGCACTGCTGCCTCGACTTAGCCTGATGCGGAAATGCTCAGGCACCTCCAAAAGGGTGTACGACGAGGACACTGACGTTGGGAAGTGCGCGAACACCTCAAAGGTCATGGGACCATTGAGATTGAACCGGCCACCACTCCCGTCCATTTCGATCACCGTACCATTGGGAGAAAAGGCACGGTAATCCGGGATGCCGTACATCGGGTACGTATGCAGACCCACCGTTCCGGTGATCGTCGTCGGGTTCGGGCTGTAATCAACGAGATTGGTGCTCACGCCCGCATCGAGGAGCAGAACCACCTTATCGAAGTACGGGTCCCCATCCTCGTAATAATCCGGTTCCTCGATCGGCGTGAACGCGAACGCCGCTTCAGGAAGCGGAAAAGACCCGTTCGTCTTGTAGCGAGCCCAACCCCTGGTGATCCGCAGGTCGTCCATGCGACCCACGAAGCCTCCCGTGGACACTTCCTGAACGTACTTGCTATCAGGTTCAATGTACCCTGCAAATCCGACGAAGAGCTCCCGATCAGTGCGAAAGAACGGGAAATTAACGGTGGCTGACCCAACCATCGTGCCATTGAGGTACAGACGGACGACACCGTTCTTGTCCCGGTCAACGGCCACGTGATTCCACACGTCGAAATTGACGATCGTACCCGGTACCGTCGTGACATTCACACCGTCCGGTGAGCAGAGGAACTGCAGGGAGCCGTTGTCCAGGCGCAGCAACCAGCTTCTGCGGTTCGTGCTTTCGTGCCAAACACCGACGATGGGTTTATTCGACGGGGGTTCGTTCGAGACTCTGATCCAGGCTTCGACCGTGAACTGATCACTGGCGAAATCGAAGGCCCTGTCCGAGTTGTCCACGCAGACGAACCCCGCCGTGTAGACCAGTGTCTGCTGGAGCCAACAGAACCTCATCGAATGCTGGCCGAACCGGGAGAGGCCGGAGTCCAGTCCAGGTCCTCCAGAGGGCGAAATGACTATGCCCCGTCTCTTCCTGCTCAGGTCCCTCAGACCGTAATGATCTGCGTTCAGCAGCAGCTCGACCTTATCGTAGAACGGATCATTCACGATGCCCCTATGCTCGGAGTACATCGCGTTGAAAAGCGCCGGAGGTCTGGGAACCCGTTCGGCCTTGTGTCTGAGCAGCACGCTTACGGGGAAGGCCGTCAGCCGTGCCTTGGGCGGCTCCTGGTTCTTCCAGGTGACCTGAGCATTGGCGCTGGTGATCCGTGCCGCCGGGTCCTCACCAGCGACGACAACACCAGCACCTGCCTGGGTAATCCGTGCTTCCGTCATCAGATGACCTTGGCTCTGATCTGCAGCGCGTTAACGGCACTCTTCTCCCACGAGAGATCAGTGGCCGGGTCGATCTCGAACACTTTCTTTGTCACGGCGTACCCAAAACCCAACATGAACGGATCGGCCTCGGCAACCTCCTCGTCGGACACGATACCTATCTGGATGCCGCGTTCTCCGCTGTCATCCTTTCGGGCAAGCGCCATGGGCTGCACCGCCAGGATTCTCATGTTCCCCGAGGGCAAGCCGCTCAGCTCGAACTGGGCTACCGCATCCTCCACATCGGAGTAGATGTAGGTGTCGTCTCCGTCCGGCGCGTCTTCATCGATCATGGCGTACCCATCGCTTCCCGAAGAAGGCGTCCAGTCCGTGATGTCCACGTCCGCATTCGGGAACAGCGTGGCAACCTCAACCTCCCCGAGGAAGTCGTTGTTCTGCGTGCCGGAGGCGTCCCAGCATACGAAATTGTCGATGAGAATAGTTCCTGGGGCAGACGAAGCGCTGGTGTACACGTTTCCAACCCGGAGCAGATCACAGCCACCGTTGGTCTCATCCTGGGTGTCTATGTTGCTGATAGTTGCTTCAACGTTCCCGTTGACCCTCAGCTCGCCGTAGCCCCCAGAGTTCGCAATGTAAACCTTGAACTCTACGTGCACCCATTCGTTCAGAGGTAGGGCATTTGGGGAGACGAAAAGAGTGCTGTTGACACTGGTTGCGTTGCCCTCAGAACGGACAAACCTGATCTGCCCATTGTTGTTCAGGGCAAGGGAACACTGAGCACCTGAACTATTGAGGTAAAATTCAATGATGCCCCGANTAGNAGNTCCTAGNGGGTATTCCGAAATCTTAATATGGAACGCGCACCCCAGGGTGGTCAGGTTCTGTCCAAGCGGTATTCTCAGACCGTCATTTAACCCAACTACGTTGTTGAACTTTACGGACTTGCCTCGGCCATAGGGCGTGTCGTCGGAAATTTCCGCCGGAAGGCTTCCTGTCGTAGCCGACCAGAAGGCGTACGCATCAGTCAGGACGCCATACTGATCAAAACCGTCGCAAAAGAGAATGGCCATCTTAGCGGCTCCCCGCAAACGTAATGCCTATATCGGCAATGCCGAACACATTGTTTGGAGACACGATGTCAAGCCTGTCTCCAGGCTCCAGCTCCACGACTGATGGTGCTGCAAACGTGCCCTCACTCTCGTCGGCAGCGAACTCAATCGTTCCGACTACTAGGCCGTTCTTCTTGACCTGGAACGTGACCGTGCTGGTCGGTGCTGACTGGGCATGAGCGCGACTGCCGTAGAACCCTGCCTGAAGCGTAAGGGATCGGACGGCCACGAAACGGGCTACGATTTCATCTACCTCTGGCTCTCCGACAATGAAGACCGAGAGATCAACCTCTACCGGACCCTGGCCACCAACCTGGGCACCCGGCTTCCAGACACCGGCGATTTCGTCCCAGACAAGTGCCTGGCCGTGCTGGGGCGGACTGGTGGAAGTGTCCACATCCGTGAGATCGTCGAGAGACTCCGCCCCTCCCCAGGACCACCGGGGCCACCCCCGCCAACCGGATTGCCTGCAGTCCAGACCTGGCGATCGGCATCCCAGACAAGAGCCTGGCCGTCTTCCAGCTCCTCCTCACCAAGGTCCACGTCCGTCAGGCTGCCAAGATTGACGTTGACCACGCCCTGCCTGATGCGGCTCTGAGCCGGGAAGTCCGGGTCCTCCCAGTAGGTCACGAGCATGCCCACTTCGCCGCTCGTGGCCTGCTGCACGCGGTTGTCAAGGGCGACCTTGTTCGGAGCACCGCCCAGCGCCGTTGCCGCGCTGACAGTTCCGAACTGGTGCCAGATCAGGCCGTCATAGGAGACCAGGGCTAGGACGTTGTTGCCGTCAAAGATGAGGCGCATCCACTGGTAATGGTTCGGCTCGGTGATCAGTACCGTCTCCGTGCCGGAGGCGTTCACGTAGCCGAACCGCATGCTGTACTGGGTGTCCGAATTGGAGTTGCCCAAGACGAGGAACACCAGCGCACCGTTGGCCGCCCGCTGGATGGCCACACCAGCAGCATGGCCGCCCGCCTCAAAGCCCGTGGGGGCGATACGCGCCGTGATCTGCCAGGGGGCGGTATTGTTGATCAGCGTGCGGGACGCAAGGCAGTGCTTGATGCCAGCAGGCTGAGAGCCCGGCTGGAACAGCATGCCCCGGTTCTTCACGTCCATGAGGACCGCCGAAGGTGCGTTGAAGCGGTCCGGGAACATGTTCTTGTTCGGCGGTGCAAACGGACCGAACTCGTAGAGCGCAGGCTCCACGGTACCGTCCACCTCGCCTACCGTGCCACCCGTAGGCCGGTCAGCCCGCCACTTACCGGCGAGCGCGTCATAGACCAGAGCATCGCCGTCCTGCGGGGCCTTGGCGCTGAAGTCCACGTCACCCAGCGTCGAGAGATTCCCGCCCCCGCTGTCGATCGTGACGATGTAGTGGTTCGGGTTCTCCTCGTCCTCGACCGCTACGACACCCGAGCCTTTGAAATTAATTGCAATCGGGTCGGTCAGAATCTGATCGTTGATGTAGAAGTCAACCTGCTCCTGCTCATCGATCGTAACCGTGACCTTACCGGGCGAGGTCTCAACCGCCGTGGCCCCCTCGAACGTCAGCTCCGTCAGCTGGGTCGTGATGTTCTGGTTGTCCCAGCGCACCGTTATGGTGGGCGGGAGTGAGGCATAGACGAAGCCGTTCTGGCTGTTGTTGACGACCAGCACCTGCCCCGGATTGCCGTAGCCGGGCGGTACATCGCCCAGGGAGCCGAGATTGAAGTTCGAGTTCTGCAAGAGGTCGTCGAGGCTCTTGAACTCGAGCTGGCTCTCGGTCGAGTCCACTACGAGGAAATGGTTCGCATAACCCTCGAAGGTCTGCGGACCATCGACCATGCCCAGGAAGCTGTAGGTGATGACAGCAGGGGACGGCCCCCACGCAGAGCCGTTGAACGCCAGAACGTCCCCCGGCTGGGCGTCGTCCACGAACACGTCTGGCAGATGATCCAGGCCGGGGACCGGGATCGTGTCCTGCGGCGACTGGAACTGCAGCTTGCCGTCCTGCCAGACAGCCACGTAACCGTCTGACGCGCCGGACAGATCGACATCGGACAGGTCATTGAGCTGGGTCGCGCCGCCGCCAAGGTTGATCGTCTTGTTGACCCACTTGCCCTCTACCGCGTCGTAGACCAGGGCCTGGCCATCCTCCACGTTCGTGATGACCACATTCTGCAGGTCATCGATATCAAGATCGGCAGACGGAAGGGGCGAAGGCACCCACAGACCCTCGGACTGGTTCCATCTAAGGACGTAGCCGTTGATCGGGGTCACACCCGACACATCCGTCAGGTCGCTGAGCGCTGCGGGCGTGCCAGCCGGGTCCTCTGTCCAGTTCGTGGTCTGCCTGGTCCAGTACGATCCGGTGGACTCGACCCACAGCTTCATCTTCTGCGGGACGTTGATGATGTGCCAGCCGTTGAACCAGAACGCGATGTGATGGGCATAGCCGTTCCAGGCACCAGTCGGGCTCGAGCCGATGATGTACAGGTCACCGTCATCGGGGTTGGCCGGAGGTGCGTTCGTGATGCCCTTCGCTACACGCGCAATGAGAGCGTCGAAGGTTACGAAACCTTCGTTGATGATGACCTCCTTGTTGACCGTGTTGGTCGCAAGAAGGTTCACTCCGAGTTTAGGCGTCGCAACCATCAGACCCAAACCTCCGCGGCAAATCCTCTGCCGACGATGCTGCCAATTTGATACAGCCTTAGTTGCACCTTGTCTTGGATCGCCCCGAAGTCAGAGAGGTGATTGGCTGCACTGTAAGTCCACTGACGGGTCTCATTCAGATGCTCGGTCCGCACAACGGTGTTTCCGTTGAGCACCTCCACCTCGTACTCCTCTGTCGGCTGATCGAATGGCGTGCCCTGACCGTTGAGCAGCAGGCCGTTCTGGCGCACACGGGGCAGCCACTCGAGCTCGATCGAGCCGTCATCCCTCCTCAAAGCCGACTTGATGAACGGTGAGTAGGGGCGCTTCGAGTTTCCGGTGTTCGTGAACTGGAGATCAGTGGCGGAGTCCAGGTCCTCGCCCACCGAGATTGCCCGGAACCGCCCCTCCACGTTCAGCAGCGATGCGTCGTGCGTGACGCGATCCGTGCCATTCATCGTGAGCATGACGAAGCGGTCAGCCTTGTCATGGAGATCGATTGCCCACTCGGTGCCCCTAAGCCCACGGAGCAGCGTGTGCAGCTCCCACAGCCCGTTGCCCAGGTCTATCGCCCCAGCGAACTGGATGATCTCATCGCCCACCACAGCCACGTTGACGGGCATCTGCAGGAGCTCCTGCTCGGTACGGCTCTGGATCACGGCGTGGGCATTCCGCAGGCGGACACGCAGCCTGTTGACCCGATCCCACACCCCCGGATGCCCATAGCCCAACTTGTTCAACGTGAAGCCGTGCGGCACGTCCTCGTCATTGTAGGCGACCGTAATCCATTCCGCACCGGAGCTGTCCTGGGTGGGCGTCGTACCGAAGACCGGGACCACCCCGCCATCTGCCATGTCGAGGACCAGGTACCCGCCGTTCCATCCCGTCCGCGTCCCACCTAGCACCACGTAGAACCCTACATTGTCCTCCTCGGTGTCCATGAGCAGCGGCAGATCGAGGAGATAGGGCACTGTGATCGAGGCGATGGGCGGCGCATCCGTCTCGTCGTCATCTACAATGAGATCGGTCGAGGCGTTTGCGGCGATAAAATCGACCGGGTGGTGGTCGATCATCTTCATCTCGATGATGCCGTTCGCGCCGGTATTTACCTCAGTGATGCGGGCACCACGGAACATACGTGTGCCCTTCACCTCGGGGATCAGCACGAAGTCACCCGGCTCCATAATGATGTACTTGCGAGGCAGGAAGTACGTGTACTCGCGCCGTGCCTTCCAGATGTTGGACAGCGCCTCCTCCACGCGGGACTTGGCCTCGGAGCGGGTCAGAGCGATCGTGACATCGATCTCCCGAACCATGTTCGAGGCCGTCACCATTCGCTGGGCCGTCATGGTGTTCATCGAGTAGTTACGGCCCGGCTCCTGGTAGCTGAGCGTGAGCTTCTGTGGCAGGTCGAACTCCTGCACGCGCACGATCGTCTCTGACGGCGGGGGCTCGTCGCCCTGCTCGTGAGCACCGAAGTCCTCTGGCCGAAGGATCGCCACAGCCCGCTTGTCTAGCCAGGAGAACCTCAGACGATACGCGGTTTCCGCGCCGTCGAAGGGNTAGATCATCTGCAGGTCCTGGATAACGNTTCGGGCAGACGTGGCCTGCGTTACGGCGAAACCGGGCACGAAGGCATCCCCGATCTCAGCCGTCGAGAACTCGCTTTCGTCCATCCCGCTTTCCCGGCAGATGTCGGCCAGGATTTCCCGGAGCTGCACGTCACCCGGAGTTTTCTCGACCTCCACGTTGAAAGCCGGGATCGAGTTGCCGAAGTCCTCAAGCTGCAGGTTGTCTATGACGAAGTAACAAGTNCCCCGGAAGGCCGGGACATTGCCCACGCCCTTGTAGCTTTCAATGGTCGGGTCGGGGGTCTGATCCTCTGTGCCCAGATAGATGCGCAGCCGGTCGAAGCGGCTCTTGTAGCTGAGGTACTCCTTTTCCTTGTCGAGGCCGGAGAACATTCGGGACACGACCTCCGACACNCCGGCATAGGAGGGCTGCGTGTTGCCGATCGGGTGACTGATCACCCAGTTGATCGCCTGTTGTGGCGTCTCGAGCGTGTACTCCCCGAGCTCGTAGTTGTTGAAGGCAAAGATGAACGCGCTGACGTGCGCCTCATCCACGTCCACGCCCGCGTCCAGCAGCCGCTGGCCCTCCTCGTAGTACGCAGTCAGGAAGTCCTGCTGGGCCTCGCCAGCGATCTCCGGGTTCTGCCAGAGGAGCTTCTGGTTCGCCCAGATGCGCCGGANACGGTANACCGGCCCCTTGCACACGGCGATCGCGCAGTAGACCGAGTACGTATAGGTGATCTGCTTCTGCTTACGTGAGCCGCCTCCGCCCTTTCCTCCCCCGCCGACCTTTTCCACATGCTTGGTCTCGATCAGCTTCGAGGTCCAGATCAGCTGACCAGGGAGCTTCATGGTACCCCAGTGCCGGACNATCGGATTGCCGGGGCTCACCGCGGGAACGTTGATGTCGGACAGCCGCGGCCCTTCGATGGGCTTCGGCTTGGGCATGAACGCCTGCTGCAGGAAGTAACCGCCGACACCAATGGCGATGCCGATTGCGAGTGTAGCCATCAGACCGCCTCCGTTCCCGGAAACTCGTAGATGCGCACGAGGCGCTCCCGCCAGAACTCATCCCAACCGTGCTCGACCACCGACCCGCGCTTCGAGAAGGCGTGGATCATGGTCAGGCGACCGGCGTGCTCTCCCACGATCGCGAAATGCTGGGGCTCCCGTTTCCAGCCCCACAGGATGGCGATGTCACCCGGATAGAGTTCCTTGCGATCGGTGATGACGAGGTTCTGATCGGCGTGCTCCTGCAGAAGCGTGCCTGACGGGCTCTCCGTGTAGTTCGCCGGTATATCGACGGGCGGGAAGCCAAGATCGAGCCACACGCCATAGACCAGGCCAATGCAATCAATTGCACGACCTTTCTGACGGCCCTGGTGACGGTACGGCGTACCTATCCACGACCGGGCGACCTCCACGATCTCGCTGCGAGGGATGATCCTAATGGCCCTTTCCACCACGGCGGTTCTCCACTGCTGTTCCCTGCTGCGAGTAGTTGGGCGTGGACAGAGCCTTGTCCTCAGTCGGCATGTCGGGGAACGCCCGCATGTTGTCGATGTTGCGGAAGATTTCCTTGCAGGCGTATCTGGTCTTCGGGCACCCCTGCCAGGCGCGGAACGTGTCGCCCGGCTTAATCGGGTAAGGCATCGCTTCCATGAGCTTGAAGCCGGGGCGTGGGTTCCTGGTGTACTCGCGGATTTCCATCTTGAAGCCCGCGTTCTCTCCCGTCTCCCACTGCAGGTAGCCGTACTGGAAGTAATTGTTCGGGTACGCCGTATTGAAATCCCGGCAGTCGAAAGCCGCCCGGTTGTAGACGCCCGTAACGGTTCCGGTGGCCTCCCTCGCGAGACGCGCCTGCCATGTGACCTCTCCGTCCACCACGGTCGCGCCTTCCGTGGTCGGCCATGCAGGCTCCGTGTTGCCTGTCTTGCCATAACGCAGCGTGCGCACTGCTGGCTGGGCCACCATGGCGTTGCCGGTGCCACTGTGTGCACGGCTCCACACGGCCCGGAACATTTCGGTGATGGGGCCGAAGAACTTGGACAGTTCCTCCAGCGCCTTGAAGTGGGCGCTCTGGAAGTACGGATTGTTCGCCGGTACGTCGGTGCTGACCGTGTTCGCGCCGTTCACGCAGTAGTACCAGAAGCCGTTCGGCGTGGAGGGCCGCACCACCGTCCCCAGGGTCGCGTCGGAGACGACCTCCGCCGTGCACGACATTTCGGGAGCCCATACGGGCGGGTCCATCCTCACCCTGCAGCGATGGTCACCCAGCGTGGCCGAGCACTCGAGGGTGTAGAAATCCCCGAAGTCCTGCTGCAGGAGCTGCGTCAGAGCCCGTAGCTCGGTCTCGAATTGGCCCTTGTTGATCTTGACCTCGCCAATCCGGCCACCGCGGATCGGGATGTGACCCCATTCCGGCTTGTCCGGTCTGATCCAGAAGAGCTCGACCTTGGCGTTGTCGTAGACCCCGCCCATCAGGTCCTTCTCCGTGATGTGGTCGCCGGTCAGGGCGATGGCGTTCATGTTGTCCACGGAGAAGTTGTTCTTGGAGACGTGGGCCGAAGCCGAGAACGAATTGGTCGGCAGGTACTCCACACCACCGTACGTGAACGGCTGATCGCCCGAGGTGAAGCCCATGACGACACCATCCGTCCGGGTCACCTTCCAGGCGGCCACGATGTACGAGGAAGTCCGGCGCAGCTCATTGAACAGCTCGCTGTTGAGGCGCTTCATGATTACTGCTCCCCTGGCCTCACTTCGACGAGCTTCACGTCAGCCGCGCCACCGATGCCGTACTCCTCCAGAGAGACCGGCAGCCGGTCGGTGTCGAAGCGTACGGGCACCCAGAAATGATAACCTGCCGTAATCTCGGCTCCCTGATCCGGGGCCGGATGCGAGTAAATCGACACGCCGTTGCGGTTCGTCTCATTCATCCCGTGTGGGGCCGGGAGGTTGATGTCCATGTAGCTCGGCGTGATGTCGAGGATCGGCACTCGGAGTGACTCGCTCGTGTTGTTCTCCGCGTTCAGCCAGTTGATCATCACGATGCGCTCGCCCACGTGGAACCCGGCGAACAGGTCCGTACCGTCCGCGGTGATCCTCCAGCGGGTCGAGGTGGAGCCGCCCTGGCGAATGATCGAGGCGTTCTGCAGGTTCGTGACGGCGTGCCTTGGCGTGAACGTGATCTTTCCCGTGTTGTAGTCACACGTCCACCAGCTGACTTCCTGACCGTCTATCGCAATCTTCACGGTGCCGGGCTTCGGCTTGTAGATCGGTCGGGTCGCGTAATGTTCCCCGGAAAGCGTGGGGTACCGCTTCACGAGCTGGAACGTCTTCGTGAAGTCGTCCCCGACACCGATGATCTGGTCGAGCGGGGTGGTATCGGGGATGCTTCTGGCTTCCTCGCGCTGTGCCAGCGTCGAGGTGTAGTCGATATGGTCGTGGTACAGGAAGGCGTGTTTCTTGCCCTGCATGACCCGGAAGAACGCGATCAGGTCGTGCAGGTGCTCCATGGTGCGGACGCCGTAGGCAACATCATACTCCATGAGCGGCTGATCCCAGCGGCTGTTGCGCTGGTCGTGGCCGCTGTCCACCATCACCACGTCCGTCTGGTAACGGGTCGCGCCAATCGAGTTGAAGCTGATGTCATGCGGGAACTCTTCGTTGATGAACATCTCTATCCACTCGAAGTTTGGCGTGAACGTCATGAGGATGCGCAGCTCGGCCTGCGTCATGTAGATGTTGTCGCTGGTCGAAGGAGCGCCGTAGATCGGGTCCTGTGGCGGTCCAGGCTGACCGGGCTCCTGCCCCCCAGGCCC
>JGI25328J35697_1002055_pt1 | contig 12894 bp, 8 predicted proteins | sample HigsolmetaAR203D_FD_35697 | JGI IMG/M metagenome (IMG submission 35697)
CGCAGCGCCTACGAGGCGCGCACGAAGGAGGAACTGCCGGTGCTGGTGCGCTGGTTCGAGGGCCTGCAGCCGCCGGTGGCCAGGTACCTGATCCCGATCCTCTACAGCGCCGGGCAGATGGCGAAGGAAGGCAGCCCGGTCGATGGCGACTGGGGCATCGTCGGCTGCCTGTACACGATGGAGCCCGAAGAGATCCCGATGGCGCCGATCACGATGATGCGCAACGCGCTCGGCGTGGAGGAGGGCGGCTCGGGCGTGCCGCTGGACCGCGAGGCCTACATGCGCAGCGTGGAGTTCTGGGAGCGGCACGCCAACTGGCGCTGAGCTTTCCCGGACAGGGGGACCGGCTGCCGGCACGGTCCCGGCCGTGCCGTGCCGGCGAGGGGGGGAGGGATCCATCCCGGGCGCGGATGCCGGCCGTATTTGTGCATCCAGGGAAACAGTGAATCCAGAAAAGGCGGCATTGTTCCCTCCATGGCGTCGTCCAATCTCCAAGGGTGCCTGTCGACGGCAACCCGTCGTGGGACGGTGCCCGGCCGCAGGGCCGGGTTGCTCACCCCCATGAGGAGATTGCAAATGAAGAAGACTGCTCTGTCGACCGCCATCCTGTCGCTGGCTCTGGCCGGCACCGCCGCTGCCGCGCAGGCCGCCGACGGCGACCGCGGTTTCTAGCCGGCTTCGGTGCCGGCTCGTCCTTCGTGGACGAGCGTGGCTACGACGACGAGGACATCGCCTATTCGGTGTTCGGCGGCTACCAGTTCAACCGGTACTTCGGGATCGAGGCCGGCTATGCCGACTTCGGCGAACTCGAGCCCCGGGGCGAAGGGGCCAGGCTGGAGGCGGGTTCGGCATACCTGGCCGTGGTCGGCTCCGTACCGGTCACCGACCGGTTCTCGGTGTATGCCAGGGCGGGCATCCAGCGCTGGGACCTCGATGCCGCGCTGCCCGCCCTGACCGGGAGCAGTGACGACAACGGCACCGATCCCACCTACGGCGTCGGCGTCCAGTTCCGCTTCAACGACCGCTTCGCCCTGCGCGGCGAGTACAGCCATTTCGAGGTGGAGGACCAGGACCTCGATCTGGCCCAGGTGCAGGCGCGCTTCGACTTCTGACCGGGGCGTGCGCCTTGGAACGCGAACGGGCGCCCCCGGGCGCCCGTCGCTTTCCGTGATCCGGTTGCCGGAACGCGGCTCAGTAGCGGTAGTGCTCGGGCTTGTACGGCCCGTCCACCGGCACGCCGATGTACTCGGCCTGCTCCGGCGTCAGCTTCGTCAGCTTCACGCCGATCTTCTCCAGGTGCAGGCGCGCCACTTCCTCGTCCAGCTTCTTCGGCAGGCGGTAGACCTTCTTCTCGTACCGGTCGCGGTTGGCCCACAGGTCCATCTGCGCCAGGGTCTGGTTCGAGAACGAGTTGGACATCACGAAGCTGGGATGGCCGGTGGCGCAGCCCAGGTTGACCAGGCGGCCCTCGGCCAGCAGGAACAGCGAGCGGCCGTTGGGCAGGTCGTAGCGGTCCACCTGCGGCTTGATGTTGACCTTCTTCACGCCATCCAGGGCGTTGAGGCGGTCCACCTGGATCTCGTTGTCGAAGTGGCCGATGTTGCAGACGATGGCCTGGTCCTTCATCTGCAGCATGTGCTCCAGGCGGATGATGTCGCGGTTGCCGGTGGTGGTGACGTAGATGTCGGCCTCGCCGAGGGTGTCCTCGACAGTCTTGACCTCGTAGCCTTCCATCGCCGCCTGCAGCGCGCAGATCGGGTCGATCTCGGTGACGATCACCCGGCAGCCGTAGGCGCGCAGGCTCTGCGCCGAGCCCTTGCCCACGTCGCCGTAGCCGCAGACCACCGCCACCTTGCCGGCCAGCATCACGTCCATGGCGCGCTTGAGGCCGTCGGCCAGCGACTCGCGGCAGCCGTACAGGTTGTCGAACTTGCTCTTGGTGACCGAGTCGTTGACGTTGATCGCCGGCACCAGCAGCTTGCCNNNCTCGGCNAGCTGGTAGAGGCGGTGCACGCCGGTGGTGGTCTCCTCGGAGACGCCCTTCCAGTCGGCGACCACGCGCGCCCAGAAGCCCGGGCGCTCCTTCGCCACGCGCCTGAGCAGGTTCTTGATCACCTGCTCCTCGTGGCTGGAGGAGGGCGATTCGACCCAGCTGGCATCGCCCTGCTCGTACTCGTAGCCCTTGTGGATCAGCAGTGTCACGTCGCCGCCGTCGTCCACGACCAGCTGCGGGCCGAGGAAGCCGCCCTGGCCGTCGGGGAAGGACAGCGCGGCGAGCGTGCAGTCCCAGTACTCCTCCAGCGTCTCGCCCTTCCAGGCGAACACCGGGGTGCCGGTGGCGGCAATGGCCGCGGCGGCGTGGTCCTGGGTGGAGAAGATGTTGCACGAGGCCCAGCGCACGTCGGCGCCGAGGTCCTTGAGCGTCTCGATCAGCACCGCCGTCTGGATGGTCATGTGCAGCGAGCCGGTCACGCGCACACCCTTGAGCGGGGCCTGCGGCGCGTACTTGCGGCGGATCGACATCAGGCCGGGCATCTCGTGCTCGGCGATGTCGATCTCCTTGCGGCCCCAGTCGGCCAGGCTGATGTCGGCGACCTTGTAGTCGCCCGCGGTCGGGAGGTTCTGGATCTGGGCATTCATGGCTGGGTCTCCGTAGTGGCGAGCCTGTGGCTCTGCATTACGGGCGCCGTTGAATGGAAAGCGGTGCCGAGCCTGGCCATCGGGCGGGCGCGGGACGCGGTCCCGGGCCCGCGAGGTCGCAGCGCCCCTCGGCGGAAGCGGCCAGTATATCGCCTGATGGGGATGGAAGGATGAAGCCGTGACTTACGGACCATGGGGGGCGCGGAGGCGCTTGCTATGGTCGGCAGCTCACGCGCCCGCGGCGCGAGGACAACACGGATCAAGCCGAATGAGCCACCCACTCCCCGCCGTGGCCCTGCGCCACGGCCTGCGCCTGTTCTCCCTGCTGTTCCTGCTGGTGCCCGTGCTGGCCTCGGCACGGGACGACGGCGGTTACCGGCTGCCGTCACCGGAGCTGCAGGCCATCGTCGACGCGCCGCGTGCGCCGGCGCTGCTGCCCAGTCCGCGGCGTGACCTGGCGGCCCTGACCCGGATCCCGCCGCTGCCGTCCATCGCCGAGGTCGCGCAGCCGGAACTGAAGCTGGCCGGCATGCGCATCAACCCGCGCACCTGGTCGGCCAGCCGCTTCTCCTTCGCCAGCGACCTGTGGCTGATGGAGCTGGCCAGCGGCCAGGAGCGGCGCATCCAGGGCCTGCCGGAACCGCTGCGCCTGGCGGAGCTGGAATGGTCGCCGGACCAGAAGTACCTGGCCTTCACCCGCGAGGACGCCGCCGCCGGCACGGTGGAGCTGTGGCTGGTGGACGTGGCTGCCGGGCGCGCGCGCAGGCTGCTGCAGCGCCCGCTGAACACCATCGCCGGCCAGGGCTTCGCCTGGCTGCCGGACAGCCGCCGACTGCTGGTGCGCCTGCGCCCGCGCGGGCAGGGCGAACCGCCGAAGGACGACGGCATCCCCACCGGCCCGAACGTGCAGCAGACCGGTGCCACCGGCGTGGTGCGCGGCGTGCGCACCTACCAGGACCTGCTGAGGAGCGAGGCCGACGCGCGCCTGTTCGCCCACTACCTGACCTCGCAGCTGGCGGTGGTCGGCGTGGACGGCAAGGTCGCCGAGGCCGGCGGCCCGGACCTGTGGCTGGAGGCCAGCGTCTCGCCGGACGGCCGGCACCTGCTGACCACGCGCCTGGAGCGGCCGTTCTCGTTCCTGGTGCCGTACTACTACTTCCCGCGCCGGATCGAGGTGCGGGCGCTGGACGGCAGGCTCGAGCACGAGGTGGCGGCGCTGCCGCTGGTCGAGGGCCTGCCCACCGGCAACGACGCGGTGCCCGCCGGCGTGCGCGCGGTGGCCTGGCGCGAGGACGCCCCGGCCACCCTGGTCTGGGCCGAGGCCCAGGACGGCGGCGATCCGGCGCGCGAGGCGCCGGTGCGCGACCGGGTGTACATGCAGGCCGCGCCCTTCGACCAGCCGCCGCGCGTGCTGGCCGAGCTGGGCTCGCGCTACCGCGGCATCGCCTGGGCGCGCGGCGACCTGGCGCTGCTGACCGAGCGCTGGTGGAAGAACCGCCGGGTGAAGGTCTGGCGCATCGCCCCCGACCAGCCGGACACCGCGCCGGTGCTGGTGCAGGACCGCTCCTACGAGGACCGCTACAACGACCCGGGCACGCCGCTGACCGCGCCGGACGCGGCCGGCCGCCAGCGCCTGCTCGTGGCCGCCGACGGCGAGAGCCTGTTCCTGCGCGGCCAGGGCGCCTCGCCGGAGGGCGACCGCCCGTTCCTCGACAGGGTCAACCTGCGCACCGGCGAGAAGACCCGGCTGTTCCACTCGCAGGCGCCGTACTACGAGGTGCCGGTGGCGCTGCTGGACGACGAGGGCCGGCGCGCGCTGATCACCCGCGAGTCGCCCACCGAGCCGGCCAACTACTACCTCAGGGACCTGTCCGATCCGGCCGCACAGCCGGTGGCGCTGACCCGCTTCCCGCACCCGACGCCGCAGCTGAAGGACGTGCGCAAGGAGCTGATCCGCTACCGGCGCAAGGACGGCGTGGAACTGACCGCCAACCTGTATCTGCCGCCGGGCTACGACCCGCAGCGCGACGGCCCGCTGCCGACGCTGATGTGGGCCTACCCGACCGAGTACAAGTCGGCCGAGGCGGCCAGCCAGGTCACCGGCTCGCCATACCGCTTCAACGCGGTCAGCTACTGGGGCCCGCTGCCGTTCCTGGCGCGCGGCTACGCGGTGGTGGAGGGCTTCTCGGTGCCGATCGTGGGCGAGGGCGAGGCCGAGCCCAACGACACCTACATCCCGCAGCTGGTGGCCAGCGCCGAGGCGGCGATCGAGGAGGTCGTGCGCCGCGGCGTGGCCGACCGCGACCGCATCGCCGTGGGCGGCCATTCCTACGGTGCGTTCATGACCGCCAACCTGCTGGCGCACTCGCGCCTGTTCAAGGTCGGCATCGCCCGCAGCGGCGCCTACAACCGCACCCTCACCCCGTTCGGCTTCCAGTCCGAGGAGCGCAACTACTGGCAGGCGCAGGACGTGTACCTGGCCATGTCGCCGTTCAACTACGCCGACCGGATCAAGGACGCGCTGCTGCTGATCCACGGCGAGGACGACAACAACCCGGGCACCTTCCCGATGCAGAGCGAGCGCCTGTTCGCCGCGGTCAAGGGCCTGGGCGGCAACGCCCGCCTGGTGATGCTCCCGCGCGAATCGCACGGCTACCGCGCGCGCGAGTCGATCATGCACATGCTGTACGAGACCGAGGCCTGGCTCGAGCAGCACCTGCGCCAGGCACCACCGGCCGTCACGGCCGACTGAGGGCAGGGCCCATGCGACGGCCGGCGCCATGCCGGCCGTCGTCTTTCGGTGCGCCTGAAACTTTTGCGGCGCAGCACGCGCCCCGGCTAAGCTGCACGATGCCTGTCCCCCGCAGAGGCATTGCGTGCAACGATGAACGCTCCACGCAACCTGGAGTTCGCTCCGCCGGACCTGCCCCTCCGCGACGACGTGCGCCGCCTTGGCGCGCTCGTGGGCCGGATGCTCGCCGAGCAGCAGTCCCCCGCCTTCCTCGAGGAGGTCGAGCGGGTGCGCACCACGGCCATCGCCCGGCGCCAGAACGGCGAGGGCATCGACAAGCTCGCCGCGCTGCTGGACGGTCTGCCGCCGCAGCACGCGCTGGCGCTGATCCGGGCCTTCTCCACCTACTTCCAGGTGGTGAACATCGCCGAGCGTGTGCACCGCATCCGCCGCCGGCGGGACTACCAGCGCAAGGGCGACGCCCGCCCGCAGCCGGACAGCCTGCTGGACGCGCTGCAGCGCCTGCGCCAGGCCGGGGTGGACGCGGCCGAGGTGCGCGACTGGCTGGAGCGCATCGACGTCGAGCCGGTGTTCACCGCCCATCCGACCGAAGCGGTGCGGCGCGCCCTGCTGGAGAAGGAGCAGATCATGGTCGCCGCGCTGATCGACGGCCTGGACGGGCAGCGCACGCCCGGCGAGCAGGCCGCCGACACCGCGCGCTTCCGCATGGCCCTGACCTCGGCCTGGCAGACCGCCGACTCCTCGCCGGTGCGGCCGACCGTGGACGACGAGCGCGAGCACGTCGGCTTCTACCTGACCGAGGTGCTGTACCGGGTGATCCCGGTGTTCTACGAGTCGCTGGAGGAGGCCCTGGGCCAGACCTTCGGCATCGCCACCGAGCTGCCGCGCATGGTGCGTTTCGGCACGTGGGTCGGCGGCGACATGGACGGCAACCCCAACGTGGACGCCGGCACCATCCGCGCCACCCTGGAGGCGCAGCGCCGCGCCATCCTCGGCCGCTACGCGGGCGAGCTGCAGCAGCTGGCACGCGTGCTCACCCAGTCCATCGGTGTGGTCGGCGTCGACCGCCAGGTGCTGGAGCGGCTGGAGCACTACCGCGCGCTGCTGCCCGAGGCCGCCGCCGCGGCGCGCCCGCGCCACGCCGACATGCCGTACCGGTTGCTGCTGGACCTGATGCGCGCGCGCCTGCAGGCCACCCTCGACGACCGGCCCGAGGGCTACGCCGGGCCGGAGGAGTTCGCCGCCGACGTGGACCTCATCCGGCGCAGCCTGGAGCACAACCGCGGCATCCACGCCGGCTGGTTCCCGGTGCGGCGTCTGGTGTGGCGGTTGCGCACCTTCGGCTTCCACCTGGCGCGCCTGGACGTGCGCCAGGAGTCCGGCGTGCACGCGCGCGCCATCGCCGCGGCCCTGGGCGACACGCAGTGGGAGGCGCGCGACCCGGCCGCGCAGGCGTGCGTGCTGGCGCCCTTCGCCGGCGGGGAGTCCGTGCTGCCGCAGGNGGAGGAGGAGGGCAACCGGCGCCTGGACGCGGTGTTCGCGGCGCTGGCCGAGGCGCGCCGGCGGCACGGCCCGGACGCGCTGGGCGCCTACATCATCAGCATGGCGCGCAGCCGCGCCGACGTGCTGGCGGTGCTGGCGCTGGCCCGGCGCGGCGGGCTGGTGGACGTGGACGGGCGCGTGCCGCTGGACGTGGCGCCGCTGTTCGAGACGGTGGACGACCTGCGCCACGGCCCGGACACCCTGCGCGACCTGCTGGCCGACCCGGTGTACCGGCAGCACCTGGCCGCGCGCGGCGACATGCAGATGGTGATGCTGGGCTATTCGGACAGCGGCAANGACGGCGGCATCGCCGCCTCGCGCTGGAGCCTGCAGCGCGCCCAGGTCGAGCTGCTGCAGGTGGCGCGCGAGGCGGGCGTGCGCCTGACCTTCTTCCACGGCCGTGGCGGCTCGCTCAGCCGCGGCGGCAGCAAGACCACCCGCGCGGTGGACGCCTCGCCGCGCGGCAGCGTGGACGGGCGCCTGCGCGTGACCGAGCAGGGCGAGGCCATCCACCGCAAGTACGGCATCCGCGCCCTGGCGCTGCGCTCGCTGGAGCAGGCCACCGGCGCGGTGCTGGTCTCCAGCATCCGCCCGCGCCCGCCGGAGCCGCGCGAGGAACTCTGGCGCCGGGTGATGGACACCGTGGCCGAGGCCAGCAGCCGCGCCTACCGCGACTTCGTCGGCGCGCCGCGTTTCATGGACTACTTCCGTGGCGCCACGCCGATCGACGTGATCGAGCGCATGACCCTGGGCTCGCGGCCCTCGCGCCGGCTGGGCGAGGACGCGGCCCTGTCCAACCTGCGCGCGATCCCGTGGGTGTTCGCCTGGAGCCAGGCGCGCGCGGTGATCCCCGGCTGGTTCGGCGTCGGCAGCGGCCTGCAGGCCGGCGTGCAGGCTTTCGGCGAGGACGTGCTGCGCGAGATGGCGCGCGACTGGCCATTCTTCCGCACCTTCCTGGACGACGTGTCCATGGTCCTGGCCAAGGGCGACATGGGCATCGCCGAGGTGTTCTCGCGCCTGGCCGGGGAGGAGCTGCACGCGGCGTTCTTCCCGCGCATCCAGCACGAGCACCGCCTGACCGTGGACTGGGTGCTGCGGATCAGCGGCGCGGCCTTCCTGCTCGAGCACGACCAGCGCCTGGCCCTGTCCATCCGCCTGCGCAACCCGTACGTGGACCCGATCAGCGTGCTGCAGGTGGACCTGCTGCGCCGCTGGCGCGCCTCCGGACGCGAGGACGGGGCCCTGCTGCAGGCGCTGGTGGCGGCGGTCAACGGCGTCTCCCAGGGCGTGCAGAACACCGGCTGAGGGCCGCGGCGGGGCCTTGAAAAGGCGCCGGCCCGTCCCCAACTCGGCCGCCAGCGGCGGCGGCCCACGGCCGGCCGCGGAGACACCGCTTCCCCCTGCACGCCTGCGCGTGCCCCCGGCACGCGGGCAGGGGGCTGGCCGTGCCGTGCCCATCCCGTTTGCGACAGTCCGACCCACGGACGCAGGGCCCCGTCGTGGCCCGCCGCCGGTCAAAGCGCAATGCGAGGAGGTGCATGATGAACGTCAGGCCGTTGATCTTCTCCAGCTGTGCGCGCGGGCTGGCCGTGCGCAGGGAACCCGTCGGCCCCGTGCCATGGCGGCCGCGCCCGCTCCCGTCCGGCCACGTCCGCCGCGCCGGCCGTTGAGGAGGCAAGGCCATGCGCATCGCCCACGTCGCCCCGTTGTACGAGGCGGTGCCGCCGCGCCTGTACGGCGGCACCGAGCGCATCGTCGCCTACCTGGCCGACGCCCAGGTCGAGCTCGGCCATGACGTGACCGTGTTCGCCAGCGGCGACAGCCACACCCGCGCGCGCCTGGTGGCCTGCCGCGACCAGGCCCTGCGCCTGGACCCGCAGCCGCTGAAGTCCGACATCGCCGCACACCTGGCCATGCTGGACGAGGTGCGCCGCCGCGCCGACGAGTTCGATCTGATCCACTTCCACGTGGATCTGCTGCATTTCCCCATGTTCGAGGACATCGCCGGGCGCACCGTGACCACGCTGCACGGCCGCCTGGACCTGGCCGGCCTGGCGGAGGCCTACCGGCGCTGGTCGCGCTACCCGCTGGTGTCCATCTCCGACCAGCAGCGCGCACCGCTGCGCTTCGCCCACTGGATCGGCACCGTGCACCACGGCCTGCCGGAGCGGCTGCTGACGCCGCCGCAGGCGCCGCGCGGCGACTACGTGGCCTTCCTCGGCCGGATCTCGCCGGAGAAGCGGCCGGACCGCGCCATCGACATCGCCCGCCGCGCCGGCATGCCGCTGCGCATCGCCGCTAAGGTGGACACGGCCGACTCGGCCTACTTCCGCGAGCGCATCCTGCCGATGCTGGCCGGCGGCGGCGTGGAGTTCATCGGCGAGATCGACGACACGCGCAAGTCCGACTTCCTCGGCCACGCCGCGGCGCTGCTGTTCCCGATCGACTGGCCCGAGCCGTTCGGCCTGGTGATGATCGAGGCCATGGCCTGCGGCACGCCGGTGGTCGCCTGGGACTGCGGCTCGGTGCGCGAGGNGGTGGAGCCGGGCGTGACCGGCTTCATCGTCCGCTCCGAGGAGGAGGCGGTGGNGGCCCTGGCACGCGTGCACGAGCTGGACCGCGCCACCATCCGCCGGGTGTTCGAGCGGCGCTTCTCGGCCACCACCATGGCCCGCGCCTACCTGGACCTGTACCACCGCCTGGTGACCCCGGACGCCGCGCAGGCCGCCTCCGCGACCGCCACGGTGGCCCGCCTGGCCTGAGCGATGCGCATGGCCCCGACGATCCCGGTCAGCCGCCAGGTGAGCTACTCGCTCAAGGACGGCGACAGCTTCCTGGTCTGCGACGCCCTCGGCGACATCCACGGCGGGGGCGAGGCCGACGGCCTGTTCCACGACGGCACGCGGGTGCTCTCGCGCCTGCGGCTGTCGCTGGACGGGACCACGCCGGCCCTGCTCAGCGCGGCCATCGCCCAGGACAAGGTGGTGTTCAGCGCACACCTGACCAACCGCCCGCTGCCGCCGATCGGCGACAGCCCCTCGGCGCAGGGCGTGATCCACATCGAGCGTTCGCGCTTCCTGTGGGAGGGCCGCCTGCACGAGCGCATCGTCTGCACCAACTACGCGCGCGCGCCGGTGTTCCTGCCGCTGGTCCTGGAGTTCGGCGCCGATTTCCGCGACATGTTCGAGGTGCGCGGCATGGAGCGCCCGCGCCGCGGCAGCTACCCCCAGGCCGAGACCGCCGGCGACCGGGTGGTGCTGCGCTACGACGGCCTGGACGGCGTGGCGCGGCGCACCGTGGTGGCCTTCTCCACCGTGCCGACCCGCCTGGACGGCGCCACCGCGCGCTTCGAGCGCTGGCTGGCGCCACGCGAGGCCTTCGCCCTGTACCTGGAGATCGGCGCCGACGTGGCCTGCCCGGGCGGGGAGCGGCACCGCCGCGCCATGGTCCAGGCGCGGCGGGCCTTGCGCGCGCGCCGGCGTTCGGGCGCGCGCCTGCGCGGCGGCGGCCTGCTGTTCGACGCCTGGGTGGAGCGCTCGCGCACCGACATTGCCCTGCTGGCCAGCGACCTGCCCTCCGGCCGCTACCCGTACGCGGGCATCCCGTGGTTCTCCACGCCGTTCGGCCGCGACGCGATCATCACCGCGCTGCAGACCCTGTGGCTGGACCCGGGCCTGGCCCGCGGCGTGCTGGCCTACCTGGCCGAGCGCCAGGCCGAGGAGACCTCCAGCTTCCGCGACTCGGCCCCGGGCAAGATCCTGCACGAGACCCGCAAGGGCGAGATGGCGGCCCTGGGCGAGGTGCCGTTCGGCCTGTACTACGGCGGTGTGGACACCACGCCGCTGTTCGTGGTGCTGGCCGGGCGACATTTCCGCCGCACCGGCGACCGCGCCTTCCTCGACGCGCTGTGGCCGGCGCTGGAGCGCGCCACCGGCTGGATCGAGCGCAGCTGCGACGCCGATCCGGACGGGCTGCTGGCCTACGCGCGCGGGCAGGAAAGCGGCCTGGCCAACCAGGGCTGGAAGGACAGCGACGACTCGGTGTTCCACGAGGACGGCACCCTGGCGGAAGGGCCGATCGCGCTGGTGGAGGTGCAGGGCTACGCCTTCGAGGCCTTCCACGCCATGGCGGAACTGGCGCGGGCGCGCGGCGACGCCGGCGCGGCCGCGCGCTGGCACGCCCGGGCCCTGCGTCTGCGACAGACCGTGGAGGCGCGCTTCTGGGACGAGGCGCTGGACTTCTACGCCCTGGCGCGCGACGGCGCCGGGCGCATGTGCCGGGTGCTGGCCTCCAACCCCGGGCACCTGCTGTTCGTCGGCCTGCCGGCGCCGGAACGGGCGGCACGGGTGATTGCGCAGCTGGGCCAGCCGCGCTTCGACAACGGCTGGGGCATCCGCACCGTGGCCGCCGACCAGCCGCGCTACAACCCGATGTCCTACCACAACGGGTCGGTGTGGCCGCACGACGTGGCCCTGTGCGCGGCCGGCATGGCCCGCTACGGCGCGCGCCGCCAGGCCACGCGCCTGCTCGGCGAGGTGTTCGAGGCGGCCACCCACTTCGGCATGCGCCTGCCGGAGCTGTTCTGCGGCTTCCCGCGCGGCGCGGGCGAGCCGCCGATCGCCTACCCGGTGGCGTGCCTGCCCCAGGCCTGGTCGGCCGGTTCGGTGTTCATGCTGCTGCAGGCCTGCCTGGGCCTGGAGATCGACGCCTGCCGCGGCGAGGTGGAGATCGTCCAGCCGCAGCTGCCGCCGGGCGTGGACCGGTTGTTCGTGGAGCGGCTGGACGTGGGCGGGGCGCGCGTGGACCTGATGTTCGAGCGCGTGGGCGATCGGGTGCTGGCCGCGCGCGCCGGCGGCGCGGAGGACGTACGGGTGACCGTGCGCCACTGAGGCGCTCCGCCCCGGGTGCCGGAAAAGGCGACGGGCCGCTTGCGCGGCCCGTCCTCGTGTCCGTGGCGCGGCCGGCGGGCCGCGGCGGTCACTTCAGCCTGGCATCGGCGCGCAGCGCCTCGGCCTTGTCCGTCTTCTCCCAGGAGAAGGCGGTGGCGGTGCGCTTCTTGCCCGCGCCGTCGGTGTAGGTCACCTCGTACGGCTTGCGGCCGAAGTGGCCGTAGGCCGCGGTCGGCTGGTAGATCGGATGCACCAGGTCCAGCATCCTGATGATGCCGTACGGGCGCAGGTCGAAGTGCTTGCGGATCAGCTTCTCGATCTGCGCGTCCGGGATGCGGCCGGTGCCGAAGGTGGTCACCGAGATCGAGGTCGGCTCGGCCACGCCGATGGCGTAGGAGACCTGCACCTCGCACTTGTCGGCCAGGCCGGCGGCGACCACGTTCTTGGCCACGTAGCGGGCGGCGTAGGCGGCCGAGCGGTCGACCTTCGACGGATCCTTGCCCGAGAACGCGCCGCCGCCGTGGCGGGCCATGCCGCCGTAGGTGTCGACGATGATCTTGCGGCCGGTCAGGCCGCAGTCGCCCACCGGGCCGCCGATGACGAAGATGCCGGTCGGGTTGATGTGCAGCTTCTTCTTCGGCAGCGCGTCCAGCCACTTCTTCGGCAGCACCGGCTTGAGGATGTGCTCGTACACGCCCTCGACGATGTCCTTGTGCCTGATGCCCGGGTCGTGCTGGGTGGACAGCACCACCGCGTCCAGGCCCACGACCTTGTTGCCCTCGTAGCGCAGGGTCACCTGGCTCTTGGCATCCGGGCGCAGCCACGGCAGCGGCGAGTTCTTCTTCTTGCGGACCTTGGCCTGCTGCTCGACCAGGCGATGGCTGTAGTAGATCGGCGCGGGCATGTACTCCGGCGCCTCGGTGCAGGCGAAGCCGAACATCAGGCCCTGGTCGCCGGCGCCCTGCTCCTCGGGCTTCTTGCGGTCCACGCCGGCGGCGATGTCCGGCGACTGCTTGCCCAGCATGTTGATGATGGCGCAGGTGTGGCCGTCGAAGCCGACGTCGGAGTTGT
>JGI25328J35697_1002057_pt1 | contig 12885 bp, 13 predicted proteins | sample HigsolmetaAR203D_FD_35697 | JGI IMG/M metagenome (IMG submission 35697)
ACCCGGCGGCTCCGGGATTATCGTCATCACGTATACGCCGAAGACCGGCTTCAGCGGCATCTACCTTGGCGACACGCAGATCAATGCCATCAAGCTAGGGGGCACTGACATCAAAGCCGTCTATTTCGGCAGTACGAAGATTTTCGAGAAGGCGTGAGCTGATCGATTGGTTACCATAACCCAGAGCATCTAGTTACAATGGCTCCAAGTGGTTTCACAAACGTCGTATGAGTAACTTTGAACTAGAAGAGCTTACAGCGTCTTAGCCATGCCTTTCAGCTCGACATCCGGTAAGAAATACATAAAACAAGTAGTCGAGCAACTGAATCCAAAACGAATCCTCGATATTGGTGCAGGTTGTGGGACGTACTCCAAGCTGTTTCGCAAGCCGGAACAGCATTGGACGGCGATTGAAATTTGGCGTCCCTATATCGACAAGTACAAGCTCTGGAATTTCTACGATAAAATCATAGAAACTGATATCCGCAAGTGGGTAACCCATGAGCGGTGGGATGTTGCATTCGCGGGTGATATCCTTGAGCATATGAGCGTAGACGAAGCTCAAATGGTGCTTGCCAAGCTGATGCACATTGCTGATGTCGTGATTGTTAGTATTCCGCTTGGCTATTACCCTCAAGATGAGTACGATGGAAATCCTTACGAAAAACATGTAGTTGACCATTGGACTGATGAGCTTGTACGTTCACGACTCGGGTTACCGGTATGTAGCCACATAGACAATGAGATCGGTGTCTATGTGTACGCACACCGGTTCAAAGTCCCCAAGCAATTACAAGCACGGAGTAACTCGATGTCTCTTAAGATCGCTGTATATGCAATCTCAAAGAATGAAGCTCAGTTCGTCAATCGATTTCTTAATTCTGCTAAAGATGCAGATTACATAGTTATCGGTGACACGGGCTCGACTGATAGTACGGTTGAGAATATCCGTAGTTATCCCAGCACCAAGGTATTTGTCCACGATATCTATATCTCACCATGGCGTTTCGACCTAGCTCGTAACGCGGTGCTTGCACTCATTCCGGCTGATGCTGATATTTGTATCAGCCTGGATATGGATGAGGTACTAACACCGGGCTGGCGGGCAGAAATTGAAAAGGTTTGGAAAAAAGGTGAAACTACTCGGCTCCGTTATGGATTTGATTGGGGTCACGATATTATCTTTCAGTATGAAAAGATTCATGCTCGTAGAGGGTACCGGTGGCATCATCCTTGTCATGAATATCCAGTACCTGATGCACGCATTACAGAGGTATATGCTCACACACCAATGATTCTAGTGAAACATATGCCTGATCCAACTAAAAGCCGTGGTCAATATCTTGGCTTGCTTGAGCTTTCGGTTAAAGAAGATCCAAGCTGTCCGCGCAATGCTTTCTATTATGCTCGCGAGTTGACCTTTCATAAGCGTTGGGCTGATGCGGTGATAGCGCTCGAGAAATATCTCAGCATGCCGAATACTTGGATTAATGAGCGCTGCTATGCGATGCGCTTGTTAGGCCAGTGCTACGAAAATCTCAACAATTCCCATACTGCGCTCATGTGGTACCGCAGGGCTTGTGCTGAGGCACCAGGAACTCGTGAGCCTTGGGTTGACTTGGCTATGTTCTGTTATCAGAAGCAGATGTGGGCCGAGTGCTATGCTGCGGCTACCAACGCGCTTAGGATTACCAAGCGGGAATTCGTGTATACTTGTGATCCTACAGTGTGGGGGGCAAAGCCATATGATCTAGCCGCTATTTCCGCATACCACCTGGGTCTGTACGAGGCAGCATTGTCTTACGGTACCGAAGCTGCTCAGCTTGATCCGACAGACCAGCGGTTAGCGAACAATGTGAAGTTTTATTCTGAGAAAGTGGCTAAGGTGAAAGGGAGTGCTTATGTCTCAGTACCTTCATCCCTCGCTGAAGTGGCTGGAAGCACGCAAAAAGCAGCAACAGCAGAAAAAGAGGGAAATACAGCTGATAGCGGAAATGGAACAAACAATACAAATGTTCCAGCAAAGAGTGAAGGAGCTTGAGGCTCAATTAAAAGAGAATACGAAGTCTGAACCAGCACAGGATGTATCCACTCGAGAGGCAGTCAAGTCTGTACTCGATAAGTGGAAGCAGAAAAAGTTAACAGCTCCTCAAGCGTTGCGGGCGCTTGAGGACTACTTGAAAGACACAGGCGTACCATGAGAGTTTCTATCCACGCCATCACTGGCCATATGTCTGCGGTCAAAACGTGCAAGGCAATGGCCAAGGGTATCGCAAAATGTGGGGATGAAGTAGTTATTCGCTCTGTTACTGATACGAACGTCTCGAGCTTCGATGCTGTTGTGCTTTGGGGTTTCATCGAGCCGTGTCAGCAGATCATACGTAACTGTCAGAATCTAGGTATACCATGGGTTTTTATAGACCTAGGTTACTTTAGACGAGAAAAAGGGTACTATAAGGTGACGGTCAATGATCGTCATCCAGATAAGTACCTCATGGCACTGCCTCATCCTAAAAAGCGGTTTGAAAAATTGGGTTTGACAATCAAGCCGTGGCGGATCAATCCGAGTGGATCTATACTCATTGCAGGTATGAGCGGCAAAGCGGCTTGGTCTTGGGGATTGCAGCCTGAAGAGTATGAGCGTGCTGTAATTCAAGAGCTTCAAACTAGATACCCGGATTTTCCTATCATTTATCGTCCGAAACCTACATGGTCAGGCGCGTCACTGATTCCGGGTACCAAGTTTGATAAGTTCCAACCGCTTAAGCATCTTTGGTCTAGATTATGGTGTGTAGTTTCCCACCATAGCAATGTTTGCTGCGAGGCACTTATTGAAGGTATACCGGTTTTCTGCCAGTACGGCGCGGCGAGCGTGCTTGGCCCACATGATTTAACCAAGATTAGATCACCGGAATATCCAGATAACCGTGAACAATGGGCTGCTAACCTTGCCTACTGTCAATGGTCTCTTACGGAGATGGAGGAAGGTGTAGTCTGGTCTTATCTAAAAGAAGTCGGATTGATAAGGGTCTAATCCATGCGAGCTGCACTGCTATTTGGCAACCGTCCTAGAGACATGATGTTGCGCGATGCGCTTATCAATGGCTTTACAGTCTGCGGCGTACACGTTGATGATGTAAAGAACGCTGAGCTAGANGAGATCGAAATTCCTGACACTGATCTCGCAGTGTTTTTCGGTATTCGGTGCCACAAGCTCATTCGTGAGGCTGAGGCGCGCGGTATTCCAATTATGTTGATCGACAAGGGATATTTTAATCGTAACTTGTATCTGCGTGTTTCTCTTGGAGGTTATCAGCCACCGTACTTCGATGAGCTGGACTATGACTCCTCGCGCTTGACGCGTACANTGCGAGTTACTCTTGCGCCTCGCAAACATAAGTCGAATAAGTTGGTCGTCTATGCAGGCTCATCTCAAAAATATTGTAGCTATCATGGTCTCGGTGATGCTACTGAGTACGCTACTAAGGTCTGTGCTGAGTTAGAAGTAGCGTTACAGGGTCAGAAGCGTATTTGGTACCGGCCTAAGCCAAGCTGGTACAAGGGTTATCTTAAGCGCGAAAATAAACCGCCTGGATCACCCGAGCAAGCGCAGTTGGATCCTCTGAGTGATAGGCTCTGGAGGGTACTGCAAAATGCTCATTGCCTTGTCACTCACGGCTCGAATGCTGCCGTCGAAGCTTTAGTTCATGGCGTACCAGTCATCATGCTGTCGCCACCGGGCGTTAGTCCTGTGCGGACACTCTGCGAGACTAAGATAGCAAATGTGCTTGATCCTTATTGGCCGTCAGACAGTGACCGGGTACGCGTGCTTTCCAACCTTGCTTGGTGTCAGTTCACGCTTGAAGAAATTGCGTCTGGCTTCATGTGGAATACTTTGAAACAATGGTACGGTTATAAGCCAAAGGGAGTTGCAAATGCCAGCGGTATCGGTAGTGACCAGCTTTAGTGCTTTGGGTTATGAGAAGTATGGTAGGCAATGTCTTGAAACGTTTCACGCTAACTGCCCGAAGGAGTGGCAATTACATATCATTAGTGAAGATAAGATTGATAGTTTCCCGGTGTTTGAAGGTCGCCGGGTGCTTACCTATAATCTGTATGAAGAAAGCTTCCGGGCTAAAACCTTTTATCTGCTATATGGTCAGAAATTAGAGGTTAGCGGGCGGGGTAAAATAGGTTCAGATAAAAGGCGCAACCGGCATTGGCGTACTGGATATAGCTTCAGGCATGATGCGCTCAAGTTCAGCAAGAAAGTCTTTGCCCTGCATATTGCTGAACGGAACACGAGTGGTGGTCGCCTGATTTGGCTTGATGCTGATACGGTAGTGAAAAGACCAATTCAGTTAGATTTAGTTAATCAGCTCAATCCACCCGGCTATGCCATCTCGTACTTTGATCGTTCACCCTATCATAGCGAGTGTGGGTTCGTTATCTATAACCTTGACGTGATCGGTACTCGCAAATTCATCGAAGACTTTGCAAACCTGTACTATTCAGGCCATGTATTCGAGTTGTGGGAGTGGCACGATAGCTGGGTATTTGATTGGCTCCGTAAGCAGAGTGGGCTGCAATGCTATGCAATACCTCATAAGAAGTCAGGTGAGCCGATACGCGGTAGTGTACTAGGCGAGTACCTAGACCATCTAAAAGGCAACCGTAAAAACGTAGCGTATCAGTCTGGATAAAATAAAGGCTAGGTGGGTGCTACCCAACCTAGCCAAGTTTATGGGGTCACGTGTATTCTGTGTGATTAACTAGCCTTTTTTCAGTGGCGGCTCAAGTGATAACCGGCGACTAAACCCCGGCCAGCCGTCTGGCCCATTGAGTATCCACTTGTGTATCAACGCAGAGAAACCGGTTAACGCGACGGTTACGATACCAGCCTGAAGGTGTATCCAGACCGCGTAACCTTCTGCATAAATGTTGAGCACGGCAACTGTCATAACCGCGATGTTGAACAGTGCCATGAACCAGAACAGTGTGGGCCATAGATANTCGGTCATGCGCACTGAGAATGGCACATCGAAGTNCTCCTCGAAGGCTTCTGTAATNTGTGGGGCACGCTCACGCTCAGGTGGCGGTAGTTGCCTAGCTTGATGCTGCTTCACCTTGTTGATGAATTGCGGCATTTCTTCATGGGCGATGTTTCTTTGTGGAGCGACATTCATGGTAGTGCCTCATTCGTTGCTTCGGTAGCTACCTAACATACGGTTATCTATTGGCCCCTGAAATGACTGGAGCCTCGCTATTACACGAGGCTCCAGGTGGTCGAACCGCTCCCCCCGAAGGTGTCGCCGCGCTGTCCCTCGCGAAGCGGCTCAAGACCAACATCATTACACGCCGTGATTGTGGCAATGAAAAGGCAAAATAAAACCCCCGGCAAGAGAGGAGCGAAGCGGCGGATGAATTGCTCTTGCCGGGGGTGTCCAGGTAATCGCTTCGGTGGAAAGGAGAATAGCCCGAGTGATTACCCAGAACTCTTAGTAATCAGACCATACGCCGAACCAACCACCACACTCAAAGGTGGCACGACAAGAATAACCGATTGGACCAGAATACGGCATTATGCAGTACCAATAACCTCTACGACAGATAAAACTGTGAGCAAGAAACTGCGCCGTTTCAACTTCCTGATTAGGCTTAGGAGTGAACTGCTGCTCAACTTTCTTGATCTCAGAAAGTGGCTTGATCTCGAGATTGTCACAGCTCCCGTTACAAGCAAGAGCTGTCGTAGCACCCAGAAACAGTGTAGCTGCGAAAGTAGCAATGAGTTTCATGATTGCTATTCCCTGAATTTTCACCGGTGAAAATTTAGGGAGCACGACACTCACAGAGGCCAGTGTGTTTGCCGTGCTCCCCCCGCTGCTGAGCTTTGCCCTATACGCTTAACCGGTTAAAGGGCGCGCCCTTCGCGGAGAAGTAGGCTCAGCAAGGTATGAGATTACGTATTACTCTCCTCGGGAATGTCCAGAGGCTACTTTGCTGAGCCCTCCGCATCATGTAATCAGGAGACTGCCACGATGCGAAAACTTAGAACTTGAAACCAGGACGCCAGTTAACACGAACCATGACTGCATGGACATCCGGTTCGGCTTCGACTGCATTGAAACCAGCGTGATACTTATTGCCGAATACCGGAACGCTGTCGTACTGGGTATAGTTGTACTCCAAACCAACGCTAATATGATCCGTTACCATTAACTCAGCACCAGCAAGGAACGTGTGGCCATCTAGCGTATCCGAACACTTCATTCCCTCGATCCCACAAATGTGAGTGCCGTTGGAATGACCGCCGTTCAGATCGAACTTGGCTTGACCATACGCGTACCCAACATACAGCAGAGAACGATTTGAGGGTGTATAACCGACACGGATACCAGCATGCCACGTTGGCTCCAACGTGCCCTTGAGTCCAAAGTCTTCGCCGTTATCGTGCATACTAAACTTGAACTCATTCTCGCCCCAATTGTATCCGACGAAAGCGCCGATCACAAATGGTGAGCTGCCAATTTGCCAATCATAGCCGCCGCGGATACCATACTGCCAGCCGTGGGTAGAAAGACCATCGATACCAGCACCAAAGATCTCGTGAGGCGTAAACTCATCGTCCACAAGCTCATACGTTTGCGCGGTGCCATTAACGCTGACATCTCCTATTGAGTACCCGACGTTGCCGCCAAGGTAGAAACCCGTCCAGGAGAAATTATCGCTCGCGAAAGCGGGCGTATTATTTTGGAAGTAGTCAAGATTTGTGGCTTCAACCTTGGTTGACGCGATACCAACAACAAGCAACGCGAGCGCGCCCGCAAAGCTGGCCCGTGCGAGATAATTGGATATTTTCATCGTCATTCTCCGTCTGACGTTTATGAACGAGGCCGACGCAGTACTTTCCGGCCTCGATAGGCTACGCAGTACCTTGATGCCTAGCCATTACATACGAGCCTAACGTTAGGCTAGCCAAGCCGCAAACGCAATCATCGGTTGAAATGATGCAGTTTTGCAACACCTATGCTTCATGGCATCGGTGGCGTTACAACTTTCTTTAAGTGGGCTTGTGTGGCGCTATCGAATCTAGCTTCTAAACGGCGAAGTGTTTCACTGATTGACTGTAATTGATTTTTCATCACTTCAACGTCGGTTCTGAGCTGGTTCATGGTAGCGAGTTGATTGCTCAGATTAGAGATATCCCGTTGAACTGTTTGCGCCCGCTCGCGATCTTCACGCTCATTGCGAAGTATATCTTGCATATTACGTTCGATCTTGGCTTCCATGGTTGCCCACGTGTAGCCGACCGAGATAAAGTTCAAACATAAAGCAATAGTGAGAGTGAGCCAAGAAGGCAGGTTTATCCACGAGGGACGTTGCTGTACGTATTGAATGCGGGGAGTTGAGGCACGCCTTCTTTTCTTCACACCATCACTCATTTTTCTTAAATCCTTTNANTANAGCNTTGTCCCTCTGTTCTACCCATCTCACGTAGGCAGCATGTTTGGTTCTGCACTCGTGATAGAGTTTCAAATCCTCAGCCCATAGTTGTTCAGCCTCAGCTTGTGATAATTCCTTGCGAGGCAGCTTTTTGGGTGGAGGACACTGTTTAGTCATCCAGTCGGGAGCTGGTTCAATATAGATATCAGCCACGATTGGTGGAGGGGGCGTAGGTTTTTCAGGACCACACGCTGAAAGCAAAAGAATAGCAATGAGTGAAGGTGCAGAGCGGCCCATAGTTTATGATCCCGGTGCTAGTTGATTGTTGCCCCGGAAGCTATTTAGCCGGTCAACTGCTTCTACACTAAAGGCGGGACGGTTTGCATGTTGATCGGTTTTGGCGGCTCGCTTAGCTTCTTCTAGGGCAGCCTGTAGCTCTTCGATTTGTTCTTGATACTCACGGCGTTCAGCCTCAGCACGCTCACGAGCTTTACGGGCTTCGTCTTCTTGACGCTTTTTCTCTTCTTCAACTCTGTGAGCGTACTCGGCATGAACAGCCGACACGGCTTCGTTGATCTTGGTTTGAATATTTATACTTTCTTGGTACCGCCCGAACATGTAACAAAGCAATACCAATGAGCCCAAGGCAACGAGCCGGAAAACTGTCGATTGGATTAGGAATAGGCTGGCGGCTAGGGTAATGATGAGTCCAGCAAATATCATGCTGGGCAGTTCACTATAGCCTAGCCACCAGGACGTACCGACTGCACCGGTGAGAAGTATACCGAGAGCAATCGGAAGTAAATGCTTAGCTAGCCAAGAAAGCCCTAACCGGATAAGCAGATTGGTGATGAAAATCATGGCTCCTGACCCTTCGAAGCAGTTTTCTTGATCTGTTTCGCATAGGCATCGAAGCCAAACACTGCTGTTACAAATGCGAAGATCGACGGAGTTGCGATCCCATATATACCGGTTAGGGCGTTAATGATTTGTACATCGGTTGTCCAGAAAACTTTGTAGCTTATCAAGCACCAGAACATGAGAAGTCCTAGAGCGACCTCCCGTTTCATGGTGCGTGAGCGCCACGCGGCGGAGCATTTCTTTCCAGCGGTTTTAACACCTTGGATCATGAGCTACCCCACCGTTACAACCGAGCCTTCATAGTATGCCTCGGTTATAGCGGCTAGACAACCCCTAAATCCAAGTGTCTACTGAGTATTCTTGGAGGCTAGAATGATACTTAATACAACCGTGAATCCTACGTTTTGAGCTAGGACATCAAACGGTGGAAATCCACGTGTAGTAACTCGAATGTCGATCACTTTCCAGTGAGCAGCGTCTGCCGTGCTGAGTACAAGGTTACGTGGTCTGCGATGAAAACGAGCTGCGATTAAACGTCCAATTTGGTCTATTTTCCGCCAGCCTTCAGGCGGGGGATTGGCGGCATCGTAGATGGTGAGTTCTTTATCTACGGTAATACGCTGATCGTTCACCCCATCATTATGAGTGAGGTTGTTGTTCTGGTGAATAACAATGTAAGGCGCAGTAGTATCTTTTCGTACTGGACGTTTGGTAAATACAGGATGTGAGTTCTTGTAGGTAGGCAGTAATGCAGTAATGCTGCTATCATTAAGAATAGCGGCGCGAAGCGGTGCATCCAGGTCAGGTAGGGTCGCCATGAAAAAGCCCCCGATCTTTAGGATCGAGGGCTATCAATACCAAGCTTTGCTTGATTAGGCAATCACTGTTGACCTTCAGATGGCTCAGGATTTTGCTTGAGCCATTCGCAGACTAAATCTTCGAGCCACTGCATAGCGCGAGGCGCATAGTTGGAATAGTTGGTATTCTCGAGTAGATTTGAACCTGCCATATCCTCACGAGCGGCGTACATAACCTTGTTACGACGTTGTATCTCGCCTTTAGTGTTACCTACCATTTCTTTAATGTACTTTTGAGTTGGTAGGCTCCAGAAACGCTCAGCGATCTTAGCCTTAAATTCTTCTTCCTCTTCAGGAGTTAGTGTTGGCCGTTCACCTCGGGCTTGCCATTCAGCATCGTTAGTGTTGATGTAGTTTGTCATGGATTTACCTCCGATTACAGTCTTGCGGCTTGTACGTGCATCCAGTCATAGTTGCGCTCGCGACCTAGGCTAATCCAGCCTTCATCGTACCACGCTTGCCAAAAGAAGTTGTACTCGGGTTTAGCTAACCGTGCTTTACTCGCGGGCCAGCTAAGTTGATTGTTATCTGGATCGAAGTCGATAGCGATTCCCCAGGCATGCATCGACCAACTACTACCACCACGTTTCTTTCGGACGTTGAGGCACCCCCCGAAGATATCAATACCTGCTGGTTTATTGACGCCATAGTATTCATGTATTCTCGTTAATGCGCGTAATGCAGAATCAGCCACCTTTTTGTGGATACTGATTTCGGTAATTACCTTCTTACGATCCCAAGCCAACTTCATTGGGTAAGGCAGCTTGAGCATCGTTTGATTTTCACCAACAGGGCCGAAGAATGAAGGCACATCCTTTTCTCGAGGCCACTGTGTCGGCAGGTGCCTGATAAGGGTTTCATCGATAATATCATCACGGCTAAGCCGAATCCATTCTTCATAGGCGAACCGTGTCTGTGGACCGATTAAACCGTCAATCTTACCGACTTCTAGCCCTTGGTCCAAGAGAAATAGCTGCTGAACTGCAATAAGCCGTCGAGTATCACCCCACGGTTTATAGGGAATTTGTCGGGCTGCGAGTAGTTGATCAGCAGCCGCTTTAGTCATTGCTCCAATCTTACCGTCGATTGGACCGCATGGGTATCCACTATCTGTCAGATACTTTTGTAAAGTGCGGGCGTCAATAAGCAAGGTCATGCCATACCTCTCTACTTGCTATTGCTTAGTTAACATACGGCCAACTTAGTTGGCCGTAGGACCGCGAATATCACCAGAACCAATGGTGGTAACGAATGAGATACCATCAATCGAGCGGCCAGGGTTGCCTCCTGAGCCAGAACCGTTGGGACCAAGACCAGAGAGACCGGCTTGGCCAGGACCACCACCGTTACCACCGTAGGGAAAGCCACCGCCGTTATTGCCCCCATTAGAACCACGGCCACCAGATGTTCTAGTACCATCCTGAGCGGCTGAACCAACAGGTGGAGTACCACCGGAAAGGCCGGGGTTAGCACCAGCACCGCCACCACCGGGCCAGAGAGGATAGTCCAGTTGAAAGCCGAAACCACCACCGCCACCACCGCCCCAGATTTGACCACTACCTTGGGTAAGGTCTAGGATGATCGGGTGCCGCGTATAGAGTGCAGTGCCGCCGTGTATAGCTGGTGTTGTATTGTAGGTGGCACGTCCATTACCACCACGCCCTTGTATTCTACCTTTAACGATAAGCTTAGGTACGAGGCCGTTGGGCCAATTTCCAACATCGAGTGCAGGTTGAGAATTAGTAACGCTACCAACAACGACGCCCGAGTTAATAATGAAGGTGACAGATACGGGGGGCGATGCTGAAACATCATCATCGGTAAGAGCAGGAAAAATCGTGTCGTGTATCTGTCGTAGGTTGATATTATTGATGTCAGAGTCGATTGTTATGACACGATTAGTCAGATCGATTGGATCGAACTGCGCGAAGAGCATTTCCTCGGCTTCGACATTAAACCTATCTGGCATCGGCTCTACTTTGACAACCTGTATCGGGAATGAAACCCGATTGCCAGCTTCATCCTGTGAGCCATAGTAGCTGAATTGATAACCACCAGCTTCTTGAGGCGGGAACACGTCCGCGTGTCTTGGAATACTAAATGCAACTCGTCTAGGCGGTTTTAGGAAGCGACCAGCGTGTAGCAAGTTAGTTCGGTCAGCAGTGATTTGACCGAAAGCAGGTATCCAAGTACCAAAGATTTTCTTAATTACAGGCGAGCCATGTAGCGTTGTGTGCTCACCGCTTGTGTACACGAGCAAAGAACGGTAGTTAGTTGGCTCACTCAAACTTTCGAGCGGATTGCGGATACCGTAATAAGTCCAGACCTCGGTGATTAGCTTATCACGTTGTTCCTCGACCTCGATTGTACCTTCAATGATGTTACTGTCATCATAAGTAAAGGTATCGGTAACGATACTCTTGAGTACCTGAAGTTTAACTTTTTTGGCTAGATTATCCCACCACAGAATGAGTCCTGCTTGCTCGATCAATTCATCGATCAAGTTCTTTACTGCGGTAGGTTCTGCAATTACGCGTGAGTAGATCACGCCAAGGTGATTACTGACTTCTTCATCCCACTCAGTTTTGTCAATTGCCCATGTCGGAACATCGGCATAGGTAGTTAATAGGTCGTAGATGATATCTGAAGCAGTCGCACCGTTATAGATTAGGCAAATCTGCACACGGTCTTGAGCGTTATGTGCTATAGCTTCAGTGCCGAATTGACCACGGCCATTAGTTCCACCAGTGACAGTAAAGTTGTCACCAGAGCGAGAAAATTGAACGATTTCCTTACCACCGATAGCGACATATCCGCTTGATGGATATGTTGAGCCAATACCAGTGGGACCAACTGAGAAGCTGGTGCCGTTTGACGCTAGGTTGCTGAGCAAGAAGCCTTGTGAAGCACGAGGCGCTTGTGCGCGATCATGGTCAGCAAATTTTAGTAGGTCCTGAGCGAGTATCGAGAAGATACCGTCAGCCGAGAGACCTTCAAAGTTATCGAGGAAATAGTATCTTGTCTCGTATTCGGTGAACTCATGTTCTAGCAAGCCAGTTTTAACGCGCACTTCAACGCCGCGCCTAAATAGATCACGAGCTCTGAACCGGCCCCAATAGGTGCCATTTAAGAAGAACTCACCGCGCTCAGCGTGTGGGTGATCCATAAAAGTAATGTTCACCCGAGCACGCGTACCCATGTTTTCGCCTAGCGATAGTACCGCGGGTGTCTGATCGATACTCTCAATATCAGGTATCGCATCAAGTTCTACAGGATTGTAGGCTGCGGGAGTGCAATGTCGAACAGTTTCGGTTACTTCGCCTAGTATCGAGCGAACGCGGAAGAAACCAAACACGGGATCGTCATCAGAACCACCGATAGGGTCATCATCACCATCATCAACATGCTTCGGCGTATAGGTGATGACGATGATGCCCTGACCGCCAGAGCCCGAAGCACCCCTCGTTTGCTGGCCCAGCCCTCCTGCTCCTCCACCGCCACCATAATTGGCGCCCTTTCCTCCAGCACCTCCGGCATTTGCGAGGTCGTAGGCTCCACCTCCTCCTCCACCGCCACCTGGACCGGCTGTTGCGCTGTCGCTCGTTTGCGTCCAAACGACACTGGTTCCGCCATTACCACCACTCGGACTCGTAAAATAGGTTCCGCCTCCGCCGCCGCCTCCATTGGAACCAGCGCCACCGCCTGCGGCACCGCCGCCCGTACC
>JGI25328J35697_1002067_pt1 | contig 12807 bp, 10 predicted proteins | sample HigsolmetaAR203D_FD_35697 | JGI IMG/M metagenome (IMG submission 35697)
TTAAGAAATAATGTTAGGAACTTTGTCGAAAAATATTTTTTTGACACCCCTGAAACGGCTACAACCGTTGATATATCAACATTTATAGAGGGAGGATTAGAATTGTGGGCAACCAATAACTTTATATCCCACTTAGTTCAGATAAAACTTAGCTGCTTTGTCGAGTTGTTTTTTCTGGCTTTCGCTTTATATCCCACTTAGTTCAGATAAAACATCGTCACGTTGTTAAATTGTTTTGGGTCAAATAGACTTTATATCCCACTTAGTTCAGATAAAACACGGGTAATGATGAGGAAAGAGCAATCAGCTTGAACTTTATATCCCACTTAGTTCAGATAAAACACAAATTTCCCCAACTCGTACATCAAACGAGATGGAGAACTTTATATCCCACTTAGTTCAGATAAAACGTGAGTGGAGCCATGACATTTTCTCCAAGAGACTTCTTTATATCCCACTTAGTTCAGATAAAACACTAGCTTGTCGAAAGAGCTTACCAGGAATAAAGCTCTTTATATCCCACTTAGTTCAGATAAAACCTCCGGGAAGTACGTTCATTGTTCAGTCACCTCCTTCTTTATATCCCACTTAGTTCAGATAAAACGTAAAATGGCGTAATAACTTAATCCTCTATTTAAACTTTATATCCCACTTAGTTCAGATAAAACGGAAAAATCCATGTTGGGAGAACGATTAAGAGAACTGCTTTATATCCCACTTAGTTCAGATAAAACTGTAGTGCTTGTGTCTAACCACAATTGCCCTACCGTCTTTATATCCCACTTAGTTCAGATAAAACAAAAAGCAATCTTGCAGCATGTAATTGACAACAAAACTTTATATCCCACTTAGTTCAGATAAAACTTACCCATGCTTCTATCGCAATCGCTTTTTCTAGGACTTTATATCCCACTTAGTTCAGATAAAACATCATCGGTGAGTGGAAAAATTTTATCTAATTAAATACTTTATATCCCACTTAGTTCAGATAAAACGCGTTACGGACGTATCTAACCATAATTGACCTGTTGTTCTTTATATCCCACTTAGTTCAGATAAAACCGGAACCGGAACACCGATTCTACCCGCGTTTTCGCTTTATATCCCACTTAGTTCAGATAAAACGAATGACGGAAAGCCGGAAGAAGTATTCGTATATACCTTTATATCCCACTTAGTTCAGATAAAACGCAATATACAAGCGTTGGGCGACTTGATGGGTACAACTTTATATCCCACTTAGTTCAGATAAAACCAATTGGAGCTTTTTTAGAAGCATTCAAGCGCAAAACTTTATATCCCACTTAGTTCAGATAAAACTGATCAGATCGCAACGAAAGTCAGCAGAACGGAGTTTGCTTTATATCCCACTTAGTTCAGATAAAACACGCATTTTAAACCATTTATTTACGGTTTGGCTGACTTTATATCCCACTTAGTTCAGATAAAACCTGATGTTTGGCGTACTGGTCCAGCTCATTAAGATAACTTTATATCCCACTTAGTTCAGATAAAACCGTCATAATTTTTGTTAAAGGCTATTTTTCTCGTCCTTTATATCCCACTTAGTTCAGATAAAACTCAGATGCCATACACGTTTCGGCAAAGTTGACGAGCTTTATATCCCACTTAGTTCAGATAAAACCTGTTTCGCTTTTTGTAAAGCTTGTCCAAATTCATTCTTTATATCCCACTTAGTTCAGATAAAACCGTGACGTTTGAGGCGTTCCTCTTCACAATGGGGGCACTTTATATCCCACTTAGTTCAGATAAAACTAGCCGCCTGTTTTTCGGATGGACGGTAGAACTTCATCTTTATATCCCACTTAGTTCAGATAAAACGGTGATGAAAAAATAATGTGTTTTACTGTCTGTCAACTTTATATCCCACTTAGTTCAGATAAAACGCGCTGAGTTGAAAGCAGAATTGGGCTACATCCGGAACTTTATATCCCACTTAGTTCAGATAAAACAAAATCACGTTGAAAAGAATATTCCTCCTGCATTAGACTTTATATCCCACTTAGTTCAGATAAAACCTGATGGCCGATCTGGAGCAAGCCTATGGGATTCCTTTATATCCCACTTAGTTCAGATAAAACTCCATCACCCTCAATAACCCGATTCTTGACGTTCACTTTATATCCCACTTAGTTCAGATAAAACGGATGAACTCATGAGTACGAAAGAAGCTGCTGATGAACTTTATATCCCACTTAGTTCAGATAAAACATTAGCTGTCTAATAACAATTTGTCGCTTCAATTCCCTTTATATCCCACTTAGTTCAGATAAAACGCACCGTTGGGATATCATTTGCAATGAACTAGAACTCTTTATATCCCACTTAGTTCAGATAAAACGAAATCGACAAAATCGGAATCGACTCCCGTATCTTCTTTATATCCCACTTAGTTCAGATAAAACGTATCTTTATCAACAATGTGATCTTCCCATTCCAACTTTATATCCCACTTAGTTCAGATAAAACCGATCGAACTTCACTAGAGCTCACCTCCCCTCGGGCATCTTTATATCCCACTTAGTTCAGATAAAACTTGGAATATCACTGCACTCTATCAGCCGTTAAATCCTTTATATCCCACTTAGTTCAGATAAAACCAATAAATTTGAATGATTAAGTGTTATTACTTGAAACTTTATATCCCACTTAGTTCAGATAAAACACTTCTCCCATATCTCCGCCGATCTTAATCGCCCACTTTATATCCCACTTAGTTCAGATAAAACCCTTTTCTCACCCTTGCTTCCAGCCCAGCATAAAGCTTTATATCCCACTTAGTTCAGATAAAACTCGTTATACTGTTCCGTGAGTGTTTTTTCTTTCTCTCTTTATATCCCACTTAGTTCAGATAAAACAATTCTGACCAGTACAACGTTTGCGCTGGCCAAAGAGCTTTATATCCCACTTAGTTCAGATAAAACGCGCACAACTAAACACTTATTCACTTCCTGTCTATCTTTATATCCCACTTAGTTCAGATAAAACAAGGGAAATATCTTTGTTTGCTTATACCTTCAATAAACTTTATATCCCACTTAGTTCAGATAAAACGATCCTTCTTAATTTCGAGAATAAAGGAAAATATCACTTTATATCCCACTTAGTTCAGATAAAACAGGGGAGCGACAGCACCGACAGATACGACAAAGTTGATTTATATCCCACTTAGTTCAGATAAAACTTGATATCCCGATTCATTTTTATTCCTCCTCGTTTTATTTATATCCCACTTAGTTCAGATAAAACACGTTTGATCATATAACAAAAGACATCTTAATAAAATTTATATCCCACTTAGTTCAGATAAAACATATTCCCCTTCTTGCAGGACAAAAATTTCTTTATCATTTATATCCCACTTAGTTCAGATAAAACCGGACCATGCCAACCTGTACCAGTTCCGTAATCCTTATTTATATCCCACTTAGTTCAGATAAAACGATATTTTGATACACATTACCGATTCGCAAACAGACATTTATATCCCACTTAGTTCAGATAAAACGAAATTGCGACAAAAGTCAGCAACACGACATATCAGCATTTATATCCCACTTAGTTCAGATAAAACCTTCACTAGCTATTCTATGTCCTCCAGGCTCAAATAATTTATATCCCACTTAGTTCAGATAAAACAAAGCCGATTGCACCATTAGCAAGCTTTTCAAAAATATTTATATCCCACTTAGTTCAGATAAAACCTTGATGGGTATTACTGCACCCAGTGTAATTCGTTTATTTATATCCCACTTAGTTCAGATAAAACGATCGAGAACACACGGAAATACCGTGATTCGAACGGATTTATATCCCACTTAGTTCAGATAAAACGATTGGGAGAGTGGAAATCTATTTACTTGATGAATCATTTATATCCCACTTAGTTCAGATAAAACGAGATTTCTATTGCCGTTCCCGACTGTTATCGATGGAATTTATATCCCACTTAGTTCAGATAAAACCCTCCATCACGCAATTGTCAAATCAAATACAACTCAATTTATATCCCACTTAGTTCAGATAAAACGCAATGCATATGGGGTTATCTCATTCTCATATTAGAATTTATATCCCACTTAGTTCAGATAAAACCCAAACAAAAATGCCAAAATAACGATAGTATCAAGCTTTTTTATAAACTTGCGAGATCAAGTATTTGTGCAGTTTGCAGTAAAGGTTAAATCGTGTTTTGGGATCTATGAAAAAAAGCTTTGAAACCTAGAATTCATCGAAGGTTTCATCACTTTTTTCATATAATAGGTTTGCTGCAAATATTGATTTTTGCCTTCAACATTGAGATAATGTTGATACTTGTTGACAAAAACAACATTCCTTAGGCTAAGAATATTTGTCTATCCTTGCTACTCTTCCAATCTTGATCCATATCCCTACGAAAACAAGTCTCATTTAAGTCTTTTTCATTAAAATTACAAATACATACTAGCCGTCAGCAGCCCATTTCATGCATCATCATGAATTGAGTTCATTAAAATAATGAATGTATACTAACCTTCCCAAAAAAAGATTNGAAACACTAGTACCCTATGTCAATCAATACAATCTATTATAACAACATTNTTCTCGTAANCACTATCACATATTACTGAATTTTTTAAAAAATCGGCACAATCAATTATACTGCTTTTTTCATTAAAGGAATAAAGTCTCAAAACTTTTTTCCTGCCCATACACTTTCTTTTTTATGTTCCGCGGGTTTTTCACTTCATAAACATAAATCGAATCTTCGTTTTTGTTAATAATCGCCTCAAGCTCTGACATGCATTTGGCAAGNCTGCTTAAAGTGATTTCCCCTTCGAATACAGAATTTTGCGTCCAATAAAGATACTCTTTTAATTTTTTTCGAACTTTATTTACTCTTTTCTCTCCAACATCGTACGTTATTATGACAAACACACTTACCACCACGCTTTCAAAGGCTTGTATTTTTCGTCACCGATTACATGCTTGATCAGCTTATAGCATTCCAATCGGATTAAATATCGATANGTTACTTGACGCTTCAACTTTNGATGTTTTATAGAAGTTTGCATTTTCTTTTCCCAACTTTCAATAAACCGTTTNCGCCCTTCTTCATTTAATAAACAGAAGCCATGTTCATATGAAAATTGCTTTGGTGTAATTCGACGGTTATTAATNAGCGAAAAAATTAGCGGTTCTACGATAAGGGGTTTAAAAATTTCNGCAATGTCCAAGCTNAAAGAAAATCGTTTAACTGAAGGTTCATGCAAATAGCTAATCGTAGGGTTTAACTGTGTTTTATATATTTCCGTCAACACTGTCGTATACATTAAACTATTCCCAAAAGAAAGTAAGGCATTTATCGGACTGGTTGGCGGACGCTTCTCTCTTTTTTCCATAGAGAACTCAGGACGTAAAAATTGTGAAAATGATTGATAATAACAATTTCGAATTCGGCCTTCAATTCCCATTATTTCTTGAACACTATTGGCATTTTCCAATTTTTTTCGTTCTTCAGTTATCATGNNAATTGTATCTGNCGTCTTTTCTTTATGAGATTTTAAATTCCGCAATATATGAAATGACGCACTCTCTATAAAAGAACGGGCAATNTCCAGTCTTTTTTCTTCTTTCAAATAATGTTCAGCCTGTTTAACTAGTACGAAACCGGAAACCTTTTTTTCTCTTGGAACATATGAACCAGCATAAAAACCATAATAATTGTATATATGAAGATTAATATCATATTGATTCAATAAGTTTAAAAAGCTGCTATTAAATTGTGTTTCTCCGAATAAGTGAAGATTTTCTACTTTATCAACAGGAAGGGATTTTTTCTTTCCTTCACCATCGATAAAATAAATAGTATTATCCTGTCGTTTTAATTGTCCATTTGAAAACACATAAAAATCTTGCAACTCACTCACTCCTCTTGAGCAAAACAAAAAGAATAGTAAGCACATGATGAACAGTATGGAAGTCTCTTTACTTTCGGGGCTGTCGGCTGATATTGAATAGCATTGATCGCTTTTATTAATTTTTCTATTTCCACCTCATTCTCTGATGTTAATTCAATTTCTTCCGTTCGTTTTTCCTTTGGGTAATGAAGCTTCCCTTTTTTTTCAATGCCCATCTGCTTTAAATAATATAAGTAATACAAAAGTTGCATCCGATCNGCTTTTTCCATTTTGCTAGACATTTTGACTTCCCTGACATAATCATCATCTACTAAATCAAGTTTTATGACATCATCTACCATTTTCTCTTTCATTTGTACTCTTTTATAGGAATGCTCATGAAGCAATTGACCGATGGCGACTTTTTCATGCTCACTCTCAAGTTGTATACCTTTTGAAAACAACCACAGCTTCCTTTTACAAACAAAATAATAGTGTACTTTTATCCCTTGAATATCTAGCCGCACAAATGACACCTCTTTATACAAAAGGGGATAAAGAAGGAGTAAGCGAAACTCCAGTACCTTTTTTTGTTTTTTTGTCAAAATCATAATCTAAGTCTAATATTTCGATATATGGCAGTAATGGATATTCTTTACCGTTAGATGATCGATACGTCTTTAAAATCGGTGATGTATTACCTCTTGCTCGGGCTTTGGTAATGGACACCGTTTTTCGCTCAATTTCTTTCCGCAGTTTCATGCGTTCATAACGATCTTCACATTGAGCTAACTGGTCAAAGAGGTACTCATATTCATCAAATATTTTTCTCGGAATCGCAAGAACAGCCTGGATGTCACGGAGTATATTTTGTGCTTCTTTGTTCGTTAATTCATGGTCAGTAATCGAATCAATCGCCCTCATTGCATGATCAAATTCCTTTAAAAATTTTGTATTTTTTAATGATTCCCGCTTATAAAGATTAGCAACCAGCTCTACTTTTTCCTTTTCTTTTATCACCTTTTCATGAAATAACGAAAGCGCCTCAATACTTTTTAAAACAATTTCTTGATCATAAATATAGCCGATACCTGAAGCATCTTTAGTAAAAATAAAAATGTTTGGATTGTCGTGATCAAGCAANCGTCTTCGATAACATCTGCCAAATCGTTGAAATAAGCTATCCAATGTTGNNACTTCTGTATAAAGCTCATCAAAATCGATATCAATAGATGCTTCAACAAGNTGAGTCGTCACCCAAATGCCTGATTGATTTCGATCTTTGTCAAATNCTTTAATGGCTTCTTCAAGAATGCTGCGATCTTCCTGAATAAACATGGAGTGCAGAAGCGATACTTGATCAGTAAGTTTACACAATTTCGAATAAACTTCCACAGCTTGCTTAACGGTATTTACAATAACTAATACTTTTTTCTTCTTCCCACTTTCAGCGATCCTTTCATAGTAATCGCTCATTGGTTGATCATATATGGCAATACGATGACGAATATCGTCATTCACAAAAGTTTGAAATACGTAATCTTCTTTTTTTATTACTCCACGACTTTCAAGTGCTTCTACATATAAAGTCGGGAGTGTCGCTGTCATAATTAGAAACCTTCCACCAATTTGTTTAATCATTTCTAAAGCTTTAATTAATACCGCTACAATTTTCGGTTCATAAGCCTGGATTTCATCGATGACAACTACCGAATAAGCCATGGTTGCATACAGCTTTTCATATCCTCTATATTTAAAAGGAAATTTTAAAATTTGATCAATCGTAGTAAAAAGCAATTTTGAAGCAAAATTTTTCGACTGATCATAGATGACCTCCCAATTTTCTTTTCCTGTTTCATCAAGATAGTTGCTGCTTGTCGAATGCAGAAGTCCGGCTTGCTCGAATCCCATTTGTTCAAATACCCTATCAAATAGTGCATTGATACTGACTCGAAGAGGCAATGTAAAAAATGCTTTTTGATTACCGATCCATAATAAAGCTGCCTCTGTTTTTCCCATTCCCGTCTGTGCTACAATAATTGCATTTTTTCCTTGTTGCTCCTTCGCAAATAATTGAACATCTCTTAATGAAGACCCTTTCTCTAGGATAAATTGTACTGCTCGTTCACCGATATTTTCTTCTATCCCTACTTCAATATCGATATGCCCAGAGGCNGCATGATCTATTCGATGAAGAAGACCTTTCACTAAGACATAAAATAAATATTCATCTATTTTTTCCTCATCGTAGACAATTCTTTTTTCCATTTCTCTAAAAACTCGATTGGACAGTTTAATTTGATCCGGAACAGGAATTTCAAGATGGCTTCGAACTAGATCTTGTTTCTTCACTAAGTCCAGTTCAATTGCTTCTCGAAGTTCTTCAAAATTTAACTCATGGTCACGTTCATGATGATAAGCAATTGCTTGGATAAGCACCTTTCGTTCAAAACGAGTAAGTGAAAGCTTCTCCAAGGGAAGAAAAAATGGAGATAAATAATTGTGCGGCAAATATTTTTGTGCTTCAGTTTTTGCCTTATAAGGAATGCCGATCACATCTGAAATGCGTTGCTGAAAGGGTNCATACACCTTTCCAGCATCATGATAGTGAATGNCAATTTTTAAAAGCTCCCAAACTCTTTCATTCTGTATGTAAATGCCATATGCATTACGTAATTTTTCATATTGTCTCAATAATTCGTCTGTGTGCTCCTTCAAGGATTCAACGGGATTTGATTTTGCATAAATGATGCACAATGTTGATTCCCTCCCTTATATCTGTAAGAAAAGAGCTTTTGTCCATAGACAAAAGCTTAATTAAAGAAGACAGTATATCCTTCTTCATCAAAATGAATTGGTTCATAAAACAATTCACTGTAAATTTTTTCACCCTGTGCAACATATAATGTTGGGATTTTCACCCAATCACGAACTCCCTTTTTAATTGTATAAGTCCAATTTAGGCGATAAGGGATACCCGTTAGGTCATCCTCTGCAATGATCTTTTTCGGGATATACATCGAATGAGCTAAGTCACTTTCATCAACTGTTATCAGCTCAATAAATCTTATCTCATCCATACGTACGAGATCTTCATGGCGTCCAAGGCTGATATGACCGTCATAACTATAAAAAGCTTTATAAATTTTTTGCAAAATTTCGTCCTCTGCAGCGATATGTATTACTAACTGAACATTGTACAAAAGATGCATATAAAGCGGCATCGCTGTCATGGAAGTATAGGAATAATCAATTCCTGAAAGCCCGTCCAAAATTATAGGAAATTCTTTACTTTTTCTATCTTTTATAAAATAACTTTTTTTATAATCTACAACTCTTGTTTCATAATCACCTTGGATGCTCAAACGAAATGGAATCAGTTNATTGGCTTTTAACACTTCATGTATCATGCCCTTTACTGTTGAGTATGGAGGAAGCGGATATGTTTCTCCTACTTTCAAAGCAAACGGTTTTGTATAACAGGCAGTTTCTTGAAACATTTTTAGTCGTAGTACTTGCATCATTTATCACCAAAATATTCGTCAATTTCTTGTTCAAGAATTGTAAAAAACTGCTCAATTGTCACGATATTCCCGAGTGTTTCAATTTCACTTTCATTATCGAAAACTCCACGTACTAGCCCGATATTAGTACGATCTGCCACCTTTTCTCCAAGTATCGTTTGTTCAAGCACTGATGCAATTTTTCCTGTATTGAGTTCGTATTGATTTCCTTGTTTTAACGACACTCTCCCAAGGAAAAATGGATTAGCAACACTGTATACCCCTCCAATAATAAATAGAGGTGCAAGATTCTCTTGTCTTCCTTTAATTTCACGATTTAATATTTTAATGATTGTCAAAAGTTGTTTGATACGGGCAGCACGTTCTTCATTCGGCAGTTCAATCTTTCCGTCCACTCCGATACGAGCAAAATCTATGGTTACCGTATACGTATAAAGGCTTTGATGCTGCTCTAAATTTGCTAAATTCGCGTCTGTTCCAATTCGATTAGCGAGGCCCATATTTGTTAAAAATTCAAGATCGCTTCGAAAAGGTTCGAGTGAAATCGCATGACTAATGCGAACAGCTGCAGATCTTCTCTCTGCGCCTGATTTCGCCTTTGTTTTCATATATCCAAATAAATCCATTTCAACTGAATCTTTGATGGTGCATTCGTCTTTAAATTGAATAACTCCTTTCGATTTGTCTACAACATCTAAATTCCAGTTAAAAAGTTGATTACCAAGGCGGACGATGTCGTAGCGGAGACTTTGGCGAGAGGCAAATGTATGAACATCACCATTCCCGCGGTGGAATTTTTTTAATTCAGAAATATTGGCGATACCTTCCCCATAATTTAATGAATTCCCTTGAAATATTACTGTAAATGATAAAGCCTTTCTCATTATTCATTTCCTCCTTCAGGTTGTTTGTCATTAGGTTGGGATACCAAGCCTGCGATAAACGCATTAGCAACAGTCGCAAAATCAAGCTTTTCTTCGTGCAGCACTTGTAAAAAGAGAGAGGGCATTGGCAACTCCAAAGACATATACACGCGAATTAAAGAATCCATAAAAGTCTTTTTATTGTTCGCTTTTGTTGCATTTAACAATCGGTAAGCAATTCCCTGAACTTTCGGTTCTTGTCCTTTTTCCACGTATTTTTGCCGAACTTCACGTCCACAGTTGTATAAAAACCAGATACTTTTGCTTTCAGTTTTCGAATCGATCTTCACATCTCCATCTCCTTCCAAATATTTTTGGTATAAATGACGGACAACTACTGCCGTCTGAGCATCTAATGATGAATATTTTTTCTCGATGCATTGGCGGAGTACATTGAAAATCCTCCATTTTGCATCGCGCCTTGTTAAAAAGTCATATGCAAGCGCATTGCGCAAAGAATAATGCATCCTTTTCAATAGTTCGTGCTCATTCACGAAGAAACGACTTAATGAACGGGGTAAATCAAAATAATTCAATATCGTCTTTCTCGACCGATAATCGGATGAATAATCAATAAAAAGATAATTTCGATGATTCGCATTTCCCTTTTCCTTCAATTCTGTAACTAAATCAAAAATAATTTCGTTTAAAGGGTTCTCTTCTTCGCGCAATAATGCATAACGTTCATTTACTTCAAAAAGTTTATTCATACTCCCATCGATTTGCACAAAGCTTGATTGGTTTCCATTTGGTGAAAGTGCCGCTCCGGCAGGCGCACAAAACAATATAAATTTGGCAAGATTGGAAATAGGAATTTTCATTTCATTGTCAAAATCCCAAAAATAATTCAAAGCATTTGAAGAACTAACCTGTAAGGGAACAAAATGACCTTCATTTAAATGTTCGAATGCATACCATTCATCAAAAAAACTGCATGATAAAAACTGTTCATTTTCGTTTTCCCGAATGTCAGCAAGAGATGTTTTCTTCCACGTTTTATGTAAATTTTTGATCGGTTTATAGGGACATTCTTTGAGCCAACTTAATAGTTGGTTTTCATCCTCTGCATTCATAAGCAGTTGTTTAAGCTTTAGTTCACACAAAATTGGAACGATGTAATCTTGATGTATGCGTTGAATTTGTTCCTCAATCGCCAACTTATTTAAACTAATATTGAGAAAACTATTCTGACCGAAATAAGGTTGAAGTATAGAAAGTTTAAAAAAGTTTACTGTTTGTTTTTCATTAATAAACGGTGTTTTCAGTAGATCGAGATAACGGTTAACTTCCTTTTCTATTTGCTCAATGTCTTCGAACTGATCATATCCCTTAATTTGTTCAATCAACAAAGACATTTCGGTTCCTTCAGCTGTATCAGAACAGTAATTTTTTGCCTTATCCCATGTTCTCTTTAACGATTCATCAAGCTTTTTTTTCGCTTCTTTAAATGTTTCTTCTTTCCGACACNGACTTAAAATTTTTTTTAGCCTTGTTTCATCCCGATCAGCAACACTGAATTTTTCAAGAAAATATGTAAAATAATCTTTAGCCATTGTGTTAAATATGCTGCTATCAAAACAAATACCGTCCTGCTTCATTTCTATATGATGTCCGGCTTTCCTAGCAATCCGTACAAATCCAACCAAACCTTGATTAATCATCCATTCACCCGTAGGCAAAAAAATTTCCAAGTTATATCACCTCCACCATGCCGAACGATTGATTCCTGCGAAANCCAATTCCAAGCTGGGAAAGCAAGCGTAAATCATCNATGTCTCCATTTAGACAAAAATTTCCTTTATATGCAGTGAAGTAAAGATACCCGTGGTCAAATTCTCTGATTTTTTCTTTAACTACAGTTTTCTTTAGTTGATTTTCTAAGACTTGCAATGGCTGTTTAAGTCCGTGCCCACGAAAATTTTTCAATAGGAGATTAGCAATATAATTCAGCTCACGCTCGAATGCAGGATCATCTGGCGCGATTGATCTGTTATGAGCATCACGAATATAAATGGGAGAAAGTGTTTTAAAATAAACAGGGATTTGATCTATTTGTTTTTCTTCTAAAAGTGTAATTTTTCCCCGATGAAGTGTATACGTTTGATAAGTAAACTCTTGTATCTGCTGCAACCCATTATAAAGGTGAAGAAAAAATTCATAGTCAGGCGTACTGATCAAGAATGATATCTTGCCTTCGATATGGAATTCATCATCGATAAGTTTATACTTTGGTAAAAATAATGCAGTGCTAAAATGTTTGCTGTTCTTACTAGGTTTTCCGTTAAAAAAATACAAAGATTCATACAATGTCGGAGCTGACCGTTTTATGCTCTCCTTGATCAGACTGACAAACATCATACGATAGGCAACGGGAAGCCTTTCAACCTCAAATTGGCATCGAAGTCTCATTTCTTTTCCCTCCAAGCTTTTCTATCATCATCCTATCATCTATTCCGGAAC
>JGI25328J35697_1002084_pt1 | contig 12752 bp, 14 predicted proteins | sample HigsolmetaAR203D_FD_35697 | JGI IMG/M metagenome (IMG submission 35697)
GACACCGCCATCCCGGCCTCGGCCTGCTTGATGAACCCGATGATCTGTTCCGTGGTGAATCGACTCTTGCGCATGTCCGTCCTCTCTGGATGACGGACTCTGCCTGGCTTCGAGTGGTACGGCTCGGTGGGGGCAGGTCACGCCATCGCGATTGAGCAATCGACGGTGGCGGGCCTTGAGGCGCAGCTGGAGATGTTCCGGCGTCACCACCCGGACTCGCCGGTGCTGGCCGACAGCGGCCAGCGGTTTCGGGACGGCAAGCCGAAGGACCTGGCGCGGCTCGCTTTCGAGCAGGCATTCGACAGGCATCTGAATGGCTTGCGTGCCGACGTGAACCCATTGGATCACCGCCATGACTGACGGTGGTGCCCAAGGCGGCCGTCAGACCAGCATTTTTTGGTTCCATAATTATCCTTATGCGAAATTCCGCCCCGGGGGGAAAGAGGCGTCGCGACGCTTGGCCGGATGTCGGAACAGACGATCACCAACGGTGTTTGGAAACTAGGATGAGCGCGTGGCCAGGGCCCGCGCTCGACGTGATCTCGAGGGACCACGCCATGCCGCATTCCACCATCATTGTCGGCTCGGACCCACCGCAACAGGAGCCCGTGAAGCCGCCTCCGGCTCCGCCACCCGTGACGCCCCCGCCTCTTGAGGAGCCAGATCCCGATCGCCTGCCGGATGAGGTACCGGATCCGAATCCCGACGAAACGAGAACACCTCCGATACGGCGGGAGCCTCCACCAATGAGCGCGACGGCCATCGTCCGCCCGTGAGGAATGAGCCTTCTATCGTTCTCTCGACAGGACCTTCACGCTGGCCGGATGCACAGGTATCCTGATCCGGTCGGCCGTGCCATCCGCGAGGAATGTATCGACGCCGTCCGGGTAGCGTCCACTCCTCGAAACGGCCACGGCCGCCTTGGTCAGCGTTTCCGCCACGTGGTCAGGGATGGTCTTGCGNGCGATGACCGCCGCCCGAAACCCCCACCCCATAACCGGGCGGCCGTCCACCATGACCGTGGACACGGTGATGTCCTCGTCGAAACTCTCGAGCTTCGCGACCTGGTCCGGCGTCATCTCGATAACCTTGAGCGGCGGTACTCCGTACTCGGCCTGGATCGAGTCGAAAACGCGCTTGGACGCGATGAAGCCATCCACCTGATCCGACCGCAGCAGGTATGAGAACTGGGCCCATGCCGCCCGCCGCCAGTTCGGCTTGACCCCGAGGTGCTCGAAGAGCTCTGGAGCGGTTCGCTCCAGCATCGACCCGGCGGCGCCGGGAATGATCCTGCGACCGTCGATGGACTTCAGATCATCGATCTTCGCGTCCTCCCTGACCACGAGCAGCAATGGGAAGGCATCGTGCATCCAGAGGACGGCAGCGTTGTCCGGCGTTTCCGCCTTGATCGCAGGCAGGGCAACCATGGCGGCCTCGATCTCACCTGCCGCAAGTCGACGGTAGTTGTCGAAACTTCCGCCTGTCTCTTTGACATAGACACGCAGATCAGGTGCGATACGCCTGCTCTCCGCAGCAATCTCGGCCATGTAGGTCATCGACATCGAGCCGTTTCCGCCAGCTCCTACGACAACGGTCTCCTGCGCTTGGACGGATATGCCCAAAATCATTGAAGAGGCCATGATCGCCGAGAAAACAGATTTAATCATTCGGTCAACCGATGGAAGTGTAATGTAATTCCCTGAAACCGCTCAGGGATGCTCTCTCTGTGTGTCACCGACGCCAGTGAAATGTTTCGGGAGGCGCCTCGCGCGGCAATCAGACTCATACCATTACGCCCCGGGAACTTGGAGGGCAATACCTGCGGAAATAATCGCCTTCAGACTGCGCGGCGTTGGGGATTTCTCCGAATTGATTACTTCGATGTGTGGGGACCACCATCACTACCGCGATGGCGGTCCCCACAGTCGACGCTGCCGCCGTGATCAGTCTTCCTCGGCCATGGCGCCAAGGTTCGCGTGCATGACGCGCGGCATCCGATCCACGATGGTCGCGGCTACCGAGGCAAGGCCGGCGGCCATGTTGCGGCGCAGACGGTCGATGTCATCTTCGCTGATGGACTGCCCGCTCTCCCGGATCTGGGCAATGCGGCGCTCGAGGCCCAGAGCGGACACCTGCATCGCGATGCTGTACTTCGTCCAGATCGACTCGCGCTCCGATTCCTTGGCGCGCATCAGGTAGTCCTGGAGGTAGATATTGTCGTAGTTCAGCTTGACGATCACGGCCGAACCCTCTCCAACCTCCGTCGTCCCGCCGTCGTACTCGTTCCAGTCACCGTCCCACGCCACCGTGTTCATCCCGTGGACCTGGCGACCGTCGCGCGTCAAGAGGATGACAGTGGGCATCGCAAGATGCGCCGACCTTTCACGTTTCGGATGCTTCTCCTTCTTCTCCTCCTCGGGCTTGGCTTCGACGATGCGCACCCTGAATTCGGCGCCGACGACTTTGCCGTTCAGGTACCCGTCGGTCAGGCCGATCGACACCTCCATCTCGCCGAGAGGGGCATCCTCCGGGGCGGACAACGCAAGCAGCATCCGCCCCGACCGCAACGAAGACCGGGCGATGGTGACGCCAGCTTCCACGAGGTTCTGGGACAGCACGATACGACCGGGGTGCACGTCACGGATCATGTAGTCGTCGCCGACGCTCGTGCTGGCCTTGAGGAAGGCCGTGCCTCCGCGGGGGATCTCGATGCCGCTCGCGGGAACGGACAGGCGGAAGAACGTTGGGCTCACAGTGCCGACGAACGCCTCGCACTTGACCCGCTCCCGGCGGGAGTCCCCCCCGAAAATCGAGCCCACTTGAGGCGCGGTGCCGCGCAGCAGGTTCGCGAGGGTCGGATCCTTCTCCACGAGACTCCGGAAGACGTGCTCGTTCGTCGAGCTCGTGGCCTTCTCGAGTTGGCGGCGGAACGTTTCCTCGTTCAAGTCCTTGAGTTCCGCGCTGTCCATCACGAGCTTGCGCACGATCGCAAGGTAGCGCTCGCTGACCTTGTTCAGCTTCAGCGTTTCGCGGTCCGCCTTCCAGACCTCGAAGTGCGCCTTTCGCGTCAGGTTGCTGGCGTCCACGACGATGACGAGGTGATCCTTCAGAGCCGGCAACTTGCACTCGGTGAGGAAGCCGCGGGACTCGCGGTGCTGGATCTGGCCGTTGACCGTGTGAAATACCCGATTGTTCGAGCGGATCACGCCGCCGGAGGACGACCGATTGGTGATCGAATCCTCGGTATAGTAGGCTCGGACCGAGATGGTCCCGAGTTCCGGGCACGTGTAGGAACCGACGTCGATTCTGCGGGCGCCGCGACCGATGTTGTTGTCGTCGTCCGAATCCTCCTGCGTCACGCCGGTCGACAAGTGATGCTCGAGGCCGAGGAAGGTGCGACCGTCGACACCAAGGGCACGTTGACGCCCCTTGCCCTTGCTCGGCTTCACGCGCATGTCGAGCACGCGGACGGGCAGCAGCGTGTCGGCGAGGTGCTCGATGAAAACACGGCGGGTCGAGTTGAAGTCGTTGAAGTCGGAACCGATCTGGAAATCGTAGAGCTTCACGGCCGTGCCGAACTCCAGCGCCACGTCCTCGAACGGCTTGCCGTCACGGGTGAAAAGCGGATGCAGCACGTCGGCCGAGAACGCCGGAATCTGGCCATTGGCGCCGCCGCTCTTGAAATACTCGATGACCGGGAGATCGCCCGTCGGCCGCTGGCGGCAGAGGGTCCAGCCCCATTTCCCGTCCATCGTGTGCTTGCGGGACACGATCAGCTTGTACTTGCGGGTTCCGCAATAGCCGATCACGCCCGACGAACCCATATTGAACTTCCCTTGGACGAAGGCGATTTCCTTCTTATTGCCGGCACTCAGCGACAGGAACGTGCGCTCGAAATCCTCGGGNTGCTGACCCTCTCCCGTGTCGCAGAATGTCAACGAAGGCTGGCNGGGATCGTTCTTCCCGCTGAACGCCACCACGAAGTTGGCCTGAGCCCACTGGGTGCGCTCGCGCTGCGTGCGCATGTGCTCCATCATGCGACCGCCCTTCCAGCCGAGGAACCGCTCGATCGCCTCGTGAGCCGAGCGCGGCGCATCCGGGGAGCGCGGGTCGATGCCCTGCGCGACGCAATGGCGCATGAGGATGGCGTCGACGCCGTTCGTCAGCAACTCCGTTGCCGCCTTCGCGCCCGACGCGGACTGGTTGTTCGTCACGTTCCAGTTCGTGTCGCGGCCATCCAGCGGCAGCCAGTTCGCAGGATTCGCCATCGCCGGATTCGCCGCGATGATGCCGTCGACCTCCGCCTCGTTCTCGGCGGCGAGGAGCTCCATGCAGATGCGCTCGAAATCCCGCTCCGTGAGCCTGGAATTGAAAGGCCTGCGGCCGACGCCTGTCGTCATCTAGTAATCCTTTCGGTTGCCCCGCCCCGCACGGGCGAATTCATGGCCGCGACGTTTTACTCGAATCCTTTCNCCTGTCAACAAGCANGGATTCGNGAACTCGGATTGGGCGAGGGTCGCCGCGTATCGGGAACCTGCGGGCATCGGGCGATGCCCCTGTGCCTGGCGACCGCCTCGCNGCGACAGTCGAGTTCTGCGCAATGCATCGCCCTCCCCGGTCGGGGCGNGTGCGGTCACCGGNTGTCGGGCGCGCACTTGAATGCCTTCCCAGTCGCGTGTAAGGATTCCGCACCGCGAATCCCTGGGGCATGCCATGATCCGATTCATCGCGGCCGCGGCGACGGCCGCCCTCCTACTCGCCCTTCCGGCGCATGCGTCGCCGGATTGCCCCGAGCACTTCCTTGCGGGCAAGGACCCCGTGCCTCTTCAGGATTCGGTCCTTCGTGAGTCGCGGGCGCTTTGCTACGGGGGCTTCGCCCTGCTCCATTCCGGCCTGGCGAGGACGTCGCTGTGGGTGGCCGAGCGCCTTACCGCCGAGCGAGTGTCCGCTGCGCGCCAAGTTGAACGGGTAAACTCGTTCCATCCAGAGCCGAGGCTCCCGACGAACGAACGCGCCGAGCTTTCCGACTACGCTCGGAGCGGCTACGACCGCGGGCACCTCGCTCCCTCCGGCGACATGCCGGACGCCTCCACGCAGGCGGAGTCCTTCTCTCTGGCCAACATCATCCCGCAGGATGCCGACCTGAACCGTGGCCTCTGGGCNGGCATCGAGATGGCCGTGCGAGACCTCGCTCGCCTCCATGGCGAAATCTATGTGGTGACCGGCCCCATTTACGGCGGTACGTCGCTTCGGGCGCTGAAGGGGCGCGTTCTCGTCCCGACGTCCGTCTACAAGGCCGTCTACATTCCCGCCACACGGTCCGCAGGGGCCTACGTCGCTCCGAACGGGCCTGGTTCATCCTTCCGCGTCGTATCCATCAATGACCTCGCGTCACTCATCNGGTTCGACGTTTTCCCCACACTCCCAGCGGACATCAAGGCGCGCCCGGCCCGTTTGCCCAAGCCTGCGCGGATTCAAGGGCCGGCCCGAGAGACAGCGCGGGGTGGCCATTGGTCGGGGTTGACGGTCGATCTCCTGAAGTCCGCCATCCGCCTATTGCCTTGAACCGGTTTCCAAGTATCGATCAGGAGGGAGACAGAGATGATCGCGATNGAGCCGTTCGCAAACGACGAGCAGACGTATGATAGCCGCCACATCACGATCGAGAACGGAAAAGACGGCATCTACCTCGAGGTCGCCGGGTATTTTTGGCGTGACGGCCGCGAGCTCACTGTCCTAAAGGATTTACACGACTTCCTCGGTCGGATGATCGACCGCATCGAGACGCAGCCTTCGCGCGCGCCNTTCGAGAACGACACTCCGGCCATAGTCGACAACCCTTTCCGGGATTGACCAGACCCTCGGTGTCTCCGAGAACAGGTTTGGACTTCNCCGTCCGCAATCTCCAAGCCGAGACGCATCAGGAGACCAGCAATGCAGACCACAGGCCCGATGATCGACATTCAAGAGCTGCGGCGGCTGTACGAGGCGGCGACGCCTGGGCCGTGGCATTGGCGCTACGACGACGCGCTCGAGAAATGGACGATTGCGCCCGGAATCCTGATCGCGGATCACACTGACGGCACGCCGGGAGGAGACGAGCTCGACGTCGCCAACGCGAACCTGATCCCAGCCATGCACGCTGCATTCCCCTTTCTCCTCGCCGAAGCCGCTGACGCCGCGCGGCTGCGGTTAGAGAGCGATCTACTGCGAGCATCTCTGAGAGAGATCGCGCTGCAGGACGCCGCCAGGATCGCGCGCGATCCTGACCTGCCGCGCCGAATTGCCCTCAACGCCCTCCAATGGAGAGAGGAGCAGACAGATCACTGACGAGATTGGAGGACTCATGATTGACATCCAAAAGCTGCGGCGCGCCCATGAGAGGGCAGTGCAGGCTCGCAAGGACTATCTGGCCAGTACGGCATCACATGGCTGCGACCCGTTTATTGAGTATACCCAAGCGCAGCTTGCTCTTGCGGAACGTGCAATTACCGACCTTCCGTTCCTCTTCGCCGAAGCCGAGAAAGCAGCGCGACTGCGTGAGGCGGCAAAGAAGCTGGCCGATTGGGTCGATGAAGTCGACCCGGCCACTCCTGGATTAGCGGAGGTGCGCGCCGCCCTCATGCCGTGATGCATGTTTGAAGAAGCTTTCGATATCCTCCTTAAATGCTCGCGCGGAGAACAGAAATGCGTGTTACTGATGAGATGGTCGATGCGGCCATCAAGGCCGTGGGCACGGCGCCGGCAGAGCTGACCCGTGAGGCGATGCGGGCAGCCCTCGAAGCTGCCGTCGCCACTGCAGCGCAGGCCAAAGCGGGGTTCGCCGACCGTAAGCTAATGTCACTGGTCGCGCGGTACGGGGACGCAAGCGAACTCTCCGGATGGTTTGCGGCGAGGGGAGAACACGAGGAGGGGGAGCGCCAGTCGAACGAAGCCGGGCGCTACTTTAAAGAGATTTCCGATTTTGCCCGCGCTGCGCTGCCCCCACACGGGGAGCCTGCCGTCGAATTCCTGGCAGACCTCCTCGAGGAGGCTATGCGCCTGGCGAATGACTGGTCCATGGAGGCAGACGCATACAAGCGGGCGCTGGATCGGTTACTAGCGGCGAACAACCGTGAAATCGCACGCCCCCAGGCTTAGGGATTACTCGGGGATGATATGAGCTGCCGGCTCTGCGACGGCGTGCCCCACGATCGGCACGCCAGGTCAACCCGCCGCGCCGATTCGTCCCACCGGGGGCTCCGGGTCATGGACTCGTCATCATGAGTCGCGCCATTCCTCGGTCCGCTCCTCGAGCCTATTGGTGTCTCATTTCGTCATCTCGGCTGCGGGCGCGACCTCATGGCGTAGGATCGGTTCTCCATTCCAGATCGATCGGACGGTTCCTCCAACGGGCAAGCGCCCTCGTAATTACGCTTTCATGCATGTCAAACTCGTCAGGGTGGCGCTGTCCCATCTCAAGATAATGCTGCATGGCGTCCTCCAGCCGTTGCAGGTACTCCTGATCAGGATCCCCCCGCAGACCGTAGACGAGATCACGGAGATTCAGCCAAGCGATGACGCGCTCCTTGGGGAATGGATTCTGACTCGGAGCATGCGTAATGAGAGACCGCGCAGCATCGGTGAACGCTGGCGTCTCGTCATCGTAGCGGATCGATTCCGGGATCAGGATTTGGATTTCGGGAAGTTCGATGTTCACTTTAGAGAACGTGCCGATGAAGTCGATCAAATCATCGCGCCTGTCGGCGCGGAAATAATGACCATCAAGACCTCGTTCCAATGCAGGAATTCCAACCACATCGACACAGCGAGAATATCTATTGGGGTTATAGAGGTAGCAGGGCTCACGGCATTCGGACCAAAGTTCCGGTTTCCCGTCTGCCCAAATCAGGATATGCGACCGTGCGATCTCGTGCACGCGTTCTATGGCCGCGGCCCGATTGTTGGTATGACGCGAACGCAGTTCGATCTCGTCGATGGAATTCGCGTTTCCCNGCACTACCTTCCTCGTGTAATAGTCTCCAGGAAACGGTCCGTCCCCGCGGGTGATCATTTCAACCAGAAGGTCGAGATCGACTTGCTTGTGACCGTCTGCAGTTTCTCTGAGGACACGCTTGTAATGGTGGCCGTCAAACCACCGGGTTTCGCTAACGGCGTTAAGCGGCGGATACTCATAATCCCACTTCCATTCGTTCTTCCAGCGGGTTGCCACCGGGGCATCATCGGACGATACGTCGGCCACATGGACGTCGACCCATTCGCCGCACTCGATGCTTTCCTCCCTGCGGCGGCCCTTCCTGACGCCGTATTCGACGTAGCTGACGGGAATCCTGAGAATCGTCATCCTTGAACTCCTTATCGTCCTAACCGGATCGTCCGAAGCATACGCTACGCGGCCGCAACCATCCGCAGGCGATCAGCGTCCGCTGGGGTGAAGGATGGGCATGGGCCTTCCTGCGCTCTCTTTGACCGTCGGCGTCACGCGCCTGAAGCGCGCTAACCGAAGGCGCCACATCCTACGGGGTTATCCCAAGATCCGCATCGAGTGACACGGGGCGCATGTCCCAGCGCTCGAGTGCCTCGCGCGCTCCCTCTATGTCCTCCACGCGTGGTGACTTCGACAATATCTCCACCAGTTGACGAAAAGTGCGTGCGACATCGGAATGGGCCGTCGGCTTCCTGTTGTAAATCGCATCTCGCAGGTCGACCCACGCAGCGATCGTTTCGATGTCATCGCAGTGTAGACTGGGATAATTCCTTCCGAGGAACTTCTTCGCGGCGCCCACCAAAGTGAATCCTTCGTCATCGAACTGAATGGCTTCCGGGATGAGGACCTCGATCGGACCGCAGATCTCGACGCCCTCCGGACTCACCGCCCGGCACTGTTCCACTGCATCCTCGTATCTATCCGCCCTGAAGGCGGGTAGGTGTCCGCACGGCTTCTCCGTTACATGAAGACGCCGGATCCGGCTGACCCAATCGTGCTCGAGTTCATAGACCGGCTCGTGCGTGGCCACCCACACGGAGACGTTCTCGCCGTCCCTGATCAAGAGCGTATCATTCGCGGCATCGTGCACCTTACGGATACTGTTTTCCCTCCCGAAGGTTTTCCTCTGACGGACCCTCGCGTCCTCGATCGATCGAAGTCCACCTCTGGCAAGTTCCCTCGCCTGCGCGTCGAGGACGAGCGGGCTTCGTGAGTTCCCTTTCATCGTGGCGCTTCTAAGCCACGTCGCGTCCTCGTTTAGCGGCCTGTAATGGCGGCCATTGAACCACCGCGTTTTAGTCCGGATATGATGCCCGTTGTACGCGTCCCTTACGTCATATCGGGTCGCCACGGGAGCGTCATCAGATGAAACCTCTTTTACCTCGACGTCGATGTACTCGCCGAAGACATCAAATCTCTCCTTGCTCCCGCCTCTTACGATCACCAGTTCTTTGTAGATTACNGGTACCCTGAAGAACGGCATCGTTTTTCTCCGTTTCCCGGCCGCCGTTGGTTCTCCGGCCATGGTTCGGCGCCCGGAAAACCTGCACTGAGCGGCGCGGGACACCGTGGCCATCAATTTCGATCGATCACATCCTCGGGGCGCGCGGCTCCTCCCCCTCGTGCACGTCAAGATTGAGATTCCGGGTCAGTGACGGCATAGCGTACGCGTACGTGCCTGCCAGATCAGAGAACACGATGGCATCCCACCCGTCGCGTCTCCAGATCCTTGCATCCGAGGTCCGGTAGCCAGGCATCGCGGGATGGGTGAAGGCTCCGATCTCCCGAACGAGCTCTCCCTCCTCCCAATACCTCAGCATCGCATCAGGGTTCTCATCCCGACCGATCATCACGACGGTCATGTGCTCCATCGGGAAGTCGCCGATGTGAGGCGCGAGAAGTTGGCGCCCAATGGCTCGAACAGGCTCCAGGAGAGTGCTGCTCAATTCGCCGATATTGCCGATGAACGTCGGATAAACGCCGGCGATGGAGAGACAAAGTCTCAATGGCTTCCGAGCCTGGCGAGGTGGGAACGACCGAGTTCTTGGGTCGGAGGAGCGTCGCCCGGCAACAAAGGCATCGATCTCATCCTGCGGCACGACGTCGTCCTTGAGTCCCGAATTGAGGAGGTCGAATNCGTGGACATCTANGCGAGCGTCATTGTCGACCTCATGGAGGTTGATCGAGCGACGAAGATCCGCCAGGTCCAGGTGGTGTCGCGAGAACTCTGGATCATCCCGGTCGCCCATAGCGAGGAGCTGGGAGGACAGCGGGGAGGCGCACCGACAAATTGNCTGTCCGCTTTCGGTGACACGGTAAAGTTTGATCTNCAGGTCGTCCCAATTCTTCGGCTCGTCGTCGTTTTCGATCCATGCCTGGTTGCCCCTCCGAACCACGCGAACCGCGGGACCGAGTCTGGACAGGAACACGGTGGCCAGATCATTATCCTCAATGTGGATTTCGACGGTATTGCGGTCGACCGGCACCCCTTGATTCGATAGGTGGGCGAGCAGGTTCTCCACTCTTTCATGGACCCGCGACGGGTCGTCGATATGGATCCTGTATGATGCGGTTGTCCTCTCCCTGAAGAGCGGAGCATTGGCGAAATCCTCGGTCGTCGGGAACGTCGACATGATGGGTCCCTATAATGTTGAGCCTGCGTGAATGGTCGCAGATTGAAACGCAAGGGAAAACGAGCCTTGCCAGGGGTCGCCAGATGGAGGCGATTGCGGCAATCCCACGGCGCCGGTCAAACGGAACGAGCATTCCAGACAGGCAATGGATTCAATGCCTTATTCACCGATCGTTCAGCTTGACCGCGGCACAAGTATGCGTGCGGGCGCGTTGCCCCACAGGTGCGTTTCCTGGAAAAGAATGTCGTCTTCATCCACTTCCGCCGTCGCGGATCAAGATCACGTTGCCGTCACCGCTCCCCAGTCACGCGCCGCGAATGACGGCGCGCTAGTTCCGATCCTGACGGTCGTCGCGTCCACCGCGTTCTTCGCCATGGGAGACGTTGCCGCCAAGATGCTGACGGACACGGTGCCGGCGATCGAGGTGACATGGCTACGCTACGTCGTCTTCTGCGCGATGGTCCTTCCGACTGTGTTGCTGATCCAAGGACCCAGCGCGATGCGCACGGGGCACGTCCGGCTCCAGATCATCCGCGGTATAGGGATGGTCTGCTCATCCGTCCTCTTCATCCTCGGTCTGCGCCACTTGTCTGTCGTTTCTGCGAGCGCGATCAACTTCGTCTCACCGATCTTCATCACCGCCCTGTCGATCCCAATGCTCGGCGAGAAGATCGGCATCCGTCGCTGGACGGCCGCCGCCGTTGGCTTTGCCGGCGTTGTGATCGTGGTGCGACCGGGCGGTGAGACCTTCAGCGCTGCAGCCTTGTTGCCGATGGCGGCCGCGGCGTCATGGGCTGTGGCTGCCATCTCGACGCGCATGATGAGCTCGGAGCGGCCGGACACGACGTTGGCGTGGTCCGCCCTCGTAGGTCTGATCGTGCTGTCTGTCTTCGTTCCGTTCGAATGGCACACGCCCACGTGGCGAGAGATCGGGCTAGCTGTGCTGATGGGCGGCTTCTCGACCATCGGCCACTGGCTTGTCGTCCTCGCCTACCGCAAGGCGGAAGTCTCGACCCTCGCACCCTTCTCGTACGTGCAACTCGTGTTCGCGGGCATACTAGGCTTTGCCGTGTTCGGGTCGATCCCGGATGCGTGGACACTGGTAGGCGGCGCGATCATCGCTGCGAGCGGCCTCTACACCGCCCATCGCGAGCGCGTCAGGGCCAGGGGTGAGCGGCGCCGCTCGTGAGAGGCGCGCCCCCGCTTCCCTCAAAGGCGGGGGATGAATTCGATGGCGCTCGTGATGGGCGGTATCCCGAAGCACACTGGCGGTTCAGAGCCTTGAGGTCGCCGATCGGCGGAAGCGCCACGCCGCATGCCAGTCTCGTCAAGGACTCGCGCGAGCAATTGCCGCGGGGCGAACGCTCGCTCGGGGCNGCCCCTGTCTGTCCACGGTCCATGGACAGCGGACGCTGAGCGGCGNGCTGAAGGGTGATGCGGCGCTCGCATCCACGATGAGATCGTCTCCCGGTTCGGTCGCGTCGGGACCATGACCTGGAAGGCATCGCCCAGGTGCGACGTGGGAGCTTCGATCTTGCCCAAGGATTGGGCATTTCCCGTTCGGCAAAAGGGCCTCGGAGCGTCCAGGGTCCTTTCGTTTCATAGACCCGTAGGCTCCCGGTAGCCCGTCCGGGCCCCTTTCCAGTGTCGTCAGCGATAGGGTGTCGGCTTTCGGCGCTCGAGAACGTACCTCGTGACATCCCTTGCCTTCGTCGGCTCCATCGCCGCGAGGATCCCGGTCGCTCGCGACTCGACCATGAGGTCGAGGATCTCCGCTGCGAGCTCGGGGTGCATCGTGTCGAGGATCGGGCCAGCCTTTTGCGGCTTCATCGCCGCGTAGATGGAAGCCATCCGCTTGGCGTCCTCGAGCGGCGCGGCCTTGGCCGTGCCTACAAGCCTCTCGAGCTGTTCCTTCAGTCTGGCGAGACGGCTGATCTCATGCCCGACGCGAACCTCGTTCACCGCAAGCAGAGCCTCGCGCTCGGCCAGCTTGCGCTCGCGTTCCTCCAGCATCGCCTCCTTCCGTTTCAGAAGGTCGAGGCCCTCCGCGAACGTACAGGCTCCGAGNGTGCCCGGCTTGGAATCAGCAGGGAGCGCCTTGGGCGGCGGCGCGCCCTCGGCGTCGCTAATCG
>JGI25328J35697_1002110_pt1 | contig 12650 bp, 6 predicted proteins | sample HigsolmetaAR203D_FD_35697 | JGI IMG/M metagenome (IMG submission 35697)
GAAGTTTTATATTGGGGAAATCAGCGCTGACTTATCACGAGTAGATTCTTTGTCTATCGTAACATTTCACCCTGCTTACCCACTTAGAAAACTTTGACCTTCTTACCAGGAAAGGGATGAATGATGTGGGGAAGCTTGTTAGTCGTGGATGGAAGTTGCGAAGACCGTTAATGGCATGCTGGCTTGTCATCTGCATGATGCTGAGTTTGCTTACGCCGAGCTTGCTTTCGGTCCAGCAGGCATCTGCTGCGGAGCCAGATTGGACGATTGAACTTCCGACGGACGGGATTCATACTGCCAATCCAGTGGTTCCAGAGAATGCCAGTACCGCTAGTTATCGGGATGTTCAACCGACCGATTGGTTCTATGATGCGGTAGGTTATGTGCAGAGCCTGGGCATATTTAACGGCACGGGTGAAGGCACCTTCTCTCCCTATGGCAGCATGACGCGTGCCATGTATGTGACGGCCCTTGGTCGAATGGCTGGTGTGGATATTAGCAAGTATAGCGGATATACCGCCTCAACCTTTAGCGATGTACCGCTCGGTGCATGGTATGCTCCGTATGTGGAGTGGGCGGCCGAGGCGGGGATTACCTCCGGCACGGGTAACGGTAAGTTCTCTCCGGATGCAGTTGTATCGAGAGAACAGATGGCAACGTTGCTCGTGCGTTTTTTTGATGTTTATGAGTTTCCTCTCCCTGAGGCGCAGGCTGCAGAGACGATGCCAGCGGATCTTGACCGGATATCTCCCTGGGCAGCGGATGCGGTCGTTAAGTTGTGGCAAGCGGGACTCCTGATCGGAGATGCGAATGGCAACTTCAACCCCAACAAGGAAGCGTCTCGAGCGGAGGCTGCCGTTACTCTCATGCGCAGCAGCAAAGTCGTGGTCACATGGCAGGAACAGAAACCGGAGTCGGGAGAGACTGATCCGGGTTCTGGCGGCGACACCGAAGATCCTGTTACGGATGATGAGGATGACAAGGACGAGGGTGCAGGGGACAATGGCAACAGCGGTGGCATCATCTCTCCTGCTTACTATTCGGTCACATTCGAGAGCAACGGCGGCTCATCGGTACCCGGCCAATCGGTGCGAAGCGGGTCGAAGGCAGCAGAACCTGAATCCCCTGCCAAGGATGGGTATACGTTTGCGGGTTGGTTTGTGGACCGTGATCTGACCGAAGCCTATATTTTCTCTTCAGCGGTATATGGCCACATCACGTTGTATGCAAAATGGACGCACAACATCTTCACCGTAAGCTTCGATACGAATGGCGGCTCGAGGGTGGACAGCCAATCCGTCGCACATGGCAACAGCGTGAGCAGTCCTGATGCACCGACGCGCACAGGTTACACGTTCGACGGCTGGTACAGCGACAGCATATGGACGACAAGGTATGACTTCAACACAGCAGTAACATCAAATGTTACGCTGTATGCGAAGTGGACAGTCAACGCGTACACGGTGAGCTTCAACAGCAATGGCGGATCAGCGGTAAGCAGCAAGTCGGTAAACTTCGGGGATACCGTTCAGCAACCGGATGCGCCAACCAGGACGAAGCATGCATTTGACGGTTGGTACACCGACAGCGAATGGACGAACGCCTACGACTTCACGGCGCCGGTAACGGAAGATCTCACGCTGTATGCCAAGTGGGTGGAGCAGTTCACGGTCATATTCGAGAGCAACGGCGGTACGGCGTTCGCTATGCGCACGGTACTGGACGGCCGAACCATCGACAGTTTGCCGGTTCCGACGAAGGACGGGTATCTCTTCCAGGGCTGGTTCAAGGACAGCGAATTCACGCGTGCTTTCTCGGAGAACAGCCCGGTAACGGCAGATATGACGGTATATGCAAAATATATGGAACACATCATCCAGACAGCCAAGTATACGCCGATCAACTCTGTGATGGATGTGGACCAGNACTTCACCATTACCGTTCTTGATAAGAGCCGCGAGATGTCCGAGACTGAGGTGCTGGCGAGCATCGCGTTCGAGGATGTCGCGAACCCGGAAGGCCCCGGCATTGCTGTCACTGGCGGAGATGGCCGTTTCACCGTCGCATCCGCAGCTGAAGGCCGGAAGTTCGAAGAAGGCAATACCTATGAACTGACGCTGGAGGATGATAGCCTGATCTTCGAGGGTCAGGACGAGACGACGCGCGTTTATGTGTTCAGCGTTGCCAAAGATGAGGCGCTGACGATCCCCCTGAATCCTGACATGATCTACCTGCCCTTCTCAGAGGTTGAGAATATGACTCTGGATGGCGAGGAACTTGGATCTCCGGCCATACCGGTCATCTCGACAACGGCAGGCGGCAGTGAGGACGAGCTTGGCGCATATCTCGGCGAGGCGAACGCGGGCAGAGGTACGTTCACGTATGCGGGCAGCGAGGTTCTTCAGGTTGGCGATGTAGTCGCCATCTATGAAGGGGTTAAGCCGATTGAGCGCAGTGTAGATACCGACGGACCGGGAGCCGGCGATATTGCCTATGTGGAGATCGCGCAGAAGGACGGAACCACTTATACGTATCGTGCTGCGAATTCGAAGCAGGTGCTGTTTAAGCCGGATATTCTCCCCGTGCATGCGGCTGCTGACCAGGATGGGGATGATCAGAACCATTCCATCAAGATCGAGCGGCAGGCGATGGACTACAGTGACAGCCTGTACGCGCCATTCGGACTGAGTGAACTGACCACGATCGATGTGCAGGACTTTATCGGCTTCTATGAAGGCACCTTTGGCACGGCAGATATGGAGATTGTCGGTTATGGGCGGATTACGTCGGTGACGTACGCTGCTGAATGGATCTATATGGATTATGAAGAAGTGACCATAGACGATATCGAGCATGCATTCAATATCTATGCGAGCTATGAGATCGAGAGCGACTTGCTGATCACCGATGATGAGATCGCCATACTCGAGAGCCAGATCAAAGAGCAAGCGATAGCCAGCGGATTCGTGGATAGGGCAGTGGATTATCTGACCGGCCTTGCCATGGAGACGAAGACAGTCAAGTCCTATGATGTGTCGATTGCCGCACTGAACAAGATATCGATCAGGAATCTGACGGTGGTGCCTAGCATTAACGGTTCACCGAGATACATCCCTGGTCTGCAATACGGTGTCAGTGCCACATTGAGAGTTGGCGTCGATGTCGTGATCAACCTGAATGATGAAAGCAGCCTCGTCATTCATCTGTCCGGTACTTTCCTGCAGGAGATCGGGGTTAGCGTCAACGTCGATGGTGATCTGAAGGGGCATTGGCACACGGCGACTTTTCCGTTCGTTGGAGAAGTTCCGTTATGGTACGTGATCGATGACTACGTCGTGACGGCCAATCTGGATGCCCATACGTATACTGGTGTCAATATTGAGGCGGAGATTGCGACAGTCGAAAGAAGCAAGCTGGAAGAACTGTTGTGGGACTGGGGGAATTCGCGCAATACCGCCATCATCTTGAATATCGCAAGCGAGGTTCAAGCTCTCCTGGAAGGTGCGGAATACAACGAGATCGATGCGCAACATCTGAAGGCCAAGTATAAGGAATTGCTTGAGAACGACACAGACTGGGTGACGTTGATCAAGAAGAAACTGATTGAGAAGAGCTTCCGTGTGGCGTTCGGTGCCGTGGAAGTCAAGTTCGAAGCAGAGTTCGTGGTTAAAGCCAACATCAATATCGCTCTCGGCATCGATTTCAACTACAAGACGGCGAAGCGTTATTCGGTGACTCTGTACGTGTGGGATGCATGGGGTTACAAGAACACCGTCGAATTGCCGGGTAATGGAGATTATCAGCTCACTTTCTATGTCATGGGTACGATGGGACTCAGAGCCGGCGTCCATATGGAACTGAAAGCCGGGGTCGGCAGCGTGAAGCTGAATAGCATCGGGCTGGCTGCAGAACCTGGGGCTTACTTGCAGATGTGGGGCTACTTCTATTATCAATTGATCAAGCAGAATTCGCAGGAATTCAGCAGGGCAGCCGGGGCATTGCTCCTGGAGTTGGGCATGTATCTGGACACGGCGATCAGCGCCCAACTTGGGGATGGTTTCCTCTCAGGCAGTGTTCCGATCTACGAAGAGACATGGCCGCTGCTCTCGGTAGGTTCCGACCAGATCGTGGATGACTTCGCCTATACGAAGGAGGAGACTCCGAAGTTCAACCTGGCAGGCAAGGTGACATCGTTGGCAGTGCCGAACTCCTTGTTCAACATGAGCACATTCACACTAAAGTCTGGAATTATGGGCAGTGAAGTATATGACTTGTCGCACTTCGATATTTCCGTAGACAATCCAAACTTCCGTTTCAATCCGGCAACGCGGACGCTCGAAGTGGTGGACCCGAACCTAACAGTTGCGGAAGGCAACCTGGTCATCACGTGGAAAGGTACGCCGCTTACGTTCAGCTACGAACCGATCAAGCGCACGATTCCGCTCCTCTGGCTCTCCAGGGAAGGGGACTATATCCTGCAGCTTGATCCGCAGAACGGCAACATGACGCAGGTCTCTTCACTGGCGTACAAAGCGCCGATCAACGTGGCGACACCGGAGAGGCCGGGGTACACGTTCCTCGGCTGGTATACGCAACCAACAGGCGGTACGGAGGAAGAAATTCCGGCCAGCATGCCAGCCAGGGATATCACGCTGTATGCGCACTGGATGGCGAACACGAATACGCCGTATACGGTTGAGCATTATTGGGTCAATCCCAACTCCCGTGCTGAGCCGACGCTGGTCTATTCAGAGACCAGAACCGGAACGACCGATACGGAGATCCGGTTTACTTCAAACATATACAACGAGTATGGTTACACGTCGGGCTCGGTAAGCGGAATGACAATCAAGGGTGACGGTTCGACGGTTGTCCGGGTCGAATACTTCCCGACCAATCGGACGATGACTTTCAATTGGGGCTATGATGGTGCTCCTTCGAGCAACATCACGGATCAGTTTGGCAAGAACATCGCCAATCGCATACCGCAACCGACGAGACCGGGATATATCTTCACCGGTTGGACGCCTGAAGTGCCAAGCACCGTGCCAGCGGTAGATACCGCCTATGTGGCCACTTGGGAAGCTCGCGAGGATACGCCTTATCAAGTGGTGTATCTTCATCAGATGATTAACAGCAACAGCTACGCCGTCGTGGACACAGAGATGGTTCGCGGCACAACGGATCAACTGGCGCGCGTGACAGCGGACATGGAGCGGGCATACGAGGGCTTCGTACTGGACAAGAACGTCCCAGGAACTGTGCTGGAGGCGGGCATCACTGGAGACGGGTCAACGCTGCTCAAGCTTTACTACAAACGCCAAGACTACAAGTTAACGATCCACTATGAACATCCCGACATGAATGACAGGGAAGTGAATCTGCCATACGGAGCCACCATCGGCCTGCAACTCGGTGAGCCTGCCCGTACAGGCTATACCTTCACCGGTTGGCTGCCTGTTCCTCCTGGTACGATGCCGGCACGTGACCTGGAAGTGACCGCACAATGGGAGATCAACACCTATACCGTGAACTTTGAAACGGGCGGAGGCACAAGCATCCCGGCGCAGACTGTACAATTCGGCATCAAGGCCACAGAGCCAGATGTGCCTGAGAAGAGTGGTTATGCCTTCGCAGGTTGGTTTACAGATACCGGGTATACGAAGCCATATGATTTCGATGCCCTGGTCACGGGTAACCTCACCTTGTATGCGAAATGGCTGGTTCGTTATACCGTCAGCTTCGAGACCGGCGAAGGGTCGCCTGTCGATGATGTCAAGGTGAACGAGGGTGGCAGGCTCACGCCGCCGGATCAACCGGAGTGGGAAGGCTATGTGTTCAGCGGCTGGTACCTCGATGAAGAGTTCACAACCCCATACGACTTCGAAACAGCGGTTACGGGCAATCTGACGCTGTATGCGAAGTGGACAGAAGAAGTGAAGACGACGTATATGATCAACTTCGTAACCGGCGGGGGATCGGTTGTACAGGATCTGGAGGTCATCGAAGGCGCTGTGGCACAGAAGCCTGCTGACCCGTCACGGGATGGGTATACATTCGAAGGTTGGTACAGAGACAGCTCCTTCACGACTCTGTATAACTTCAATGATGTGGTTATGGATCATATCACGCTGTATGCGAAGTGGGAAGCGATCCGTTACACGGTCAGCTTCAACAGCATGGGTGGAACCGATGTGCCGGACGTGACCGTGGTATACGGTAACAAACTTGTGGCTCCGGCCTCACCGACAAGGACAGGTTATCGATTCGTGGGTTGGTACACGGATGTGAGCGTAACGAATGTTTACGACTACAACCAAGTGGTGGAGGGCAATTTTACGCTGTACGCCAAATGGATAGCCGTCTATACGGTCACCTTCGATAGCGATGGAGGCTCGGAAGTGCCTGCCAAGACCGTTGATATCGGAGAAGCAGTGGAAGTTCCAACTGCACCGACGAAGAGCGGATATGTGTTCGATGGCTGGTACACAGCGGATGATCAGGCGTATAACTTCGCAACACCGGTGACGGGCAATATCACCCTCTATGCGAAGTGGACGCAGAACGTCCTTACGGTGACATTTATCAGCAACGGTTCCGTTGTAGCGACCCAAACGGTGGATACGACAAGTGATGATTGGAATGCCGGACGGGCCACGATCGTGAAGTTGCCAAACTGGCCAGGCTACCAGTTCGATGGTTGGTACACCGACACAACATGGAGTGCCAAATACGACTTCACCCAGGAGGTTACTGCCAGCCTTACGCTGTACGCCAAGTGGACATCAACCTCATGGATTCATGTTGGAGAGATCCTGCAAGACACTGTTGGTTTACATTCGGATATCGTGTATGACAGCACTGGTACACCGTATATCGCTTACTTTACGTATGAATATGAGAATTACGAGTACGTAGGGTCACCGGGCTACCTTAAGAAGTATGTGAATGGTGCTTGGCAAGATGTTGGGATGCCCGAAGACTTGGAACTGCTCGACACACGCTTTACTAATTTGTACACACTGCTGGCGTTCGATAGCATGGATAATCTCTACTGGGTTCTGTATGGCCTTGAAGACCTTGCAGTGTATAAGCTTGCTGCTGGCACAAGCACATGGGAACACATCGGAGATCTGGGCTTCGATGACAGTTACGAGTATCCGACATCCATTGCGGTAGACAGCAACGATCATCTGTATGTTGCTTATACGGCAAGTCAAACGTACACCATCGTTATAGAGAAGTATAATGGATCAACCTGGGAAACGGTCAGCGAACGCGGAGAATTCCCGGACAGTTCAGAAATACCGATCATCGGCTTCGGCCAAGACGATGTCCTGTATATGCTGTACAGACCTTATGACGGTGGTTATTACCGCAGGGTGGCCAAATTAGTGGACGGTCAGTGGCAGGATATTACAGATGCCAATCTCCTGAATGTCAGCGATGCCGTTATGGCCATTGGTCCGGATAAACTGCCATACGTCGTTTACCGCACTGGCAACCAGATGGCCGTAATCAAATATCGAAATGGCATATGGGAACCCGTAGGGGATACGTCGTTCGTGAGTCTGCGGGATGACTACTCCAGTTATATGACGATTGACTTTGATCAATATGGGGCCATATACGTTTCTTATCAAGATCATGCCCTTGAAGATAAGGTGAGTGTGATCAAGTACGAAGCTGAATGGAGCATCTTGGGAAATGCCGGCTTGTCCACGGGTGCGGTTCAGTTCCACGGAATCTCGATTGATCCTGGAGGCAATGCATATGTGTATTACATTGACCATACCTTTAAGCCGATTGAAGCAATTATGGGAGACTCTGAAGGTGAATTGATCATCAGGAAGTATACGCCATAATTCACCGTCCCATTAAGCCTAAGCGAAGAACACTTCGCTTGGGCTTTTTCTTTGCATGCCGAAGCGACGGAGCTCGTGTTTGGTTCAGTACCGCAGTCACCGATGCCACACACGAATGATTATTTTCTTCTATTTATTCTAGACATTCACAAGTTCTTCAACATTCTCAAGTGATTGAGAATTATTTTCAATCGTTGTATTGCAAATGATCATGGCAGTTGCTATAATCATACACGTCGATGCAAATGATATTCATTATCACTGANAAAATAAAAAGGAGAAGAGGGGAGAACTACATAATGAAGAAAGTATGGTCCACACTTATCATGATCTTGCTGGTCCTGGCACTGGTGGCATGCGCCAGCTCGAATAACGGAAGCGGAAACAACACGTCTGGAAGCGCAGGAGGCAACACTTCCACTGAAACCAAGACACCTGAACCGAACGCAGCTTCTGAGCAGAACGAGACAGAGAAGCCAACAACCGTTGAATACACGGACGCCAATGGCAATACGGCAACGATCCCGGTTAATCCGAAAAACGTCGTTTCCCTGGACAATCGTACGTTTGAAACGCTCGAAGCATGGGGAATCAAACTCGCTGCCGCACCGAAGAATGTCATACCTGCAACCATCAGCTATAAGAACGATGACTCTATCCAGAATATCGGCAGCCATACGGAACCGAACCTCGAAGTGATCGCGGCTGTTGATCCAGAACTTGTTATTGTCGGACAACGCTTTGCCCNGTATTATGAAGATATCAAGGAGCTTGTACCGAACGCTGCGGTTATCAACCTGGACATCAACGTTTCTGCTGGTGACGGTACTGCAGGAGACAATCTGGTGAGCGGCTTCAAGGACATTACTCTCCTGCTTGGCCAGATCTTCGATAAGAACGAAGAAGCAGAAGCGCTGGTTGCGGAATTCGACAAAGCCATCGCAGATGCCAAGGCAGCTTACAACGGTACAGATGCTGTAATCAGTGTCATCGTATCCGGCGGCAACATCGGTTATTCGGCTCCGCACAATGGCCGTGTATGGGGCCCCCTGTACGACATCTTCGGTTGGGTATCTCCGCTGGAAATCGACAATACGTCCACTGACCATCAAGGTGATGAAATCTCTGTAGAAGCAATCGCTCAAGCGAATCCTGACTGGTTGATGGTGCTGGACCGTGATGCCGCAACATCGAGCGCGGCTGAGAGCACTCCGGCGAAGGACGTGATCGAGAATTCTCCGGCACTCAAAAATACGACTGCTATCAAGAATGGCAACATCGTATACGCACCGGCAGATACGTATACGAACGAGTCGATCCAAACATACATCGAGATCTTCCAATCGATCGCAGAAGCTCTGAAGAAATAATCTGACGATGCGGTATAAAAGGAGTACACCATAGTGCCCATGAATGTGATCCGTGAGGTTGAGAGCAGCATCTCTCAACCTCCGTTTTCTGAACAGAATCCTGAACAGAAATCGAATAAGAAGCAGAAGATCTGGACGATTCCATTCATCATCGCGGTCATAACCGTGATTGGTCTTGGTATCGTTTCCCTGTTTACGGGCGTGTATGACATATGGAATCAGGAAGACGGCCTGGATATGTTCTTCATCACCCGTATCCCCAGAACCGTGGCACTGATGCTTACTGGTGCGGCCATGGCCATGACAGGGCTGATCACGCATCTGGTTACGCAGAACAAAATGGTGGAACCGACGACCATCGGCACAACCGAGTGGGCGGGTCTTGGTTTGGTGTTCGTCTATTTGCTTATCCCAAGCCCAACGCTGGTCACGCGAATGACAGGTGCGATCTTGTTTTCCTTTGTCGGAACGATGATTTTCTTCTTTTTCTTGCGGAACGTCAAGCTTCGCTCCTCTCTCATCGTGCCGATCATCGGGATGATGCTTGGTTCCGTGATCTCTGCATGTTCCACATTCATGACACTTTTCTTCAGAATGTCTCAGACCGTTGAGAACTGGTTCATCGGCTCTTTCGCACCGATTCAGGTCGGAAGATATGAATACCTGTGGGTTATTGTTATTGTCACGATTATCATCTTCCTTTATGCCAATCGGCTGACACTGGCAGGACTGGGTGAAGACGTTGCCACGACACTGGGGGTTAACTACAACCGGCTGATCCTGCTTGCCAATGCATTGATCGCCGTTGCCGTCGGAATCGTGGCGGCTGTTGTCGGCAACGTCCCCTTCTTGGGACTCATCGTTCCGAACATTGTGTCCATGATTCGCGGAGATGACCTTCGAACGAATCTCCCTTGGACATGCGTGATGGGCATGGGAACGATCACCTTCTGCGACATCCTGGCCAGAGTCGTCAATATGCCGTTTGAGATGCCTGTCTCCACGATACTTGGAACGCTAGGGGCAATCGTTTTCATCCTAATATTGCTGCGGCAACGCAGAAGCAGGAGGCTGCGATGAGTACATTGGATTCCCAACTAACCGCACACGGCGGCATCGATGCCAGCCTTCGGACAAGCAGAACAACGAGTGCATTCCGTTCCAACCGAGAAGAGAGGCGTTATTGGATACTGCTGTCGGTGTTTCTCGCTGCCGGCATCCTCGCCACACTTGGATTAATCTTTTATAATAATCCTGTGCCTGTTGATTCGCCGTCCTTCATGCCGGTGGTCAAGAGAAGGTTGGTCTCCGTTGTCGCCATGTTGATCGCGGCGTTATGCCACAGCTTCGCGACCGTCACCTTCCAGTCGGTGACGAGCAATCGCATCATTACGCCTTCGCTTCTGGGCTATGAATCGCTGTATTCATTTATCCAGACGAGCATCCTGTTCGTGTTCGGCGCCAACGCGCTTGTGAACTTCAGCGGGATAGGAGCCTTCTTCATCCAGGTCGGCCTGATGATCACNATCAGCTTGATCTTGTTTGGCTGGCTGTTGTCCGGGAAATACGGCAACCTCCATCTGATGCTGCTCATCGGCATCATCATCGGTACGGGTCTTAACTCGATATCAGGATTTATGCGGCGCATGTTGGCACCGTCCGAGTTCGACCTGCTGCAATCAAGGTTGATCGGATCGGTTACCAATGCGGATTCCGAGTATTTCCCGTTTGTGATTCCGCTTGTTCTCCTGACGGTTCTGTGTCTGTTCTTCATGTCCAACAGGCTGAATATATTGTCTCTGGGGCGCGATGTCGCAACGACATTCGGAGTCAGATACCAGGCGAACATCATCATCATTCTGATTCTGGTCGCTGTCTTGATGGCAACAACCACTTCGTTGCTTGGCCCGCTTACTTTCTTCGGCTTCCTGGTTGCCATGCTGAGCTACCAGGCGGCGCCGACGTATGATCACCGATACGTTTTTCCAATGGCCTTCGCAATCGGATACGCCATCCTGACCACAGCGTATTTCCTGCTGTATCATGTTTTTGGTGCGCAAACCGTCGTGGGTGTCATTATCGAGTTGTTCGGTGGACTTGCATTTCTGATCGTAATCCTAAGGAAGAGGTCGCTATGATTAAAATCCAAAACGCCAGGAAATGGTATGCAGAAGAAGTCAAAATCGGCCCGTTGAATATTGAGATTCCTAAAGCGGGAATCACGTCCTTGATCGGCCCGAACGGTGCCGGCAAGTCGACCACCCTGCTGATGATCGGTCGCTTGCTCAACATGGACGAAGGGCAGATTACCGTTGCCAACATGGATGTCTCCACGACGAAATCCAATGATCTGGCGAAGGTCCTGACGATCCTGCGGCAGGAAAACCACTTTGTCACCAGACTGACTGTCCGCCAACTGGTCGGCTTCGGAAGATTTCCCTATTCGAAAGGGAGACTGACCAAGGAAGATGAGAAGATCATATCGAAGTATATCGATTTCTTCGAGCTGACGGAACTGGAGCACCGATTCTTGGACGAGCTGTCCGGCGGGCAGAGACAGAGAGCATACGTCGCCATGGTGCTGTGCCAAGAAACCGAGTATGTGCTGCTCGACGAACCGCTGAACAATCTGGATATTGCCCGTGCGGTTCAGATGATGGAGCATCTGCGGCGGGCAGCGGAGGAGTTCGGCAGAACCATTGTTGTGGTGTTGCACGACATCAACTTCGCAGCCAAATATTCCGACCGCATCTGCGCGATGAAGCATGGACAGATCGCCGCCTTCGGCTCGGTCAGGGAGATTATGCAGCCAGAGCTTCTAACGGATATTTTCGAAACGAAGATTGAGATTATTGAAGGCCCATACGGCCCGATTGCGATCTATTGATAGGACAAGGGACGGGTTTATGCCACATGTGAATGGTGAACATAGCCCCGTCCCTTGGTGTTTGGTCATGTCAGTTTCCGTTTATACCGCAAAGTGATATACTGCTCATTGTGCCACCCTGGCCGTTCTTGCTGAAGCTCGAAACCTCTGGCTTCGTAGAAAGGGATTCCTCTCATATTGCCTTTCTGCACAGACACCCATTGTTCCGTTGCACCGAGAGCGAGTTGTTGATCCGTAATGGCTTGCAAGAGCCGGGTTCCGATGCCCTCATTTCTCCGGTTAGGGTCGACATACAGCACGAACAGTTCCCCGGCAGTATCGTTGACCATCNCGCCTCCGCCAGCACCGATGACTTTCCCATCTTCCACGGCGACGAAGTAACCGCCCCATTCGCGAGAGAACTCGGTTACCTCCCGCAGGACTCGCTCACGGTTGTAGAACTCTCGGATGACCGACTCCATATACTCGTCGGGATATATATCACGATAGGTTGCCCGATAGCCTGCCGTACACACTTGAATGATGCCC
>JGI25328J35697_1002116_pt1 | contig 12614 bp, 11 predicted proteins | sample HigsolmetaAR203D_FD_35697 | JGI IMG/M metagenome (IMG submission 35697)
AAGGTCGCCATCATCGTGACGTTCGCGGTCACCCCCATCGTCATCAATACGTGGATGGGTGTGCGCAACGTCCCGAGAGAGTTCACGGAGGTCGCCACGGCGTTCTGCGCCAACGAATCCTTCGTTCTCAGGCGTATCATCCTGCCGGCGGCGCTTCCCTCGATCATGGTCGGCCTGCGCCTCGGCGTGGGTCGGGCGGTAATCGCGCTCGCGGTCGCGGAGCTGTTCACGGCGATCACGGGCCTTGGAGGACTCCTGATCAAGAGGTCGGAGGACTATGACACCGCGGGCGTCTTCGTCGCCGCCCTCATCTTCATGGCGCTCGGCATCGGCATCACGCTCGTGCTCGGCTGGCTCGAACGCGTCATCGCCCCGTGGAGCCGGACAGCGACCCAACGATAGCAAACAGAAATAACAACAAGGCGCGGCCAGACCTCGCCCGGAATCGGTCCAATGGGAGGAAACAATCGTGGCAATCACACGTGAATCCGTCGACAAACCGGGCGAGGCGGCCGTCAGCCGGCTTCAATGGCTGACGCTGGTCTCGGCTTTCATGGGCTGGATGTTCGATTCCGCCGATCTCAACCTGTTCACGGTCGTGCTCGTGCCGAGCGTGGCGGAACTGATCGGCTCCAGCCAGACGGACGAGATCGCCCAGGTCGGCAGCTATATCATGGCCCTGAAGCTGCTTTGCTGGGGGCTCGGCGGCATTTTCTTCGGGGTCATCGCCGACCGGTTCGGCCGGGCCCGGACCATGGTCGTGACCATTCTCATCTATTCCGTGTTCACGGGGCTCAGCGGCCTGGCCCAGACCTGGGGGCAGCTTGCGGTGCTGCAGGCGCTTGCCGGCTTCGGCATCGGTGGCGAATGGGCGGCCGGCGCGGCGCTGATCGCCGAGACATGGCCCCAGCGGCACCGCGCAAGGGCGATGCAGATCATGCAGATGGCCTTTGCGTTCGGCTTCTTTCTTGCGGCATTGTGCAACTTGGTGCTGGGGCCGATCAGCTGGCGCTGGGTGCTGGCGGCCGGCGCGGCTCCGGCGCTGATCAGCCTCGCAATCCGCTATTATGTGCCCGAGCCGGAACGCTGGCAGGCCACGCGGGCGAGGACGGCGGGCGTTCGTTCCGAAAGCTTCGGCTCCTATCTCGGCACGATCTTCTCGCCGAGCCTGCGCCGCCGCACCATCGTCGGCGTTCTCACCGCCTCGGCCATGATGATCGGGTCGTGGGGCGGTCTTACGCTGCTGCCCAACTGGATCATCCAGATCGTCCGCACCGAGGGCGTGGGCAACCCGGTACAGTATGTCAGCTACGCCTTCATGCTGATGATGATCGGCAGCGTGTTCGGCTATCTCACGCTGATATGGCTGACCGAGCTGCTGGGGCGGCGCGGCGCCTATTTCGTCTTCTGCCTCGGTGCGCTCGGCGCGTCGGCCTACCTGTTCAGCTTCGTGACCGATATCGAGACGCTGCTNTGGTTCATGCCCGTCTACGGCTATTTCGTCATTGGCGGGTTCGGAACCTTCGCGCTCTACCTGCCGGAGCTCTATCCCACCAGCGTCCGTGCGACCGGGCAGGGGTTCTGCTGGAACTTCGCGCGCGTGCTGACGGCCGTCGGGCCCTTGAGCGTCGGCCTGCTCGTGGCCAGCTTCGGCTCGTTGCCGGCCGCCGCATCTGCCAGCACGCTCGCCTATTTCGTGGGCCTGGTCGCGATCTGGTTCGGTCCGGAAACGATGGGGCGACCGCTCGAGGACGACCTGCCCGAAACGGCCTCTTGAGCCGTCCTGGCAGGCAGCCGGGCCCTCGGGGCGAGACAGCGCCCCCGAGGGCCTTCAGCCCTTTCGCCGGGGCGCGCGGCCGGCCCGGTCGCGCGCCCCGCTATTGCCGCTGTCCTCATGCGGCCGGGCCGCCCACGCCTGCTCGATCAGCCAGTCTCTCACCGCCGCGACGGGAGGCTTCATGCCGTCCCTGCCGCCCACAAGGAAATAGGTCGGGCCGGGGATGGCCGTCCCGAAGGGCTGCACGAGAAGCCCCTGCTGCAGCGCCAGGCTGGCGAGCGTCAGGCTGAACAATGCCACGCCTTGCCCGGCGATGGCCGCCTGCAGCGCGTGGCTTTCTTCGCTGAAATGCAGCTGCGGGGCGGTCCCCGGATCGCCGAGACCGGCCGAAGAGAACCATCGGGCCCAGGTCGGAAAATCGGGCCGCGGGCGATGCCAGTCGAACTGGATGAGCGGTACACGCTTAAGATCCGCGAGCCGCTTCAGGCTCAGCGCGGGGCTGGCGACCGGGGCGTAGCGGTCGTGGAACAGCGCGACCGCGCCGGGTTCGGGGGGAGGGGTGCCGGCAAGACGAATGGCGAGATCGGCCTTGCCGGATTCGAGATTTACGACATCGTCACTTGCCAGGATGGATAGCCCGACGTCGGGATTGGCCTTCCTGAACGCCGCAAGCCGGGGCACCAGCCAATGCGCGGCGAAGGCTTCCGTCGTCGTGATGGTCNCCGAAGGTCGCTGCGGCCTTGCCGTCACCCGGTCGACGGCTCCGGACATGAGATCGAAGCCGTCCCGCAGCGCCGGGAACAGCATGCGTCCGGCTTCGGTCAGGACGACATGCCGCGTCCGCCGCTCGAACAGCCGGCGGCCGAGCACCTCTTCCAGCAATCGGACCTGATGGCTGATGGCCGTCGGCGTTACGGCAAGCTCTTCCGCCGCTTTCTTGAAGCTCAGGTGACGCGCCGCAGCTTCGAAGGAGCGCAGGCTTGCAAGGGGCGGCAGACGGCGCATGCCTTGAATGAACTGAACTCATCTATCGGATGNAGAATTGAAATTTGTCGCGAGGCGTTCAGCGGTGTCAATGGTGGGCCGCCGGATGGGGCGCTTGAACCGGACTGACNTGCATTCAGCCATGGCNGGCCCGTTCGACGCCGGAGTGACAAGGAGGCCCTATGACCACCATTCTGCGTATCGATGCCAGCGTGCGACGGACCGACAATTCCGTCGCCGGCCACAATTCGATTTCACGGCAGATTGCCCAGACCTTTTTCGATCGCTGGGCGGCGCTGGANGCCGAGGTCGAGATCGTCCGCCGCGACGTCGGAACGGCGCCGCCGGACTTCATCTCCCAGGACTGGATCGCCGCCGCCTTTACGCCGGCCGAAAAGCGCAGCGACGCACAGCGCGAACGGCTGCGTCTGTCCGACACCCTGATCGGCGAGCTGGAGAGGGCGGACATCCTCGTGATCTCGACGCCGATGTACAATTACGGGATGCCGGCGCATCTGAAGGCCTGGTTCGATCAGGTGATCCGGATCGACAGGACCTTCACCTTCGATCTGGCTCGGGGCGACTTTCCGCTGCGGCCGATCCTGTCGAACAAGGTGCTTGTGCTGATCACCTCCAGCGGCGAGTTCGGGTTCCGGCCGGGTGGTATCCGGGAGAAGCAGAATCATCTGACCCCGCATATCGAAACCCTGCGCGGCTATCTCGGCGCCGAGGAGGTCATCGAGATCAGCGCGGAGTACCAGGAATTCGGCGACGAACGGCACCGGAAGTCCGTGGAAGCGGCCCACCGCGAGGCGGCGCGGGCGGCAGAGCGCCTCGTCCGGCGGTTCAATCCGCTGGCCGACTATGCCGCGGCATGCTGAGCGCCGGGCCTTCGGCCGCCGCGGGCGCCGAGCCGTCAGGATGGAACCGCCCCCGGTCGGCCTTGATCATGAGGTTCCGCAGCCGGTCTTCTTCGTGGAGCCGCACATGAATGTCAGCGACCGCCGCCTGGTCCTCGTTCAATCGATTCGGTGAATTTCTGCCCCGAGCGTGGCGGAGGGCGCTGTGCCGAACAGGCATGGTGCTCTCCGTTGCGGGCGCCAGCCTGGATGAGCGCGTGGAATCGGAAGCCTGCCGAGCGAGCTCTGCGACGGCGGGCGGGCCCGAGCCCGGCATGCGAGATTGCCTCTCGCCTCTGCAGCAACCGTGGCGCCTGCAACCGTCGCAAATGTTCGCGAAATGCTGAAGGTTCACGGCCAACAAAAAACCCGCCTTTCGGCGGGCCAAATCCTACAATTCCTTCGAGGAAGGAATTGGCTGGGGGACCTGGATTCGAACCAGGGTTAACGGAGTCAGAGTCCGCTGTCCTACCGCTAGACGATCCCCCAGCGAAGGTGGCGGGTTGGTACCACAGCTATTTGGGTTTGTTAACCCCCAAAATCAGCTTTGTGGGTCAGCTTGAAATAAAGAAGGCGCGGCGCCCGCGACCGCGTGCCGGGGAAAGGCGCAGCGGCGGCGGAACGAACACTTGGCGAGCCGTGGGTCAGGCGATAGCATCGTCGATCCGGAAATGCGGGCGGCACCTCGTCAGCCGCCCGGGGCGGGTCAAACAGCAAGGGGCGGCGTTCGTGGAATCGGTCGCATTGTCCGATCAATCCCCGACAGACGGCCGACGATTGGGCAGCCGGTCCGAGAACATCCTTGCCGCCATCGATCTTGGTACGAACAACTGCCGCCTGCTGATCGCTCGCGCCCAGGGGAAGGAATTCCGGGTCATCGACGCCTTCAGCCGAATCGTTCGCCTGGGCGAAGGCGTCGTCCGGACCGGACGGCTGGCNGAGCCGGCCATGGCCAGGGCCGTCGCGGCGCTCGCGGTCTGCGCCAGCAAGATGCAGCGGCGGAATGTCGAACGCAGCCGGATCGTCGCGACCGAGGCCTGCCGGCGGGCCGAGAATTTCGAGCAGTTCCGCGCCCGCGTACGGCGCCAGACCGGACTGACGCTCGAGGTCATCTCGCCCGAGGAAGAGGCCCGGCTCGCCCTGGCCGGCTGCGCGCCGCTGCTGGACCCGCGGCTGGACTATGCGCTGGTGTTCGACATCGGCGGCGGGTCGACCGAGCTCATGTGGCTGGCGGTCAGGTCCGACGGCAGCCCGCTGCTGCTGGCGTCGATCAGCCTGCCGCTTGGCGTCGTCACCTTGTCGGAGCGATATGGCGGCGACCGCGTTCCCGTCCAGGTCTACGAAGACATGGTCGCGGAGGTCACGGACCAGCTGACCGCCTTCGATACGGCGCACGGCATCCGCCGGATGGTGGAGAAGGGNGGCGTGCAGATGCTGGGCTCCAGCGGCACCGTGACCACGCTGACCGGCGTCTTCCGCAATCTTCCCCGCTACGACCGCACCGTGGTGGACGGCAGCTTCCTCGATTTCGCGTCCGCCCGCCGGATCAGCCGGGGCCTCCTGGCCATGAGCTGCGCCGAACGCGCCGCCCATCCCTGCATAGGTCAGGAACGGGCGGATCTGGTGGTTGCCGGTTGCGCCGTGCTGGAGGCGATCTGCCGGCTGTGGCCGGTCGGGCGCCTGCGCGTCGCCGATCGGGGCGTGAGGGAGGGCATTCTCATGGACCTCCTGCTGGCAGACGGGCGCGCGCCGCGCTATACCGCCGGCTGACCTTTTCCCTGACCAGGAGCCATTTCCATGCCGCCGCGCAAGCCATCCGGGTCGGGCCCGTCCGGCCGCGGCCTCACCGTCCGCGTCAAGACCGCGAAGCGCCGGAGCACTTCGTCGGCGCGCTGGCTGCAGCGCCAGCTGAACGATCCCTATGTCGCCGAGGCCCAGCGCCGCGGCTTCCGGTCCCGCGCCGCCTTCAAGCTGCTGCAGCTGGACGAGAAGTTCGGGCTGTTGCGCCGGGGCCTGCGCGTCGTCGACCTGGGCGCGGCGCCCGGGGGCTGGACCCAGGTCGCGGTCGAGAAGACGCGGGCGGGCGAGGGCGGGGCGGGCCGGGTCGTCGGGATCGACTATCTGCCGATGGACCCGATCCCGGGCGCTGTGCTGCTGCAGCTGGACTTCCTGGATCCGTCCGCGCCGGAACGGTTGCAGGACGCGCTGGCCGGCCCCGCCGACCTGGTGATGAGCGACATGGCGGCGCCCACGACCGGCCATGCCGCGACCGACCATCTGCGCATCATGGCGTTGGCGGAGACGGCCTATGATTTCGCACGCCAGGTCCTGGCGCCGGGCGGCGCCTTCGTCGCCAAGCTGTTCCAGGGGGGCGCGGAGAAGGATCTTCTCGACGCGCTGAAGCGGGATTTCGAAAAGGTCCGCCACGCCAAGCCGCCCGCGAGCCGCGCCGATTCGTCGGAAACCTATGTCGTCGCGACCGGTTTCCGTGGCCGGACGGGTCCCGGCGAGGCGCAGGAGGAATAGCCCGCGGAGCCCCGCCGAGGCCTTCGCGCAACGCTGTGCTGCGCAGTGCCTCCTTGTGAAGGCGGCTGCTCTGGTTATAGTGCGGCGAATTTCCCGCCTCACCGACACTCGGGACGGACCCCCATGGCATTGGAAATTCGCGAAGCCCTCACATTCGACGACGTCCTGCTGCAGCCCGCGGCATCCTCTGTCCTGCCGGCCGACGCCGACACGACGACGCGTCTCACCCGCACCATCACCCTCGGCATCCCCCTCCTTTCGGCGGCCATGGACACCGTGACCGAAAGCGGGCTTGCCATCGCCATGGCCCAGGCCGGCGGAATGGGGGTGATCCACCGCAACATGGACATCGAGCGCCAGGCGGAAGAGGTCCGGAAGGTGAAGCGGTTCGAAAGCGGCATGGTGGTCAACCCGATCACCATCACGCCGAACGCCACCCTGGCCGATGCCCTGGCCCTCATGGCCCGGCACGGCATCACCGGCCTGCCGGTGGTGGAACAGGCGGAAAGCGGGCCCGGGCGCCTGGTCGGCATCCTGACCAACCGCGACGTGCGATTCGCGTCCAATCCCGGCCAGCCGGTCTCCGAGCTGATGACGAAGGAACGCCTGGTCACGGTCCGTCCCGGCGTCGACAAGGAAGAGGCCAAGCGGCTTCTGCACCAGCACCGGATCGAGAAGCTGCTGGTGGTCGACGACGATTACCGCTGCATCGGCCTCATCACCGTGCGCGACATCGAGAAGGCCCAGCTCAACCCCCGCGCCTGCAAGGATGAGCAGGGGCGGCTCCGGGTGGCGGCGGCGACCGGCACGGGAGACAACGGGCTGGCCCGGGCCGAGGCGNTGTTCGACGCGGGCGTGGACGTTCTGGTGATCGACACGGCGCACGGCCATTCCGAAGGTGTTCTGAACTCGGTCCGGAAGGCGCGCCGCCTGTCCAACGCCACCCAGATCGTCGCCGGCAACATCGCCACGGCCGAGGCCGTGAAGGCGCTGGTCGACGCGGGCGCGGATGCCGTCAAGATCGGCATCGGGCCGGGGTCGATCTGCACGACCCGGATCGTCGCGGGCGTCGGCGTGCCGCAGCTCACGGCGGTGATGGAGGCCGCCGAAGAGGCGCACAAGCACGGCATTCCCGCGATCGCCGACGGCGGCATCAAGTATTCGGGCGATCTGGCCAAGGCCATCGCCGCGGGGGCCGACTGCGCCATGCTCGGCTCCCTTTTCGCCGGCACCGACGAGGCGCCGGGCGAGGTGGTCCTCTACCAGGGCCGTTCGTACAAGGCCTACCGGGGCATGGGCTCGGTCGGCGCCATGGCCCGCGGTTCGGCCGACCGCTACTTCCAGCAGGAAGTCTCGGATTCGCTCAAGCTGGTGCCCGAAGGCGTCGAGGGCCGCGTGCCCTACAAGGGACCGATCGCGAACGTCATCCATCAGCTGGTCGGCGGCCTGAAGGCGGCGATGGGCTATACCGGATCCCGCACGATCGCGGAGCTGCAGACCGGTTGCACCTTCGTCAGGATCACCAATGCCGGCCTGCGCGAAAGCCATGTTCACGACATCACGGTGACCCACGAGGCGCCGAACTACCGCTACAGCGGCTAGGCCGACGGGGGCGGCCGGGCCCCTTCCTTTCGGTCCGGCCGCCGTCGCCAGGACGGGGAGGGTATCTGCGATGGCGTTCGAGACTGCGTTCACGCGGATGCTGGGCATCGAGCATCCGATCGTCCAGGCGCCCATGGCCGGCGGCCCGACNACGCCGGAGCTGGTCGCCGCCGTCTCCAATGCAGGAGGGCTGGGCTCGCTCGCGGCCGCCTTCCTGCCGCCGGATGCCATTCGCGAGGCGGTGCGGAAGATCCGGGCGCTCACCGACCGGCCGTTCAACGTCAACCTTTTCGCGGTGCAGCCGCCGCGCTACGGCGAGGCGGAGATCGCGCGGGCGAACGCGGCCCTTCGGCCCTGGCGGGACGCGCTGGGCCTGGCCGAGCCGCCGGCGCCGCAGCGGATCATGGAAAGCTTCGACGAGCAGGCGGCGGTGCTGGTCGACGAGCGGGTTCCTGTCGTCAGCTTCACCTTCGGTATTCCGGACGCCGCGGCGATGCGGGCGTTCCGCGAGGCCGGCTGCCGGATCATCGGCACCGCGACGACGGTCGCCGAGGGACGGGCCCTGGCCGCGGCCGGGGTGGACGCCGTCTGCGCCCAGGGGGCGGAGGCGGGCGGGCACCGCGGCAGCTTCCTCAAGCCCTTCGAGGAGTCCCTGGTCGGCACCATGGCGCTGGTGCCGCAGATGGCCGATGCGCTGGACCTGCCGGTCATTGCGGCCGGCGGCATCATGGACGGCCGCGGCGTGGCGGCGGCGCTGACGCTCGGCGCGGCCGGGGCGCAGCTCGGCACCGCCTTCCTGGGCTGCCCGGAAAGCGGGGCCAGCCCCGCCCACAAGGAACTGCTGGCGACGACGGCGGACGACGGCACGATGCTCACGCGCGCCTATTCCGGCCGGCCGGCGCGGGGAATCGCCAACCGCTTCATGCGCGAGATGGCGGAGCGGGAGGCCGAGATCGCGCCCTATCCCCTGCAGCAGGCGCTGATGGCCGATATCCGGCGGGCCGCTGCCGCGGCCGGTCGCACGGAGCTTCTGTCCTTCTGGGCGGGGCAGGGGGCGTCGCTTGCCCGCCGGCTGCCGGCCGGGGACCTGGTCGCCGCCCTGGTTGCCGAGACGCGGGCGGCGCTGTCGCCGCTGGCATCGGCTGCCGGCCGGGGCTAGGGTGGGCGCAGCCGGGGGCCGGAACCCCGGATCCGGCGCGCCGCCGCTTTCCCGATCACCTATATCATCTGTTGACATGACCCCATCCGCGCGCATCCAGGCGTCGATCGAACTGCTCGATGCCGTCTTCACCACGCCACGGCCCGCCGACGGCGTCGTCTCCGACTTCTTCCGGGGGCGGCGCTACATCGGCTCGGGCGACCGGGCGGATATCTCCGAACGCGTCTATGGGGTGCTGCGCCATCATGCCCGGCTGGGATGGTGGCTGGAAAGGGTGGGCCACCCGCCCGTCGGCGCGCGGCCGCGCATCGTCGCCTGGCTGATCCTGGGCGAGGGGAAGGGGACGAAGGATCTGGGCCGCCTTTTCAACGGCGACCGCTACGCCCCGGCGCCTTTGACCGAAGCCGAGCAGGCCATCGTCCGGGCGCTGAAGGACCAGCCCCTCGACAGTCCGGAAATGCCGCCCTCGGTCCGGACCGAATGCCCCGAATGGGCGGCCGGGCCGCTGGCGCGGGCCTTCGGCCACCGCTTCGACGAGGAACTGGCCGCTCTCCTGTCCCCGGCGCCCCTGGACATCCGCGTGAACGANCTGAAGAGCGACCGGGCCGAGGTCATTAAATCTTTGGGGGCCGCCGGCATTGCGGCCCGGCCGACCCGCTATTCGCCGATCGGCCTGCGCGTCGAGGGGCGTCCGCCGCTGGCCGGACACACCCTGTTCCGGGCCGGGGTCATCGAGGTGCAGGACGAGGGCTCGCAGATNCTGGCGCTTCTGGCCGATGCCCGGCCGGGCGCGCAGGTNGTCGANTTNTGCGCCGGCGCCGGCGGCAAGGCGNTGGCCATGGCCGCCAGGATGCAGGGCAAGGGCCGGATCGTCGCCTGCGACGTGTCCGAAGGCCGGCTGATCCGGGCGAAGGAGCGGATCCGGCGCGCCGGCGTCGACAATATCGAACCGAAGCCGCTGTCGTCCGAGCGGGACAAGTGGGTGAAGCGGCACAAGGGCAAGTTCGACCGGGTGCTGATCGACGCCCCGTGCAGCGGCACGGGCGCCTGGCGGCGCAANCCGGACGCGCGCTGGCGCGACACCGACCTCGCGGCGCTGACGGCGCTTCAGGCCCGGATCCTGGAGAGCGCCAGCCGTCTCGCCCGGCCGGGCGGCCGCGTCGTCTACGCGACCTGCTCGCTCCTGCCGGACGAGAACGAGGACCGGGTCGCCGCCTTCCTCGAGGCGCATCCCGAATTTCGGGTCGTCCCGGTCGGGGAGGTCTGGGCGGAAACCGTCGGCGGCCCATGCCCGATGGAGGGACCCTTCCTGCGCCTGAGCCCGGCGCAGCACCGGACCGACGGGTTCTTCGCCGCCATCCTGGAACGGACGGACGGGCAGCCCGGGGAGGCGCCGCCCGCATGACCGACCGGTATCTCGTCCGCCGTGCCCTGGTCGTCGACGCCCCGGCCATCGCCCGGGTCCACGTCCAGGCCTGGCGCGAGAGCTACCGCGGCATCGTCTCGCCCCGGACCCTGGACGGTCTTTCGGTCGAGCGGCGGGCGATCGGCCATGCCCGCCGGATCGCCGAACCCGTGGACGAAACCCCGACCTATGTCGCGGTCGAGCCGGGCGCCGGGGTCGTGGGCTTCGCCGTCTGCGGGCCCGGCCGGGCGGGGCCGGAGGGCTATGAGGGCGAGTTCCATGCGATCTACCTGCTGGACCGCGCGAAGGGACAGGGGCTGGGGCGCCGGCTGATGACGCGCATGGCGGCCTGGCTGGTCGGCCACGACTTCCGTTCGGCCTTCGTCCTGGTCCTGAAGGACAACCATCCGGCCCGGCGCTTCTATGAACGGCTGGGCGGGGAGCTCTGCTACGAGTCACCCTTCTCGCTGGACGGCGAAATGCTGGTCGAGGTGGGCTATGGCTGGCGCGACCTGTCGCGCTTTCTTGACGCCGGGCCGCCGCCGGCGGCGAGCAGCCTGGACCTGCCGCCCCGCGATGGCTGACATGCGAAGGCCGGCAGCCCGCTTGTATCATAAGGGCCGCCGGGATAGCTTGCGCCCTTCCCAGAGATCCGCCAGGCCGCCTGCCATGACCACCGCGCCCGATTCCGTCCGACAGCATCACGACCGCATCCTGATCCTGGATTTCGGCAGCCAGGTGACCCAGCTCATCGCCCGCCGGGTCCGCGAATGCGGCGTCTATTGCGAGATCTGGCCGTTCAACAATGCCGACGAAGCCCGCATCCGGGAATTCGCGCCCAGGGGCGTGATCCTTTCGGGCGGCCCGGCCTCGGTTACGGAGGACGCAACGCCGCGCGCCCCGCAGGCGGTGTTCGAAATGGGGCTGCCGGTGCTCGGCATCTGCTACGGCCAGCAGACCATGTGCGCCCAGCTGGGNGGGCAGGTCGAATCCTCCGACCATCGGGAATTCGGGCGCGCCTTCCTNGACATCCGCGAAAGCTGCGCCCTGTTCGACGGGCTCTGGGCCCCGGACAGCCGGGAGCAGGTGTGGATGAGCCATGGCGACCGCGTGGTGCGGCTGCCGGACGGCTTCCGCGTCGTCGCCACCAGCGAGAACGCCCCCTTCGCGGCGATCGCCGACGACCGGCGGCGCTTCTACGGCGTCCAGTTCCATCCGGAGGTGGTGCACACGCCGCACGGCAAGGAGCTGCTGGAGAANTTCGTGCGCAAGGTCGCCGGCTGCAGCGGCGACTGGACCATGGCGGCGTTCCGGGAGGAGGCGATCGCCAAGATCCGCGNCCAGGTCGGCGGGGGCAAGGTGATCTGCGGCCTGTCAGGCGGGGTCGACAGCTCGGTCGCGGCGCTGCTGCTGCATGAGGCGATCGGCGACCAGCTCACCTGCATCTTCGTGGACACGGGGCTCCTGCGCGCCGGGGAGGCGGAGCAGGTGGTCGGCATGTTCCGCGAACACTACAACATCCCGCTCATCCACAAGGACGCGACCGACCTTTTCCTGGGCGAGCTCGAGGGCGTGACCGATCCCGAGCAGAAGCGCAAGATCATNGGCCGCCTGTTCATCGAGGTCTTCGACGGCGAGGCCGCCAAGATCGGCGGCGCCGAATTCCTGGCCCAGGGCACGCTCTATCCCGACGTGATCGAGAGCGTGTCCTTCGCCGGCGGCCCCAGCGTGACGATCAAGAGCCATCACAATGTCGGCGGCCTGCCGGAGCGGATGAAGCTGAAGCTGGTCGAACCCCTGCGCGANCTGTTCAAGGACGAGGTCCGCGCGCTCGGCCGCGAGCTGGGGTTGCCGGACCGCTTCGTCAACCGCCATCCCTTCCCGGGGCCGGGTCTGGCCGTGCGCATTCCGGGCGAGATCACGCGCGAGAAGCTGGCGATCCTGCGCAAGGCCGACGCGATCTTCCTGGAGGAGATCGAGCGCGCCGGCCTCTACGACGCGATCTGGCAGGCCTTCGCGGTGCTGCTGCCGGTGCGCACCGTGGGCGTCATGGGCGACAGCCGCTCTTACGACTGGGCCTGCGCGCTGCGCGCCGTCACCTCGACCGACGGCATGACCGCCGACTACTANCCNTTCCCGCACGACTTCCTGGGCCGCGTCGCGACCCGGATCATCAACGAGGTGAAGGGCATCAACCGCGTGACCTACGACATCACCTCGAAGCCGCCGGGCACCATCGAGTGGGAATGATTCCGCGTCCGG
>JGI25328J35697_1002128_pt1 | contig 12552 bp, 12 predicted proteins | sample HigsolmetaAR203D_FD_35697 | JGI IMG/M metagenome (IMG submission 35697)
CGGGCGGCGACTACAGCTTCTTCTGCACCTTCCCGGGCCACTCGGCCATGATGAAGGGCAAGCTGGTCGTCACCAAGTAAGCCTCAAGGGCAGCCGCGCCGTTCCTCCCTCTCTCCGTGCGGCGCGGCTGCCGACCCGCACCTTCCGTGGTCCCGCCCGCGCCGGCCGGTACCGGCGCGCGCGTGCGCTGCGCATCCACGCCTCCTTCCGCCCGCCACGGCGACGGCTGAACCGTCCAGCCAATCCGATGCATTGATCACCGGCATCAATACAAGCGGCCGGATCCGGGCGTTTTCCCGTGCAAAACCGCCCCTGGCGGCCGGCCCGGCGGCGGGGCGGCGGTAAGATCGTTGGCCCGTACCATGCCCGGCGCGTCCGGCAGGCCGGCGCCACGGCGCCGGTGGCAGACGTGCCGGCGACAACGCCAGCGTCCGCCATGAACAGCCAGCATCGCAAGCCTCTTCCCGGCACTTCCCTGCACTACTACGACGCCCGCGAGGCCGTGGAGGCCATCCGCCCGGGCGCCTGGGCCGGCCTGCCCTACACCAGCCGCGTGCACGCCGAGAACCTGGTGCGCCGCGCCGACCCGGCGCACCTGCGCGACTACCTGTTGCAGCTGGTCGAGCGCCGCCGCGACCTGGACTTCCCCTGGTACCCGGTGCGCGTGGTCTGCCACGACATCCTCGGCCAGACCGCGCTGGTGGACCTGGCCGGCCTGCGCGACGCCATCGCCGAGCGCGGCGGCGATCCGGCCAAGGTCAACCCGGTGGTGCCGGTGCAGCTGGTGGTGGACCACTCGCTGGCGGTGGAGTGCGGCGGCCACGACCCGCAGGCCTTCGAGAAGAACCGCGCCATCGAGGAGCGCCGCAACGCCGACCGCTTCCACTTCATCGAGTGGTGCCGGCACGCCTTCCGCAACGTGGAGGTGATCCCGCCGGGCAACGGCATCATGCACCAGATCAACCTGGAGAAGATGTCGCCGGTGGTGTACGTGCAGGACGGGGTGGCCTTCCCCGACACCTGCGTGGGCACCGACTCGCACACCCCGCACGTGGACGCGCTGGGCGTGATCGCCATCGGCGTGGGCGGCCTGGAGGCCGAGAACGTGATGCTGGGCCGCGCTTCGTGGATGCGCCTGCCGGAGATCACCGGTGTGCGCCTGACCGGGCGCATGGCCCCGGGCATCACCGCCACCGACGTGGTGCTGGCCCTGACCGAGTTCCTGCGCGCCCGGCGCGTGGTCGGCCACTACCTGGAGTTCTTCGGCGACGGCGCCGCGTCGCTGACCATCGGCGACCGCGCCACCATCTCCAACATGTGCCCGGAGTACGGCGCCACCGCCGCGCTGTTCCACATCGACCAGCAGACCCTGGACTACCTGCGCCTGACCGGCCGCGACGAGCAGCAGGTGCAGCTGGTGGAGACCTATGCGAAGACCGCCGGCCTGTGGGCCGACGACCTGCGCCAGGCGCAGTACGAGCGCGTCCTGGAGTTCGACCTGTCCGGCGTGGTGCGCAACCTGGCCGGCCCGTCCAATCCGCACCGCCGCCTGCCCACCACCGCCCTGGCCGAGCGCGGCATCGCCACCCCGGAGCTGCTGCAGGCCGCGCGCGAGCAGGAAGCCCGGGGCCTGCTGCCGGACGGGGCCGTGATCATCGCCGCCATCACCTCCTGCACCAACACCTCCAACCCGCGCAACGTGATCGCGGCCGGCCTGCTGGCGCGCAACGCCAACGCCAGGGGCCTGGTGCGCAAGCCGTGGGTGAAGTCCTCGCTGGCGCCGGGCTCGCGCGCGGTGCAGCTGTACCTGGAGGAGGCCGGCCTGCTGCCGGAGCTGGAGAAGCTCGGCTTCGGCGTGGTCGGCTTCGCCTGCACCACCTGCAACGGCATGAGCGGCGCGCTGGACCCGAAGATCCAGCAGGAGATCATCGACCGCGACCTGTACGCGGTGGCGGTGCTGTCTGGCAACCGCAACTTCGACGGCCGCATCCACCCGTACGCCAAGCAGGCCTTCCTGGCCAGCCCGCCACTGGTGATCGCCTACGCCATCGCCGGCACCATCCGCTTCGACATCGAGAAGGACGTGCTCGGCCACGACGCCGAGGGCCGCCCGGTCACGCTCAAGGACATCTGGCCCGCGGACGAGGAGATCGACGCNGTGCTGCGCGCGGCGGTCAAGCCGGAGCAGTACCGCAAGGTGTACGGCCCGATGTTCCAGGTGCGCGTGGAACACGGCGAGCCGGCCAGGCCGCTGTACGACTGGCGCCCGATGAGCACCTACATCCGCCGCCCGCCTTACTGGGAGGGCGCGCTGGCCGGCGAGCGCACNCTGCGCGGCATGCGCCCGCTGGCGGTGCTGGGCGACAACATCACCACCGACCACATCTCCCCGTCCAACGCCATCCTGCCCACCAGCGCCGCCGGCGAATACCTGGCGAGGATGGGCGTGCCGGAGGAGGACTTCAATTCCTACGCCACCCACCGCGGCGACCACCTCACCGCGCAGCGCGCCACCTTCGCCAACCCCAAGCTGCTCAACGAGATGGTGCGCAATGAGGACGGCAGCGTGCGCCAGGGCTCGCTGGCGCGGCTGGAGCCGGAGGGCAAGGTGATGCGCATGTGGGAGGTGATCGAGACCTACATGGAACGCCGGCAGCCGCTGATCATCATCGCCGGCGCCGACTACGGGCAGGGCAGCTCGCGCGACTGGGCCGCCAAGGGCGTGCGCCTGGCCGGCGTGGAGGCGATCGTGGCCGAAGGCTTCGAGCGCATCCACCGCACCAACCTGATCGGCATGGGCGTGCTGCCGCTGGAGTTCAAGCCGGGCACCACCCGCCTGACCCTGGGCATCGACGGCACCGAGACCTTCGACGTGGTCGGCACCCGCGCCCCGCGCGCGGACCTGACCCTGGTCATCCACCGCCGCAACGGGGAGACCCTCGAGGTCCCGGTGACCTGCCGCCTGGACACCGCCGAGGAGGTGAGCATCTACGAGGCCGGCGGCGTGCTGCAGCGCTTCGCCCAGGATTTCCTGGAGGCCTCGTCGAAAGCGGCCTGATCCGATCGTCGCTCCGGGTGTGACCCACCCGGAGGACCATGACATGAACCACACCACCGCCACCGGCACCGTCCACCTGCACCGCGTCCTGGCCGCACCGCCGGCACGGGTGTACCGCGCGTTCACCGATCCGGACGCGCTGGTGCGCTGGCTGCCGCCGTACGGCTTCACCGCGCACATGCACGATTCCCAGCCGGGCGTGGGCGGCGGCTACCGGATGTCCTTCACCAACTTCGGCAGCGGCCGCAGCCAGTCGTTCACGGTCAGGTTCCTGGAGCTGGTGGAGGGCGAGCGCCTGGTCTACGCCGACCGCTTCGACGATCCCGCCCTGGCGGGCGAGATCCGCACCACCGTCACCCTGCGGCCCAGCGTCGCCGGCACCGAGCTGCGCGTCGTCCAGGAGGGCATCCCTGCCGCCATCCCGGTGGACCTGTGCCACCTGGGCTGGCGCGACTCGCTGGACATGCTGGCGCGGCTCGTGGAGCCCGAGATACCGGATGAGGCCTGAGCCGTCCCGCACCGGAACCGGGGCGGCGCACCGCGCGCCGCTGCCGCTGGCGTGGTGGGGCGGCCACGGTGACCGCCTCCTGTTCATCCTCCGTCCGCCGGCACCGGTGCGCGACGCCGTCATCCAGTCGCTCGAGCATGCCGGCATGCTGGACCTGCTGGGCGACCACTGGCCGGTGGAATGCTGGCACCAGCTGGTCAGCGCCCGCTACGAGGACACCCCCGAGATCCGCCAGCGCCTGCTGCAGGCCGGTGCGCGGGTGCAGGCCGACACCTTCCGCATCGAACTGGACCGGGTGCGTGTCACCGCCGACGGCCACGCGCAGTTCTGCGCGCACCGCCGGCACCGGCCGCTGGAGCAGCTGGTCTCCCGCCTCGGCCAGGCGCTGGTCGCCGAAGGCCTGCCTGCGCTGTACGGCCATGCTCCGCACATCGTCCTCAATCACGCCTGCGACGGCCCCCCGCAGCCGGGCCGGCCGGCGCCGCCTGTCCCGTGGCAGGCCGGGGCGTTCGAGCTGGTGCGCGGCGGCGGTGATCCCTACCGTTACACCCTCCTGGCCCGCTGGCCGCTGGCGCCGGCGCGTGCCGGGCAGTTCCGATTCCTTCCCGAACCCTCGACGCCGACATGAGCCACCAGCCCCAGCTCCGCATCCCCGCCACCTACATGCGCGGCGGCACCTCCAAGGGCGTGTTCTTCCGCCTGCAGGACCTGCCGCCGGAGGCGCAGGTGCCCGGCCGCGCGCGCGACCGCCTGCTGCAACGGTGATCGGCTCGCCCGACCCCTACGGCAAGCACACCGACGGCATGGGCGGGGCCACCTCCAGCACCAGCAAGTGCGTGATCATCTCCGCCTCCACCCGGCCCGGCCACGACGTGGACTACCTGTACGGCCAGGTTGCCATCGAGGAGGACTTCGTCGACTGGAGCGGCAACTGCGGCAACCTCACCACCGCGGTGGGGCCGTTCGCCGTGGCCAACGGCTTCATCGACCCGGCGCGCATCCCGGACAACGGCACCGTCCCGGTGCGGGTGTGGCAGGCCAACATCGGCAAGACCATCGTCGTGCACGTGCCGGTCCGCGACGGCCAGGTGCAGGAGACCGGCGACTTCGAGCTGGACGGCGTGGCCTTCCCCGCCGCGGAGATCGTGGTCGAATTCCTCGACCCGGCCGACGGGGGCGGGGAGGGCGGTGGCGGCATGTTCCCCACCGGCCGGCCCGTCGACACGCTCGAAGTGCCCGGGGTGGGCACGCTGGAGGCCACCCTGATCAACGCCGGCATCCCCACCGTGTTCGTGGACGCGCAAGCCATCGGCTTCACCGGCACCGAGCTGCAGCCGGCCATCAACGGCGATCCGGCCGCCCTGGAGAAGCTGGAGGCCATCCGCGTGGCCGGCGCGCTGCGCATGGGCCTGATCCGCGGAGGAGGCCGCCCCCCGCCAGCACACGCCCAAGGTGGCCTTCGTCGCCCCGCCGCGCGACTACGTGGCCAGCAGCGGCAAGGCCGTGGCCGCCGCGGACATCGACCTCAACGTGCGCGCCATGTCCATGGGCAAGCTGCACCACGCCATGATGGGCACCGCCTCGGTGGCCATCGCCACCGCCGCCGCGGTGCCGGGCACCCTGGTCAACCGCGCCGCTGGCGGCGGCTCGCGCGAGATCGTGCGCTTCGGCCACCCCTCCGGCACCCTGCGCGTGGGAGCCTCGGTGGCCCAGGTGGACGGCCAGTGGACCGTCACCCGCGCGGTGATGAGCCGCAGCGCGCGCGTGCTGATGGAGGGCTGGGTGCGGGTGCCGGCCGACGCGCTGGAAGGCTAGTCCGGCGCGCGCGGCACGAACGGCAGGCGCGCGTGCAGGTGCAGCGCGGCCAGCGCCGCCTGCCCCACCGCCACCGAGATCTGGTTCAGGCCGCTGACCACGTCGCCGATGGCGTACAGGCCCGGCACGCCGGTGGTCTGCTGGCCCGGCTCCACCGGGATCTCGCCGGTGCCGGTCAGCACCACCCCGGCCTGGCGGGCCAGCGCCGCGCTGGTGTCGCAGCCCAGGAACGGATAGACCGTGTCGAAGGCGTGGCACCGCCCGTCCACCACCCAGGCGCAGTGCACCCCGTCGAACTCCAGGCGGCCGCCGGGCGGCAGCACCTCCACGTCCGGCAGGTCATCGGCCTGCCCGGCGTGGTCGGTAGGCAGCAGCGCCAGGTCCGCGGTGTAGCCGCGCAGGAAGCGTGCGTGCGCGGTGATCGCCGCCCACGGCCCATGCACGCCGATGCGCCGTCCGGTCACCTCGTAGGCGTCGCACACCGGGCACAGGCGCAGCGCGCCGCAGGCGATGGCCGCTTCCACGTCCTCCATCGGCGGCAGGCGGTCGGCCAGGCCNGTGGCCAGGACCACCGCGCGCGCCTGCCACGTGCGACCCTGCCCATCCTCCAGGCGGAAGCCGCCTCCGTCGCGCTGCAGCGCGGTGACCGTGGTCCGCTCCAGGCGCGCGCCGAACTGCGCGGCCTGTTCGCGCAGCCGCGCCAGCAGCGCGTCGCCGGAGATGCCGCCGGGGAAGCCGGGACAGTTATTGCTCTCCGGGATCCAGCGCGCGCGGCTGTGGCCGGCATCGAGCACCACGCAGCCACGGTGCAGCCGGCCCAGGTAGATGGCCGCGGTCAGCCCGGCCGGGCCGCCGCCGACCACCGCCACGTCCACCCTGCCGCTGCCCGTGCCCCGTGCCATGGCCGCATCTTCGGCCAGCGCCGTGAAGGCGGCGCGATCACGCGGCGGTGCGGCACCAGGCTCAGGGCGTGGTGCCGCCGTCCACGTCCAGCAGCACGTCCATCAGCGAGGGATCGTCCGGATCGGGGGTGATGCGGAAGCCCAGCTGCTGGCACATGGCCAGCATGGTCACGTTCTCGCGCAGGACCTGGCCCTGCACCGCCTTCAGGCCGATGCTGCCGGCCCACTCGATCATGATCCGCATCAGCTGCCAGCCGATGCCGTGGCCCTTGAGGTCCGAGCGCACCAGGATGCCGTACTCGCCGCGCTCGTAGTTGGCGTCGGCCAGCAGGCGCACCGCGCCCAGCATCTCGCCGCTGTCCGGGTCCAGCGCCACCAGGGCGATGGAGCGGGCGTAGTCCAGCTGGGTCAGGCGGGCGATGAACTCGTGGCTGAAGTGGCGCACCGCCGAGAAGAAGCGCAGGCGCAGGTCCTCGTCGGTGACGCGGGCGAAGAAGGACAGGAACAGCGCCTCGTCCTCCGGCCGCACCGGGCGCACGAACATCCGCCGGCCGTGCNGCAGCTCGACCTCGCGCTCCCACTCCTTGGGATACGGGCGGATCACGAAGCTGGAATGCCACGGTCCCTTCTGTGCCGGGCCCGGGTGCGGGGCGACAGCGATGCGCGCGTCCACCGCGATCACGCCCTCGTGGTCGGCCAGCAGCGGGTTGATGTCCAGCTCGCGGATCTGCGGCACGTCGGCGGCCAGCTGCGCCAGCTTGACCAGCACCAGCGCCACCGCGCGCTCGTCGGCCGCCGGCACGTCGCGGTAGGCCTTCAGCCGGCGCGCCACCCGGGTGCGCGAGATCAGGTCGTGGGCCAGGCGCAGGTCCAGCGGCGGCAGCGCCAGGGCCTTGTCGTCGATCACCTCCACCGCGGTGCCGCCGCGGCCGAACACGATCACCGGGCCGAAGGTGGCATCGTCGGCGATGCCGGCGATCAGCTCGCGCGACTTGGAACGGCGCACCATCGGATGCACGGTCACCCCGTCGATGCGCGCCTGCGGGCGCAGCTCGCGGGCGCGGGCCAGCACCAGCTTCACTGCCTCGCGCACCGCCTTCTCGCTGCCCAGGTTCAGGCGCACGCCGTCCACGTCGGACTTGTGCACGATGTCCGGCGAGAGGATCTTCACCGCCACCTGGCCGCCCTCGGCCAGCACCGGCGCGGCCGCGGCCACGGCCTCCTCCGGGGTGGCCGCCTTCCAGGCCGGGGTGACCGGGATGCCGTAGGCCTCCAGCACCGCGACCACCTCCAGCGGGTCGAGCCAGCCGCGGCCCTGCTCCAGGGCGCGGGCCACCACCTGCCGGGCGGTGGCGGTGTCCACCACGAAGTCCTCCGGCAGGCTCGGCGGGGTCTCCATGAGCGCCTGCTGCGCCTCGCGGTGGCGCACCAGATACATGAACCCGCGCACCGCGTCCGATTCGGTGGCGTAGGTGGGCACGCCGACCCGGTCCAGGTGGGCGACGGCCGCATCCTGCGCGCCCAGCCACACGCCCAGCACCGGCTTGCGGCCCGGGCCCTTGGCGCGTTTCTCGATCGCCCGGGCCACGGCCTCGGCCGCGCCCTCCGGCGAGGCCAGGGCGGTGGGCACGTTCATCACCAGCACCGCGTCGGTGCCCGGGTCGTCCAGCAGCGCCTCCAGCGAGGCGGTGTAGCGGTCCGCGTCGGCGTCGCCGACGATGTCCACCGGGTTGGCGTGCGACCAGGTCGGCGGCAGCACCCTGTCCAGCCGCGCCAGGGTCTCCGGGTCGAGGCTGGCCAGGGTGCCACCCAGGTCCATCAGCCGGTCCACCGCCAGCACGCCGATGCCGCCGCCGTTGGTGAGGATGGCCAGGCGCCGGCCCGGGGCCTGGCGCAGGTGGCCGAGGGTCTCGGCCGCGGCGAACAGCTCGTCCAGCGCGTGCACGCGCAGCAGGCCGGCGCGGCGGAAGGCGGCGTCGTACACCGCGTCGGAGCCGGCCAGCGCGCCGGTATGGGTGGCGGCGGCCCTGGCGCCCTGGGCGTGGCGGCCGGACTTGACCACCACCACCGGCTTGGAGCGGGCGGCGGCGCGCGCGGCGGACATGAACTTGCGCGCGTCGCGGATGGATTCGATGTACAGCAGGATCGCCCGGGTCCGGGTGTCCTGGGCAAACCAGTCCAGCAGGTCGCCGAAGTCCACGTCCAGGGCGTCGCCCAGCGAGACCACCGCCGAGAAGCCGATCGAGCGCGCCGCGCCCCACTCCACCAGGCCGGCGGCGATCGCGCCGGACTGCGAGATCAGGGCCAGGTCGCCCGGGATCGGGCTGCGCGCGGCGAAGCTGGCGTTGAGCCCCACGTGCGGGGACATCACCCCCAGGCAGTTGGGCCCGACGATGCGCATGCCATGCGGGCGGGCCTCGTTGCGCAGGTGCTCCAGCAGCGAGCCCGGGCCGTGGCCCAGGCCGGCGGTGACCACGATCGCCGCGCGCGCCCCCACCTCCACCGCCTGGGCCACCACGCCCGGCACCGTCTCGGCCGGGGTGGTGACCACCACCAGCTCCGGTTTGAACGGCAGCTGGCGCAGGCTGGGTACCGCCGGGACGCCGTCGATCTCGCGGTACTTGGGATTGACCAGGCCTATCGGTCCGGCGAAGCCGGCCTGGCGCAGGTTCTGCACCACGGTGCGGCCGACCGAGCCGGGCCGCTGGCTGGCGCCGACCACGGCGACGGACTTGGGGGCGAATACGGCATCCAGGGCGTAAATGCTCATCGGCGCGGCTCGGTCTCTCGTCTCACTGGGAGGTGATACCAGGTCTGGTGCGCCCGGGGCGCGTGACCCGGCGGGGTTGCACAGACCTCCCCATTCAAAGGGTTAGCAGATGAACGGTTCGCGGAGCTTGATCAGGATCAATGCTTCCTCGCGGCCGCCGCGGATGATGCGCGCTATCCACAGGAGGATAGGGACGTGTCGACCGCGCAGGAGACATATAACGACAAAGTGGTGCGCCAGTTCACGGTCATGACCGTGGTCTGGGGCATCGTGGGCATGCTGGTGGGCGTGATCATCGCCGCCCAGCTCTACTGGCCGACGCTGGGCGAGGGCATCCCGTGGCTCAGCTACGGCCGTCTGCGGCCGCTGCACACCAACGCGGTGATCTTCGCCTTCGGCGGTTGCGCGCTGTTCGCCACCAGCCTGCACGTGGTCCAGCGCACGTGCCATGTCCGCCTGATCTCGGACAAGCTGGCCGCCTTCGTGTTCTGGGGCTGGCAGGCGGTGATCGTGCTGGCCGCCATCACCCTGCCGCTGGGCCTGACCCAGGGCAAGGAGTACGCCGAGCTGATCTGGCCGATCGACGTGCTGATCGCCGCGGTCTGGGTGGCATACGCCGTGCTGTTCATCGGCACCATCGCCAAGCGCCGCGTCAAGCACATCTACGTGGCCAACTGGTTCTACGCCAGTTTCATCATCGCGGTGGCGCTGCTGCACATCGTCAACAACATCGCCCTGCCGACCGGCCTCCTGCACTCCTATCCGGTCTACGCCGGCGCGGTCGACGCGATGGTGCAGTGGTGGNACGGCCACAACGCGGTGGGCTTCTTCCTGACCGCGGGCTTCCTGGGCATGATGTACTACTTCGTGCCCAAGCAGGCCGGCCGCCCGGTCTACTCGTACCGCCTGTCGATCGTGCACTTCTGGGCGCTGATCGCCGTGTACATGTGGGCCGGCCNNCACCACCTGCAGTACACCGCGCTGCCCGACTGGGCGCAGTCGCTGGGCATGGTGTTCTCGCTGATCCTGCTGGCCCCGTCCTGGGGCGGCGCGATCAACGGCATCATGACCCTGTCGGGTGTCTGGTACAAGCTGCGCACCGACCCGATCCTGAAGTTCCTGATCGTCTCCGTCTCGTTCTACATGATCGCCACCTTCGAGGGGCCGATGATGTCGATCAAGACGGTCAACTCGCTGTCCCACTACACCGACTGGACCGTCGGCCACGTGCACGCCGGCGCCCTGGGCTGGGTGGCGATGATCTCGATCGGCTCGATCTACTCGCTGCTGCCGCGCCTGCTGGGCCGCGAGCAGATGTTCTCGGTCAAGGCCGTGGACCTGCACTTCTGGCTGCACACCGGCGGTGTGGTCCTGTACATCGCCTCGATGTGGATCGCCGGCGTGATGCAGGGCCTGATGTGGCGCGCCACCAACNCCGACGGCACGCTGACCTACAGCTTCGTCGAGTCGCTGAACGCCACCTACCCGTACTACCTGATCCGCCTCGGCGGCGGCGTGCTGGTGCTGGCCGGCATGGGCGTGATGGCCTGGAACGTCTGGCGTACCTACCGCAGCGCCCAGGCCATTGCCCCGCAGCCCGTGCTGCCCGTCGAAGCCTCCGAAGCGCGCGCCTGAGGAGGAAGGAAAACCATGAGCGACAACCAGAACCCGCACGCTAAAGTCGAGAAGAACGTCGGCCTCATGGCCGCGCTGATCGCGGTGGCCGTGTCCTTCGGCGGCCTGGCGGAGATCGTGCCGCTGATGTTCCAGGCCGAGGCCATCGAGCCGCTGGAGGGCGTGGAACCCTACCCGGCGCTCGAGCTGGCCGGCCGCGACGTCTACGTCCGCGAGGGCTGCTACAACTGCCACTCGCAGATGGTCCGAACCNTGCGCTTCGAGTCCGAGCGCTACGGCCACTACTCGCTGGCCGGCGAGTCGGTCTACGACCGCCCGTTCCAGTGGGGCTCCAAGCGTACCGGCCCGGACCTGGCCCGCGTCGGCGGCCGCTACTCGGACGACTGGCACCGCGTCCACCTGATCAACCCGCGCGACGTGGTGCCCGAGTCCAACATGCCGTCCTTCCCGTGGCTGGCCGAGAACAAGGTCGACGGGCAGACGGTGGCCAACCGCATGAAGGCCCTGAAGAAGCTGGGCCATCCGTACAGCGAGGAGCAGATCGAGCAGGCGCCGGCCGAGCTCGAGGGCAAGACCGAGCTGGACGCCGTGGTCGCCTACCTGCAGGGGCTGGGCCGCGCCGCGCCCAAGGGGGGCCAGCAATGATCTCCGGAATCGTGACCGCGCTGCTGCTGGTGCTGTTCATCGGCGGCTGGATCTGGGCCTGGAGCCCGGCACGCAGGACCGAGTTTGATGCCGCGGCGCGCCTGCCGCTCGAAGAAGACCGGCATCAGGGCAACATTGGGGAGAACNGCGCATGAGCATGGGATGGACGTGGTACGTCATTGCCCTGGTCGCGCTGAACATCGTCGGTTGCGCGTGGCTGCTGTGGTGGACCTCGCGCCGGCGCCCGGGCGATCCGAAGCCCGAGGACACGCTGCACACCTGGGACGGTGACATCACCGAGTACAACAAGCCGCTGCCCAGGTGGTGGATCAACCTGTTCTACATCACCATCGTCTTCGCGATCGTGTACTTCTTCTGGTACGGCGGCCTGGGCGGCATCCCCGGCTTCAGCGGCTGGACCTCGCAGAAGGAGCACGCCGAGCAGAAGGCGGTGNGGGACGCCCGCCTGGAGCAGACCTTCAAGCCGTACGCCGGCAAGCCGATCGACCAGCTGGCCTCCGATCCGAAGGCCGTCGAGCTGGGCCGTTCGATCTTCGCCAACACCTGCGCGGTGTGCCACGGCTCGGCCGGCCAGGGCGCGGTGGGCTACCCGAACCTGACCGACGACATCTGGCACTGGGGCGGCGAGCCGGAGCAGATCCTGGCCACCATCCTCGACGGCCGCGAGGGCGTGATGCCGCCGTGGGGCGAGGTGCTGACCGGCATGGGCGGCCCGGAGGCGGTGAACTACGTGATCGCCTACGTGCGCACCCTGTCCAACCCGGAGGCCATGCAGGGCGACTTCCTGGCGGCCCAGGGCAAGAAGCTGTACGAGGGCGTGTGCGTGGCCTGCCACGGCATCGACGGCAAGGGCAACCAGGAGCTGGGCGCCCCGGACCTGACCGACAACTACTGGATGTACGGCAGCAGCCGCGAGAGCCTGTACAAGACCATCACCGAAGGCCGCCACGGCAGCATGCCGGCCCACCGCGAACGCTTGGGCGAGACCCGCGCCCGCCTGGTGGGTGCATACGTCTGGTCCCTGTCGCATAATCGGGACGGTTCCAAGGAAGCCTCGGGGGCGCAGTGAGCGACCACGGCGAGTCCAGGATCGACCACCCCCCACGCCCACTCGTGTGGCGCGTGGGGGCCATCGCCTGGCCGAGCTTCTTCGCGGCCGGCGTGGCGACGATGGTGTTCTTCGCCTTCGTCGACCCGC
>JGI25328J35697_1002133_pt1 | contig 12532 bp, 10 predicted proteins | sample HigsolmetaAR203D_FD_35697 | JGI IMG/M metagenome (IMG submission 35697)
CCGCGTCGTTCGGGCGGAAAGTAGCGAAGCGGGATCAGCATGGCAGCGGCGGGAATGCTGGCAGCCCCGACAGCCTGAATACATCTTCCGGCAAGTACGCCCCAGAAGGCTTGTGCGGTAAAGCCGACGACCGAACCCGCAGCGAATAACAGCAGGCCGAATGTCAGCAAATTTTTCAACTGATAACGATCCGCGAGCTTGCCGTAGACAACTGTTCCGACCCCATAGATCAGGGTATAGGCGGAAGTTACCCAACTGACTTCGGCATTCGTTACCATGAATTCTTCGCGGATCTCGGGCATGACCAAGTTAAACATCAGCACACTCATCACGGAAAAAGCCAGGGTGAACATGACGACGTACGTTAATTTCTCTCCGGCTTGTTTCGGAACTCCGGTCTCCATTTTGAATCACCTCCCTTCTTTCGATATGACAGTCACCACTGACTGACATTTGCGTTATAAAAAATCAGGGCAATAAAGCCCTGGCAAAAAGCCGCACTTTATCTTCGATCAACTTGTCAAACGAAATGCTTGACAGTATGGGGTCTTCGTTCATTCTGCCGATGGCCGCACCGTAGTTCATATAAATAAAAGCGAGTGCCGTCGACTCGGGATCGGTATCGATCATCTTGCCTTCATCCATCATCTGCCGGAAATATTCGATTAGCAGGGATTTTAGCTGCTGAGGGTGCTTATGGGTTCGTTCGTGAAAGCCCGGGAGTTTGCCGCCGTCCTTCAACATAATCATGATCAATTTTCGATTGCGGAACATGATCGTATGGTAACTCCGTGCAATCGTCAGCAGGTCGGCATGTAGATCCCGAATGATTCGGTTCTTGAACAAATCTTTCATTTCATCCGCGTAGTGAAAATGATGGAACGCGGATTCAAGAAGATTTTGTTTGCTCTTGAAATGCCGGAACAACGTTTTCTCGCTATATCCTGCCAGTTCGGCGATCTCTTGCGTCGTGACGCCGTTGTATCCTTTCTCGGCCATCAGTTCGACGGCGGCTGTCATGAGCTTGAGAGCGGTGTCCGATTTGTTATGAGCAGTCATGAGACGATTCCCCTGCCTAACCGACATGACAGTCAGTGGTTACTGACATCCAGTATAAAAATGATGCGGATTGTTGTCAAGGAAATGATCAGCATTTGGGTTTACATGGGGAAGTTCCGATTTGTGACCGGAAGCGCCATCATGTTGTCGTCCCATGTCCAAGCGACGATTCCTGACGGCATGACGATATTCGCTCGGTGTGCTTCCGACGATTCTTTTAAATAATGTGACGAAATACGGGGTATTGGGGATGCCTACGGATTTGGCAATTTCGCGCACCGTAAGGTCGGTTTCCCGTAAAGCTTGGATCGCCTTTTCGATTCTCCGTTTTTGAATGTATGCGGCAGGGGTGATCCCTTTAATTCGTTTAAATGTTCGGTGCAGATGATACGGACTTCCGTGACATTTTTCCGCGATCGTTTGCAACGTAAGCGGTTCAGCATAGTGGGTGCGGATATACTTGGCGATCTGTTCCACCCAAGCTTGATCCGGCAAACGTTCATCCGTCGGCTTGCATCTTTTGCAAGGACGGAAATTGGCCTCAAGCGCCTNTTGCGCATTTTGAAAAATATAAACATTTTCTTTCTTGGGAACTTTGGATTTGCAAGAAGGTTTGCAGAAAATCCCGGTTGTGGCAACCGCATAAATAAACCGATTGTCGTAGGAACGATCGTTATTCACAATGGCCTTCCATAGTTGGTCGGGGATCCGGTCGCCTTTCATCATCATCGCCTCACGATCACCTCGTTTTCATTATATCCTTCCGTATGCTGAATGGAAGTCGCCGNGAAGAGAAAAGCAAAATATTGAAATGGCGCGGAATTGGAAGGCAATATTTTGAAACGGTCCTTATGTTACAACAGAGGATGATAACCTCATCAGACGATGAGGCTATGAAAAATGCCTTCCGCAAAAAAGAGAGGTCGTTCAAAGTGAGAAACAAACCCGGTCGACGGATCTACTGGTCCATACTTGCCAATGCGGATTGGAAGCTGCATGTAGCCGCTACGGACGAGGGACTTTGTTTTGTAGGCGCGCATCATCAGCCCCTGGATGAATTGACGAAATGGGCAAACCGCCAGTATCCAAGCCATCGCGTGATCCGGAATGATGAAAAGCTGAGTCCTTATATCGCGGAATTAACCGAATATTTGCGGGGGACGCTTAGGCAATTCACCGTCCCCGTCGTCCTCCGGGGAACGCCTTTCCAACAAGCGGTATGGCAGGCGCTCCGCGACATCCCGTACGGACATACCCTATCCTATTCGGACATTGCCGGGAAAATCCGAAACCCTGCATCGGCTCGGGCTGTCGGCAACGCGATTGGCGCAAACCCGTTGTTGATCGTCGTTCCCTGCCATCGGGTGATCGGGAAAAACGGGGCGCCGACAGGCTATCGCGGAGGTATCGACATGAAAATGAAGTTGTTGCGGCTGGAACGAGACGGCATGCCATGAAAAGGGGGGCTTGCAGCAGATTTCATTTCCTGCGTTTCATGCTCCGCAACACATGTTTGGTTCCCGAATCCACACGCAAGGATTCGATGATTTTTTGCAGCGCNTTGTTATAGGTGAAATCATCCAGCGTATTGTTCTTTAAAAACGCCATGGTCGGTTCGGGATACTTGACATAGCAGACCGAGATCGCCCAAGCCACCGCCATCTTGACATAATAGCCCTCGTGGCGAATGCGGTCCATCCATTGCAGAACCCGTTCGATGTATTCGTCTTCCACAAAATAGAGAAGCAGCATGACCACGCCGAAACGAATCTCGTATTCTTTGTCGGATGACAAATAAGGCTGCAAAAAGTCCCACATGAGACTTCTGTGATTTTTCGTAAACTTTAACCCCGTGCAAAAACTGTCGCATACGGACCAATTGTCGATGCGGGGCACAAAGTCGGCGACATAACGCAGCCTTTCTTCGATATCCGTCTTTGCGTAGCCGATGACCAANCCCTGCAGCATCGTTTCTTCAAAATACCGGTTATCCGCCTGCGCCAGATACGTGCGCCAGTCCCCTTTGGCGATATTCTTCGCCAACTTGCGCAGTTCCGGCAGCCGAACGCCCAAAATGTTGTCCACATTCGGGATCAAGGACGACGTGAACTTCCGGTATTCCTCATCCGCCATTTCCATTAACTGTTTTCTGATCGATGGATTCACGAGAGGACCCCTTTCCTTGTGATCCGCAGCTTTATCGCTTTCTGCTTGCCGAAAACTCGTAATCTTAATATAACTCAAAAAGCCGCACCATGTTCAAAACTTCGAATATAACCGCAACATTGTGAAACTTTAAGGTTCCTGATGGTTTTCTCGGAAAACGGCGAAACATGTTTCAAATCAAAGCGGGAACAGAGCGTCCCTTTGAACGCCCTGTTCCCGCTTGATGTTTGGATGATGCGCTTGTTACTCGTCCATGAATTCGAGTTTGATGGCCAGACGCTTCAGCATGACTGCGGCTTGCGCCCGGGTCACATGGGCTTGCGGCGCGAAGACGTCTTGGCTGACGCCGTTCATGATGCCTTCGCTGACCACAACGGCGGCTGCGTTTTGCGCCCAATCGCTGATCGCCGCCGCGTCGGCAAATCGCCGCAGCGCTTCCGAAGCGCCGGCTGCGCGTTTGGTTCCGACGAAATCGATTGCGCGTTTCGCCAGCACGGCCATTTGTTCGCGGGTGATCGGCGCATTCGGCCGGAACGTGCCGTCCGCATAGCCTTCGATCAGCCCGGCCGCCGCTGCCGTCGCGACGGCGCCCGCATACCAGTCGGTGCCGCGGACGTCGCGGAACGCCGGGGCGCCGTCCGTTTCGGTCAGGCCGAGCATGCGGACGAGCAGTGCGGCGAATTCGGCGCGCGTGACCGCCCGTTCCGGTGCGAATCGGTCGGCCGAAACGCCCTTCACGAGCATTTTCGAGGCGAGCCGCTCAATGTCGGCCTGCGCCCAGTGGCCTTGGATATCCGCAAACGTTTTGTTCAGCTGCACCACCGCGTAGATGCTGTTACCCGTCCGTTTGATGATGACGGTCGTCGATGCTCCGTCCCGTTCGAACAGCGCCGGAACGAAGGTCATTTCCCCCGTTGCCGGATCGACGACGACCGCCGTCGCGCCGTCCGATACCGCCTGCGGGAGCGTGATCGTACGGGTCACATACCGCGTGCCGAAGTCGGAAATTTCCAGCCGTTGATCGCCGGACACCGCGGTCAGGCGGAACGCGTAAGCGTCGCCGATTACTTGGCCGCCTTCCGACGCCACGATCGCCGCGATCGCCTCGGCGTCCGAACCGGTGATTTTCTCGATCGAGACGGTCAGTTGGAGGTTTTCCGGCGACACGCCCAATTGCTCGGCGATCGCATCGACGTCGATCAGATCGGCCGGCAGCCGGTACTGGACATTGCCCGCTTTCACGGTCAGGATCGCGCCTTCCAGCGTTTCGCCCACTGCGGCCAACGCCCGGGCGGGAACGGACACGTTGACGATAGGCTGGTCGGACTGCACGTCGACGATCAGTTCTTTCGCTTCCGTCCCTTGCTGTTTTAACGCCTCGGCGGCCTCAAGCAGCGCGTCCGCATCGACCGTCACGGATGCGACCGTTCTGCCGTTTTCGTCCGTCGACTCGACGATGTCGACCGGTACGACGACNCCGTTTTCAACGAGTTCCGGTTTGGCCGGCGCAGGCGCGGGATAGNAAGGTCCGGGCTGCGGGCCGGACGATCCCGGTTGGTAGGTCATCCGGATCGTCTTCACGTTGGTCTTGAAACCGTCGACATACACTGCGAAGGTCACGGTGTTTTCGCCTTGCTCCAGTTGGACGCTGCCCGTGAAATCCCCGTTCTCTTCGACCGACGCGGCGCTTCCGTTCAAATTCACGACGATCGACGAGCCCGCGCCCATCACTTTCACATTGCCGGCAATCGTGGGATTGGCGGTCGACACCGTTTTTCCGTCATAATCCAGGAATCCCGTCAGCACGGCCGACCGAACGTCGTCCCCGACTTGGAACACGTTGGCGAGCAGCTGGCGCTTCGTTCTCACCGCGTTTTCGTCCTGGGCGGAGATGACGATGCCGCCCGGAGGAATCGGGCTGTTGTTGTCTTCCGGCTGGGTCCAGTTCCAGTTTTTCGCCTGCTCTTGGTTGACGATTTTGGTCACTTTGCCGGACGCGTCGACGACGACTTCGACGCCGTATTTGCCGGTGCCGGTGGTCGGCCCGAATTCTTCGTTGTATACGTTCAGGTCGCCGAGGTTCCGGTTGACGTTATAATACGTGCCTTCAATGAACGATTCCGGATCTCTCGGGTTGCTGATGCCGATCTGATAATCTTTCACATACGGTTCGTTGCGAATGGAAGCTTTCACAATCGGCCAGTTGGCCAGCGACGCGTCGAACAGCATCAGTCCGTCGGAACTGTTCAGCGCGCTTTGGAAAATTTCCCGCTGCAGCGACGGATCCTGCAGATCGGCGAGCGCCATGCCCGCGTACAGCGGCACTTCGCCGTTCGTCACAATCGTGTCGATGGTGATGTACCGTTGAATTTGCTGTACCGTGGTGTAGTACGTGCCGACCATCAGGAAATCCATGTACCCGATATAACCCGTTTTGTAATATTCGGGCGTATAAATGCTGCTCGTCGGGAAGCGGAGGCGGCTGTCGTAACGGAAGTTGGTGCTGCCCCAGTTAACGCCGTTCAAATAATACGATTCATACCACGCGCCGACGTAAGCGGACAGTTGAATCGGTTTGTTTTTCAGGTTGGTGTAGCGGTCCACCAGATCGCGCGTTTCTTGTACGAAGCTTGTGATCGTTTCGGCGCGGAACTCCCACCAATCCTGAATCAGCGGACCGTCCACGCGATTGTTGTTTTCGTAATGGAACACATCGTCCGGCCATTTGTTCAGGCTCTTGCCGCGCTTCTGCAGGAACGTCTCGAATTTCGCTTTCGTTTCGTCGCTGAAATCGGCGGTTTCGTTGTCGTAGCGTGCGCGGTCGAGCATGATGCCGTCGACGTCATAGTTTTTCAGCACTTCTTCGAACGTTTTCAATTGGAACTCGCGAACTTCGTCGTTGGCCGGGTTGACGAACAGCACGAGCGCGCCGTTGGAATCGCCCTCAAGTCCTTTCTTGCCGTATGCGCTTTCTCTCAGGCGCTTGATTTCCCCGTTGTCTTCCGGGCGGTACACGCGCTCCTCCCAGTCCAAATGATCGTCGATGATCGCGAACTCTTTCATGGCGATCGACCCTTCGGCGAACACGTTCAACGCCGCATGCACCTTGAGGCCGAGATCGTGTCCGTGCTTGACGAATTCCTCGAGCAGATCGAGGTTCGGATTGGCTCCGGCTCTGGCCGGCGCTTTCATCTCGCTGACGTAAGGCCGGTTGGTCAAATCGTTCTTTTTGTAGGACACGAAACCTTCGACGCCTTTGACGTCAAAGGCGATGTCCGTCACGCCGGCGTCTTTCGCCTTGCGCAGGAAGTCCAGCACGTTTTGGCTCGTATGGAATTTCCGCGCGTTCGACGCCTGGTCCACCCAAAGGATGATCCGTTTTTCGCTCGGCAGGGATGGACGGCTGTATACGATGACCGTCTGCGTGTCGATTTTGTCATCGTCTTTGAACAATTCGACGTCGATATAGTTGGCGCCTTCCGAAAGGGGCGTTTCGAAGCTGAACGTGCCGTCCGGCTGCAGCGCGACCGTTTGTCCGCCCACTTTCAGGTATGCGCTTTCAGGATTCGTGACCTTGCCGGTAATCGTCGTTTTCGTCCCGGAGATCGTGTACATGGGCAAGTTGTCGATCGTAAGCCGCGGGGTCGGGCCCTTGCCGGTCATGAGGTCGGTGATTTGCACGATCTGCCCGTTTTTGAGCAGTTTTACCTCTGATCCGACTTTGAATTTGGTCGCCAGGAACTTTTTGATGTCATACGTGTTATAGCTGGTGTCCTGCGCCATGACGACATATCCGCCCGGCGGGATTTCCAATTCCGTCGGCTCGCTGATCCAGTTCGGTATCTCGCCGTTCGGTCCCGCCGGATTGATGATCTTCGTGACGACGCTGTTCTCATCGACCTGGATGGCGACATTATATCGCGGAATCGTAATCTTGTCCGCGTACTCGGGCGTAAACAGGGCGATCACGTTGTTGATGGACGAAATGTCCGTGTCGATGTAATCGATTCTTTTCCTCGGTCCTCTCGTCGTAATCGTTTTGTCTGCCGGAGGCGCTTCGATTTCAATCAGATCGCCCTCTACATACACGACGTGGATCGTTTTTTCATCCAGCAGCGTTCCTTCTTGGAACAGCCGGACGGAAACCTCGTTGTTGCCGGGAACGAGCGAGACCGTATGGCTGAACGAACCGTTCGTCTGAATGGTGACGTCGGTTCCGTTCACCTGGACGGACAGATCGCCGTCGGGATCATACCTCTCCACGGTCCCGTTGATGGTGTGAGTGTCCGTCGTGACGGTAACGTCGGAATCCCCCGACAGTTTCAGGTATGGCTGCAGGAAGTCGGCGGCCGTTACCCTTTGACCTCCTCTTTCGAGAAAGATGGCGCTTTCATTTCGGAATTCATAAAGCGACTTCCTCTGCGGATTGCTGTCCCAGGAACCATCGCTTGCGATCAGCACAAAACCTCCTTCCGGAATTTCGATGTACGTATTTTCTGGCCAAGTGGTGGTATCTGCTATTGTAGGACCGATGTATTCTTCGATAGTCCCATCCTCATTGACCGAAATCGCCACATTGAATTTTTTGACAAACACAGCATTTGATAGATTGGGGTCTGGGTTTGTGTGGTTGAGGACCCCGGTGCCGCTTGTATAGAGCGCGACGTAATTGCTTAATTGCGTGGGGCTGTTCACATTGAAGTTGACATAGTCCACTTTCAGCCTTTTGCTGTTGTCGCCGGTAACCGCATACACGGCCTCGGATACGGTGCTGGCTTCCACATCGGCGGATTCGGCCAGCGCCGGTGACCCGAAGGGCGGCAGACACGAGAACAAAAGGCAGACGACGAGCCATACGTTCAATTCTCGCATCGCTTTTTTCACAATTTTTCACCCTTTCGCAAATATTTTGGCAATGTCAATCATAATGAGCCTAGCTTTGCGAGTATAGGTGACAGTCATGACCTTTTTCAGGGGGATTATGACATGTTGGCGGCGGGGTTACCCGCATACGACGATAAGATGAAATCAAGACCAAATTTGTAAAAATCGCCATCGACATGTGTTATAATACAGAGTTAGTGCACAAATGCCGGCATGGCATCGCCGCTTTCCGTACGTTTGTTTGGAGTGCGCGCTTCCCTCACCGCGAAAAATTCGCGGCAAAAGAGACTCGGACGAGAAAACGCTATCCATCCAAAGGAGTCAGGGAAATGTATTCTTCGGTATTAGAGACCCCCTTTTTCCTTGGCATGATCGAAGAAAAGCATAAACCGTTGGTGGAATCCAAGTTTATCGTACGGCAGTATCCCAAAGGTCAGGTGCTTTATTTTCACGGTGATGAAGGCAACGAAATGTACATCGTGAAATCCGGCGTATTGAAAATTTTTCGTCAGAGCGACGGGCAAGAGATCATTTTGGGGCATCAATTCCCGGGGGAAGTGGTCGGCGAACTGGAAATTTTCCACTATGACAATCGTCGGACCGCTTCCGTGGCGACCCTGGAACCGTCCGAACTGTGGATGATCAAGCGCAACGATGTGTTGGAACTTTCCAAGCTGTATCCCGAAATATTGCGAAAAACGATCTATATCCTTAGCGAGCGTTTGATCCAGGCGGACAGAAAACTGGAATACTTGGCGTTTTTGGACATCAGGGTTCGGGTGGCGAACCTTCTGCTCGATCTTTACGAGAATTTCGGAGATTCCACGGAAAACGGTTTGCTCATTAAATGGAAGATCACGCAGCAGCATTTGGCCAGCATGATCGGTTCCGGACGGGAATCCACGGCAAGGGTTCTGCATGAATTTCAAAACGACGGGATTATCCGGATCCGCAACCGGTTCATTTACATTCTGGATTTGCCATCGTTGCGGGAGATTGCCGGCGCCCAGAAACAATCCGATGCCTCTCGAAGATGGCACAGTACGTATAAGTATGATATTACATTCATTTGACATCTTCCGTGCCGCAATCGGCATTATTTTTATGTTTTTTTACTGGTTGGTTTTGTGACTTTTCGCGAGGTCGACGTCATGACAACACCTGTCATCGCTTACGGATGACGGGTGTTCGTTTTTTACGGCGGATCGATTATTTTTCCGTTTAAGCTCCATTTTCGCTGACTCAGCGGTGAGTTTTCCGCGATAGAGGGAAGTTTCATATTCTCTGGATCATCTGCGCGATATCGCGTTCCACTTCCTTGGTAGAGGCCAATCTACGCTCATCCGGATGGGGGCATTTGTGCGTTACGTCACAAAAATGATAGGCATAGATTCACATTCAATTTGTCGAATGCAATACAGAAAGTCCCAGGACGATTTTATATCATATCCGTGGGGTGAATATCGCTTGCGTACACCCGGTTTTGCCAAATGGAGAACAAACGAGGAGGGAATCAAATGAGTAAACTGGGAAAATGGAAGTATGCGGTCAGCGGATTTCTCGCGGGAGCGATGTTTTTCGGGAGCGTGGCGTTTGCGGCCACGACGACCATTGAAGTCAGTTTCGATCCGGTCAAATTTATTGTCGATAAAGTGGACAAAACCCCCGTGGGCAACAAGTTCAACAACAACGGCAGAGAGGTTCCCGCATCGATCATTTACAACGGCACGACTTATGTCCCCTTGAGGTTGGTCAGCACGATGCTCGGCAAACCGGTGGATTGGGACGGACCGACCCGTTCCGTGCTGATCGGCGACTCCGTGGCCGGGGGAGATTATTTGACCCATATGGCGCCCACGGTGGTTTCTACAAGGATCGCTTCGAACGAAACCATGATTTTGGACGGACAAACCTATGAAATTGGATTAAAAGTATCCAATGAAGGAAAAGAAAAATATACCCAGAGCTATAACTTAAACGCTCAATATAAAAATTTGTCTTTTATGTATGGAATAGATGATAATAGTCGCGAAAAAGGTTCGGCAAAAATCACGCTGATCGGTGACGGCAAAGAGATTTGGACGAGCAATGCGGTGTACGGGGTTCCGGCTCAGAGTGCGAGTGTTGATGTAAGCGGAGTTCTGACGCTTGAAATTGTTGTTGAAGGATTATTCGGTGGTACGTTCACATACTATAAGACTGATATTGTGAACCCGATTCTGTCGAAATGAGTCGTCGGCATGCCTATGATCGCTTGCGGAAAAAGGCGAGAGGGTTGAGGAAGCGTCAAGGCGACCGTTCTCGCACAACGGAAATCGTTGATCCCCGTTCACCACATCTCCAACCGGGAAAAGACCATGGCCATAAAAGCATTGGAGCGAATGGAAACCGAACGCGGCAGAAACGTTTCATGAAACTCGGCGCCCGATCCTTGATCCGGATCGGGCGCTTTCCTTTCCTTACTCGGAATCGACATCTTTGGACGTTTGCTCCCATATTTCTTGAATCAAATCGTCGCTGTCGAACGCATCTCTTCCGGGGAGTTTTCCATTCATGAATAACAACCGTCAGCCGTGGTATGATTCGATCTTGAACGTGTTCGGTCCGTCTCGCCGGGCATTTTCCAGAACTTCGATGGTAGTCTCGATGATGTCTTCAATGTTCGAGCGATGATCGATCCGGCCGACCAGGCCGCCGATATAGCATCCCATGGGTTTCGGACAACCGATCGCCGCAAAATCGAAACGGGTGATGTCGCGGATGATGTTTTGCGCCGTCAGACCGGCATCGTCCTTGCCCGCTTGGGCAAAGACGATAAATTCATCGCCGTGCGCGCGGCCTATGGCCGCATGGCCGCAATATTTGCTGACGTTGGCCTCGATGATTTGATAAAAAGCGACGATGACTTTGTCCCCGACTTCGAAACCGTACTCATCATTTACTTGTTTGAAGCGGCTGATGTCGAAGCGCAAGACGGAGAAACGATCGTCTTTGGAACCAGGCGAAAAAATATGGGCCGCATCTTCGAGAAACTTTTCCATATTGGGAATGTTCTTTTTGATCTCGTGCACATCCGCGATGCCGATATGCTGCAAATCGATCTTTTTGTTCATGTCAAACCCTTCTTTCTCAATGATGGAGATGAGCCGGTCGATGGCCATCTTCTTCTGGATTTGTTCATTCAGGATCGAGGCGATCTCGATGCGCTTGCGGATCAATCGGCGGATGACAAACTCGCTCTCGAGAGGTCCGCTCAACAGTTCCTTGATTTCCCCGAGGGAGAAATCGAGACTTTTCAGAATGATGATCCAATTCAAAAGATGGGATTGCTCGGGGGTGTAGGAGCGATAGCCTGTCTCGGGATCGATGGACGCCGGCTTGAGCAACCCGATCTTGTCGTAGTGTCTGAGCATTTTGGCGGTGACCTTGTTCAATTCCGCGAACTCTCCGATTTTCAAACGAGGACACCCTTTCACAGGGGATTCCGGCCGGAACTCCTTGAGATCATCATAGACCTTGAAATTTTGCCGGGAAGATTCCGGCATGGAGGAGGCCTCTCGGATTCATTCCGAATCGGGGCAAGGATATGGCGGATGCAAAAACGATAGAACAAACTTCGTGCAAAATCGACAAAAATTTCGCTTGTGGAACCGCTTCCACATATGCTATATTAGTCGTAACCGAAAGCGGTTTCTTTTTTTCAACCTTGTGGGATCGCTCCCACATTGTTCCCAGGAGGCGATTCGTCTTTGCTGCTGGACATCGAAAAGGAAGTGACGCCGGCCGATTCCCGTTCCCATCACCGTTACGCCTTCAAGCTGGAGCGTCCGTATGCCGGTCTTCGCATCCGGTTCGAATACGCGCCCAAAATCCTGGAGGATCGGGAACGGGCCGCGGAGTTGATCAGGCGGAGCATCGAACGGTATGTGGAGCCGGAACGGCGAGAGCCGGCGCTGGAGCGGGCGGAACAGTTTCAGCCTCTGCGCAATTTGATCACGGTGTCGATCGACGACAGCCGCGAACACCGGGGGGCGTGCCATCGGCAGGATCCGGTGCAGGAGCTGTATCTTTCCGAACGGAAAGCGTCTCCCGGATTGACGAAAGGGGCGATTCCCGCAGGAACCTGGACCGTCACGCTGAGCTTCCATGCGATCGTCACGGAACGATGCACCTATCGCTTGAAAGTGTGGGCCGATGAGGCGGAGGGGGACTTCCAATGAAGTGGATCGCCTGCGAGCTTCATACGCATACGTTTCACAGCGACGGCAGGCAGTCTTTGCTGGAATTGGCCAGGGGCGCGGCCGATTTGGGATTCGATTGCATCGCGCTGACCGATCACAACACGATGTCCGGTCTCGCCGAGAGGGAAGCGGCGGAATCGGCGACGGGAATCACCATCATTCCCGGCATGGAATGGACGACC
>JGI25328J35697_1002135_pt1 | contig 12513 bp, 16 predicted proteins | sample HigsolmetaAR203D_FD_35697 | JGI IMG/M metagenome (IMG submission 35697)
TCATCTCTTGGCTGAAAGCCAACGCCCGCCCATTCGACTACACGATGTCGGTCGCCAGAGCTATCGGCTACGACATCGTGGTCGTGTCGCGCCAGTGTGCCGAACTGTGCAAGCGCAAGGGCATTCGGCCAGCCGCCTTGGCGCGTGGCTCCAACGCTCACGACATGGCGCGCACATCACTGAACGCGCCGCGCGAACTCGCCGACAAGGAATGGGCAAAGCATTGGGACGGCGATCCGCCGCCCGTGATCTACCCGATCGCCAATATGACGAAAGCCGAGCTTTGGCACGCACTGCCTGAGCCGCTGCGCAATCTCACGTGGTCCTGCCGGCAGCCCAAATTCGAGGACGAGGTGGTGCGGGCCTGCGGCCAATGCCGCACCTGTCAAGAAATGAGCGGAGAAAGCGTGCCGCTCAACCTCATGCACGTGTCCTGACAATCCAAGGGAACGCACGATGACGATGACAACAAAACCAGCGGCGCAGCCGAGGCAGCGCCGACCAAAGCTCTTTGTGCCGCAGACGATGACGCGGGGCAAAGGCTTCTCCGAGCGCAAGGTGACGACCGAGGGCGAAGCTCAACGCTTTCCGTGGGAGTTGGCGCTGGCACGCCGCGTCGGTCAGACGCTTGAGTTTCACTATCCCGGCCAGCCGTTCGAGATCAGGGTCGACGCCAAGCAGGGCGTCCTCATGATCCGGCTCAATCCCTTCATGGGCATTCACTGGCATGTGATCCATCTCACCACGATCAAGAGCGATCCCGGCCTTCGTTGCGTGATCCGCGCCGCGGGAGAAATCCTCGAACGTTACAACATTCCGCGCGCTCGCTTCTCTCTCGACCACTTCCTGCAGGCGCGTGAGCAGATACCGCCGTGGCTCCTGGGCCGCCACGGTTACGTGCCCACCTGAATTTCCCCTCCCTCCACTCCCCGGAGATGGCGTGAATGTCCACACAATTCGACCCTCGACCGCCGGATAAGAGCACTCCCGGCACCACAAGCGAAGGCGGCTCGGGCGGTGGAACGTATGCCGCCGAGGCCGGCGCGCCGACCGACATCGACCTGCTGCAGGTCATCGCCAACTTCCAGCGGATCGCGAAGGACTATCAGCAGCGCACGATTCAGAAGCCGCTGCAGCGCGCCTATCGTGCGTTCCGCAACGAGCACGCCGAAGGGTCGAAATATCTCGGTCCGGCCTGGCGTGGCCGCTCGCGTCTGTTCGTGCCGAAGACGCGGAGCGCGGTGCGCAAGAACGCTGCTGGCATTGCTGCCTCACTTTTCAGCACCGAGGACGTGGTGCACGTCACGGCCACCGATCCGGGCGACCCGTTCCAAGCCGCATTGGCTGCCACCATCAAGGGTGTGCTCGATTATCGCCTTTCACAGTCGAGCCAAACCTTCGGGCTCCCCTGGTTCACCATCTGCATGGGTGGCGCAATCGACGCTCAAATCACCGGCGTCACGCTGTCCAAGCAGTATTGGGAGCGCATCGAAGTTCCCAGCGCCACTGAGTTCGAGGACGTTCTCGTTCCTGCCGTGGCCGAGGAAACGGGCGAGCCCATCATCGATGAGAATGGGCAGCCAGTCTACGTGCCGGCGCGCGTTCCAAAGCTCAAGATCGTGCGTGACCGGCCTATGGTCGAACTGTTCCCCATCGAAAACGCACTGATCGACCCTGCCGCGCCGTGGTGGTCGCCTGTTCAGCATGGCCGCGTCTTCGCCATGCGCATTCCGATGGGCTTGTCGGATGCCAAGGCGATGCTGGCCGCCGGGGAGGAAGAAGGCTGGCTTCCCGTCGATGACGAGATCCTGCTCAAAGGGCGCTTGGACGAGGAACGCGCCGGAGCACGCCGCGTCCGTGAGGGCGGATCGGACCGCTTTGAGGACGGCAAGGCGCCGGGCGAACCGCTCGATATTGTCTGGTTGCAGGAGAATTTCGTTCGCATCGCCGGCATCGACTATCATTTCTGGTCAGTCGATCGCTACGCCTACATCTCCAAGGTCCGGCGCGTTGAGGAAGTTTACCCCGAGCAAGGGGGCGAACGGCCTTACGTTATGGGCGTGGCCTCGATCGAGCCGCATAACGTCTTCCCGATGTCGCCGGTTGAAAGCTGGCAGCCGCTGCAGCTCGAACTGAACGATGTCGTCAATCTGCGGCTCGACACGCTCAAGCGGTCCATTGCGCCGCTGGCAAAGGTCCGCAAGGGTAAGGGCGTCGATCTCACTGCCGTGCAGCGGCGCGGCCAGCCCGATTCCATCCTCCTGCTCGATGATCCCGAGAAAGACGTCATCCTTGAACCGACGCCTGGTCCAAGCGGTCAGTCGTACACCGAAACCAGCATCATCAACGCCAATTTCGATGAGCTGGCTGGCGTCTTCTCGACGAGCTCCGTCCAGACATCCCGCCAGCTCAACGAGACGGTTGGCGGTATGCGGCTCATGGCCGGTTCGGCCAACGCGGTTAGCGAGTTCGATCTGAGGGTTTGGGTCGAAACCTGGGTTGAGCCGGTTCTCCGCCAGCTCGTGCACCTAGTCAAATACTACGAAAGCAACGAGCGCATCGTCCTGATCGCGGGCCGCAAGGCTCGCGTTCTCGAAGAGTACGGCTACCAGCCTACCGTTGTCGACTTCGACCACGCTGACGTCACGCTGCGCGTCAACGTTGGTGTCGGCGCTGCTGATCCGATGCAGCGTCTCGCTAAGCTCCGGTCCGCCTTCGAGATGCTGGCGCCGATGTTCCCCATCATGGAGAAGCAGGGCGTCAAGCCGAAGATGGAAGAGATCATCGACGAGGTGATGGGGGCAGCCGGTTGGAAGGATGGCCGCAGGTTCTTCGAGTTCGGCGAGCCGCCCGACGAGAACTCCGATCCAGAAATGCAGAAGTTCATGCTCGAGCTACAGCTCGAGCGCGAGAAGATGCGCGCCGATCTGCAAGAGCTGGTGCTTACGCTGGTCTCGGAAGAGAAGCGGAACGCTGAGAACAATCAGACCAAGCTCCAGATCGCCGGAATGCAGCAGCAGGGCAAGCTGCTCGACAAAGCGGTCGACGTTGCGCAGGCGCGCGAAGCGCGGGCCCATGGCGACATGGTACGTCGCGAGGAACTGGCGAACCAGCAGCAGCTTCGCGCTGAGGATCAGCAGGAACGTCGCCGACAAGAGGCGATCAGGCTGTTCACGGAGCGGATGCGCAACGGCAGCCGAGGCGGCGGCGAGCTAAGGCCATCTTCATCGGCACAAACCCCGGCTCCGCAACAGCAGGCCATGCTGCCGCAAATACCCGATCCGAACATGATGCTCATGGCCCGGATGATGGAGCGCCTGGAGGCGATGCAGGCTCGCGATTCCGCGCTGATTTCCGTGCTGAGGGACATTCAGCAGCATCTCACCGCGCCTTCCCGCGTCCTGAGAGACGCAGCGGGCCGCGTCATCGGAATCGAGAAAGGCGGGCAGACACAAGCCGTCGTGCGTGACCGCGAAGGACTGATCGAGGGCGCTGTGCCAATGCAACCAACAGCCTGACGGGGGAATACCAATGGCGAATTTTCAATTCTTCGATGCCTTCGCCGGCAATCTTGGTGCAGGCAACATAAACCTCGACACCGATAACTTTGCTGCGGTGCTCTCGAACACGGCATTCAATCCGTCATCCGCGGAAGAGATTGGAGACATCACGCAAATCTCTGCTGGCAATGGCTACACGACAGGCGGTGTTCCGCTGACTGGCGTCAGCTGGGGGCAGGCCGCCCCCGGCATCTGGCAGTGGGATGCGAACGATTTCGGTTGGACCGCAACCGGCGGTTCTCTGACGTTCCGATATATCGTCGTCTACGATGCCGATACAGATAAGCTCGTTGGCTATTGGGACGCTGGCACGCAGGTGACAATCGTAAACGGGTTCCAATTCACAGTCGAAGTCGGTGCCAACGGAATTTTCCGTATCGGGCCGGGCACGCTGTCATAAGGAAAGGGAGCGATGGTGAAGAACAGGTCAGGCGATGATGAACGGACGAAGCTGATTGCCGAACTGCGCGCCGAGCGGAAGAAGATCAAGCAACGCATGCTGCAGGACAAGGAAAAGGTGCGAGAGCTTTCGGCGCAGCTCAGGGATCTTGAAGGGAAGCCGGACAAATCCGGCAGATCTCAAACCAGGTTCCGCATGACGTCATCACGTGCGTGAATCCGAAATAGGCTTTCGCTGCCGGCCATCGAACCATCACGGAGCGCGACGTCGCATGTCTCGGAAACGAGAGGCGAGAGGTCTCCGTGGACGGTGCAATCCGCGTCCATGAAGATCACAGGTCGGTCAGGAAAGTCGGCGAGCGCCTTCTGCGCAATCTGCGGCTTGCTGAGCGTCTGAGCCAGCCACGTGCCGCCCATCATATCGACCGCATAGAGTAACCTAGCATGGCGACACCCAAGTTCGTCAATCGTGCTCGTATGCTTACGAGCACCACTGGCACAGGATCGTCACTCACACTGACGGCGGCGGTCTTTAGGTATTTCACCTTCTCGGAAGCCGGCCTGCAAGACGGCGATGTCGTCGATTACGTCATAGAAGACGGCAACGATTTCGAGATCCAGATTGGGCAAACGTACAACTCGTCTGGTCCGTCGCTGAGCCGAGGAACGCCGGCGGCATCCAAGGTTGGGGGAGTAGCGGGGACCAGCCAGATCAGTCTTTCTGGCAATGCTCAGGTTTTTATCACTGCCGTCGCTGAGTCCTTTGACATCAGCAGATATACGCAAAAGTCTTCGCCAGCAGCAACGGACCTGCTGTTAGCCTACGATTCCGACGCTGGTGGTCTCGTAAATCTATTATTGGGAAGCATATTCCCGTTATCTCTGGTGAATGTGCAAGTCTTCGCTAGCTCGGGTACCTACACGCCGCATCCGCAGATGCGCACGGCCCTTGTATTTCTGACCGGCGGCGGTGGCGGCGGTGGTGGCGTTGACGCTTCGTCCGCGACCAATACCAGCTACGCAGCTGGCGGCGGCGGTGCAGGCGGAACCGCCATTGGCTTTATCACGCGCGCGCAGGCATTGCCCAATCTGCCCGTGGTCATTGGCGCTGGGGGCTCCGGCGGCCCTGCAACGGGCGGTGATGGCTCCGATGGGGGTTATAGCGACTTCGGCGGGATACTGTACGCAGAAGGCGGAGGTGGCGGCTTAGGCGGCGTAGGCGGCGCAACCTTGGCTCACGGCGGCTGGGGCGGCTTGGCCTACGGCGGGCTGATCAACATGGGCGGCGGAGACGGCGGGCAAGGCATCGGCTGGTACAACGTTAGGTTCGTAATAGGCGGCTTCGGCGGCGGGTCGTTTTGGGGCGGCGGCGCACGGGGTGCGACCGCAACCAATTCCACCCGTACATATGCCGGTTCGCCAGGGCGGAACCCCGGCAGTGGTGGTTCGGGCGGTGCCATCATGGAGACGACAACCGGCGCAGCGGGCGGCGCCGGAGGTTCCGGCATCTGCGTGGTACTGGAGTTTGGCTAATGCAGTGGACGTTGATTGACGCGAACGGCATTGTCGTGAACCATGTTGTTGCCGACGAGAATTGGCAGCCCCCGGCGGGCTTGACCAAAATCCCTTACGTTGCGGCCCCGATTGGCCAGCACCACACGTGGGAGCCCCCGCCGCCCGAGCCTGCGAAAATAAAACCCACCGTCGTTACCGCGTATCAGGCGCGGGTTGCTCTCTACCACGCCGGGCTGCTCGACGCGGTAGAAGCGATGGTCTCCGACCCGAACACGGCGATGGAAGTCAAACTCGCGTGGGAATACGCGACCGAGTTCCACCGCGACAACCCCTTCATTCTGGCCCTGGCTCCGCAGCTCGGGCTGACGGAAGAGCAATTGGACGCCCTTTTTGAGGCAGCCGCGCAGGTGCAGTAGCGAGCGGTGGCAATGGGGCCAACGGCATAGTCCGGGAGTTCTTCTAGCCCATGTTTGGCTTTGACGCCCTAGGCAAGCTCTCGCTGGGTGTAATGCCCAGCGAGGGACAAGATACCATTTTCGTTGCCGATGAGGGCACTCTTGCTATTGCCGGATACCAGGCATCCTTCGCGCAGGAATTGCCTGCCGACTTTTCGGCCCTTGTTCTAGACGGACAAATTTCGTCATTCCATGCCGACACTGTTGTCGCTGCTGGATCGCTAGTCCTTAGCGGCGAGCAGTCGGCGTTCACAGCGACTTTGGCGGAAGCAGACGCCTCCGATCTCGTACTTTCTGGCGGGATCACAGCGTTCGATGCGGCATTTCTCACCGACGCCGGCACGCTCGTTCTGACCGGCGAACAGGCGGCGCTCCATTCAAATTTGGTCGTTGATGCCGGGCAACTGGCTCTCGCCGGCGCGGTGGTTTCGCTCCACGTCACATTCGGCGTCGACGCAGATCAACTCGTTCTTGATGGACAGCACGCGCAGCTCGCGACCAGATTTCCTGTCGAGGAAGCCGAGCTCGTCTTTGAGGGGGAGAGCCCCCTTGCTGGGAGCTTTGACTTTCTTGCCGCCTCCGGAACTCTCGTTGTTGTTGGCGTTTCCAATATTGAGTTCGTTCCGGTTCGCGTTGAGGGCGGCCCGGGTAGCAGAGGCGTCAAGGACAAGAAGTCTCGGAAAAAGCGCCGGAAGAAGCACGAGACGGAAGCCGAGCGCAGGGAACGTGAACGCGAACGCAAGCGCAAAGAGAAGGAAGAGCGCGAGCGCGAGGCCGAGAGAGAAGCCCGTAGACGCCGTGAGAAAGAGAAGGCGCTGCAGGAGTATCTGCGGAAGCAGTACGAGCAGCGTCTGGCCGAAGAGGCTGCGGAACGCGCGAGACTAGAGGCGGAAGCCGCAGAAGCGGCTCGCCTGGCCGAGATCGAGGCGCTGCAGAGGGAAACTGCAGAGATCCTGCAGATCAGAGCGGCCCTTGATGACGAGGAAACGCTGCTTCTCTTGCTGGCAGCGTAGAGGGAGCAATCCGTGAGCGGTTATGAGCTGATGGACGTTGACGTATTCGTCAACGAACAACTCGATGCGCTTGAGCGGCAAGCGCAACTCGAGCAGATGGGGCGCCTCGGCGCCGACGTCGAGTATGAGCTGATCGAGGGCGGTCCGCTCAAAGTTTACCTCCAATCCATCCGCGAGGACGCGGCTCTAGCACTCAAGAAGCTGGCCGTCGTCGATCCCAACGACAAGGTGAAGATCACAGAACTTCAAGGAACGGTGCTCGCATACCTGCGTGCAGCGCAGTGGTGTGTGGCGCGCATTGAAGATGCCAATGCAGCACAGGAGCAAATCGAGAGGGAGTATGGATCCAATGACGAAGCAAGCTACTTCGACGAAGAGTGATAACGAGCCGAAGCTCGACGCTGACGGCAATCCGATCGGGCCGGACATCATGCCGGAACCGATTGACGATGATCCGGCGCCGGCATCGAGCGCCGGTTCTGCTCCGCGCAATGATGATCCAGCAGACCCAGCACCTCGGCGCGAGCGCAAGTCGAAGCCGCAGCATCGCGACAAGCGGGATGAGATCACCGAGATGTTCCGCAAAATGCGGGACCAGCAGCGCGAGCAGGCTGGCGATGACGCCGATGTGCTGCCGGCAGCTGCGCTGATTCAGAAGCAGGAGACTGTTGACAAANCCGAATCACTTGAGGCGAACCAGCAGAAAAATGCTCCTGCGACGGATGATCTACCGCCTTCTGACGGTGGTCAGAGCGATGTGAGCAAAAACATCCAAGAGCCTGAAATTGAACTAAAAATTGACGGTCAGACAATTCGCAAGCCGTTGTCCGAAGTAAAAAGGCTTGCACAAATGGCTGCTGCAGGTGAAATTCGCCTTGACAAGGCAAAAGAGCTTGTCAACGAAGTCAAGACGCTTCGAGACCAACTGCTGCAGCAGCTCAACCAGGCCGCCTCGCAGCAGACCGCCACGAGCCAACCGCAGCAGGCCACACCAGCCTCGGCATCCCCGGCTCCGGCAGCACCGCAAGCGTCCGTCCAGACTGCGCCCGGTCAGACTCAGACCACGGACACCACACCGGCAGGAGTCGACGTCGACCGAGAAAAGCTCCGTCAGATCGCGGAGCGGCTGCAAGTCGGCGATACCGATGAAGGCGCTCAAGCCCTAGCCGAATACACGGCGGAATTGCTCGCTCGCGCCCAGCAGCGCCAGCCGGCAATTCAGCCTGAACAAGTCGCGCAATGGGTCTCTGACGCCGTTTTCCAAATCCAGACCAAGGCTGAGGCTGACGCTGCGCTGCAACGCTTCGCGCAGAAGTACGAGCCGCTGGTCAAGAACGATGTTCTGGCCGTGACCACGCTGACCGTTCTGACGCGCGAGCTGATGAACGATCTGCGCCAGGCTGGGTACCGCGACGAAGACCTGCAGGCCATCCGCCACGATCGCATGATGCTGGCGAACCTGCACAGGCAAGCCCGGCAAACCAACGGGAACCTGCGGAGCTACGACAAGCTCCTGACCGACGTCGGCGAGTACATGGTCAAGACCTTCAACCTGAACATCGGCCAGCAGCAGAACAGCCACGGCACTCAGTCACCAGCAGCAAACCCGCAGCAAGGCGCTCCGACGTCGACGGTTCAGGACCGTCAGCAACGGCTGCTCAAGCTGCCTCAACAACCGCGTCCCGTGAATGTGCGTGTTTCTCCCGAGACGGGGCCGAGGCCGAGGACCAAGGAGGAATACTTGAACGACCTCCGCAAGGCACGAGGTTTCAGCCCCAGGTAAGACACCAGCACAGCAGCGGGTCGCACAGAGACTAGAGAGGACACTGCGATGACCGCTGTTGTGCAATGGGATGTAGATTCTCAGGGCGGATACATGTACTCGGACGAGCTGTCCGACATTCTCCGCACTGAATTGCAACCCCTTTGCCGCTTTCGCCAGTTCTGCGAGCCCGACCCGGGTGCGCTGAACAAGGGTCTCAAGCGCGGCGACAAGTACCGCTGGAACGTGTACGGCGACGTCGCCACGCAGGGCCGCGAGCTCGACGAGCTGCAGCCCATGCCGGAGACGAACTTCACCGTCACGCAGGCCGAGCTGACTGTCACCGAGTACGGCAACTCCGTGCCTATCACCGGCAAGGTGATGGCGCTCGCTAAGCACGACGTTGAGGCGATCGTCACCAAGGCGCTGAAGAACGACGCTCGCAAGGCGTTCGACATCGCCGTTTGGGAAGAGTTCGACTCCACGCCGCTGCGCGTTGTGCCGACGGGCGGCTCGTCCACGACCAGCGTGACGCTGACCGAGAACGGTGTGCCGGGCGCGGTCAACAACGTCGCGATGGGCACGGGCCACGTCAAGGCCATCGTGGACCTGATGCGTGAGCGGAACATCCCCGGCTATGCCGGCGATGACTACATCTGCATCAGCCACCCGACCACGTATCGTCCGTTCAAGAACGAGCTTGAGACCATCTTCCAGTACACGAACGAAGGTCTCAACAAGATCTACAACGGCGAGGTCGGGCGCTACGAGGGCACGCGGTTCGTCGAGCAGACCTTTATCCCGAAGGGTGGCGCTGCCGACTCCACGGCGTTCGATCCGTACACGCAGACAGCGGACGCCTGGGATAACGGCAAGAGCTCGTGGGCCTTCTTCTTCGGCGCTGACACCTGCAACGAGGCCATCGTCATTCCCGAGGAAATCCGCGCCAAACTGCCGGGCGACTATGGCCGGTCGGCGGGTATCGCCTGGTACTTCCTCGGCGGCTACGGCCTCTTCCACACGCAGCCGAGCCAGGCCCGCATCGTGAAGTGGGATAGCGCGCAGTAGCGCAGCTCAACGACACCGGCGGGCGGCGCGTACCTAGCGCCGCCGCATGACGCGAAGAGAGAAGGAATCCAGAGCTATGAGCTACGATCGTCCCAACCGCCTCACTTACACGTTTCCGGCCCTCGATTGGGGTGCCAACAACTCCGAGTCGTTCGGCATCCGTGGGCCGAAGGGCAAGAAGGGGCGCCTCATCGATTACGGCGTGATCGGCGTCACCGAGGCGTTCACTAGCGATAACATGACCATCTCCGTCGGCACGGCCACCGATCCTGATGCTTTCGGCGACGAGTTCATCCTGAACGGTGCCGCCGCGGGCAGCGCCAAGACGGTGCGCTCGACCTACGCCGAGCACGAGCAGGGGTTCAAGAACCATATGGTCAATCCGAACCTGCCGGCTGACACCGACATCGTTGTCACGATGACCGGTGCCAGCGCCGCTGGCATTGGCACGCCGTTCGTCGTGATCGATTGGGATTGGTGATGCGATCCCTCTACGGCGATCCCAACAGGGCGCGGGTTCGGAACCTGCGTGACGAGCCCCGCCACCTCGACACCGGAGGAACCGGTGAAGCTGCTCGGGACGGGTATACCCGTCTCGCGCGCCGGCCCCGCTCTCTGTGGGAAGATGAGATCGTCTCCACAGAGAGTGCGGACAGGATAGAGCAGTTCGAGCGGGAGTACCCTTCGCCGCTCGACCTGATGGACTCTTACTAAGGAGAAAGCGCGATGCGCAAGGAAGAGAGCGCCCACTTTGGGCAGAAGATCCGTACCGAGACGGGCCCCGATCGTTCGAGCTTCATGAAGAACGACAGCGAGGCTCTGGTCGGGCGGAGCTTCAAGGGCGGTCCGCGTGACCTGAGCCATTCGCTCAGTGGCACGTCCGTCCAGAATTACAACGACGTTCCTGCAAAGAAGCGTTGAGATCCTGACGGGGGCCGCAAGGGGGCGGGTCGGAAACGGCCCGCCTTTTTTCTTTCCGACTGAGGGAGACGACAAGCAATGAGCGAAGCACACAAACTCGACCATAGCAGACCGTTTGGCACCGTTACGCCGCCTTGGCAGGACGATGACTTCGACCGCCCAGCCTTTTTCGAGCAGGACGGCAGGTTCTTCGATCAGTTCGGTATCGAGATTATCCGCGGCGTGCCGCTCTCGAAGATGAAGCTCGAGAAGCAGGAAACTAAGGACGATCACACGCAGAAAGCCGAAAAGCCGCCGATGAGCCCAGCGCAATTGCTGCGTCAGGCGGACACTATGCCGTGGTCGCGGTTCAAGAAGGAGGCGAAACGCATCCTTGGCGATGCCTGCCCGGCCTCAAAGGCCGAGATCAAGATTGCTCTTGAGCAGGCCATCGCCGCCTACAGGCAGCGGCAGCAGGTCAGAATGGCGCGCGTCGGACAGTCCGAAGAACCGGGAACGCCAGTCGTTGCTCAGAGTCCCAGGAACACCTCCGTCCCAGCGCCGACAGGACCGGCCAAAGGATCAACCAGAGTCGACCTCGAAGCATGGGCCAGAGGCAAAAAGGATTACCTGATCGGTGATCTGAGGAAGGCGTTCAAGCTCAAATACAACAAGGTCATCACCGAGCGCCGTGATGCTCTCGATTTCCTGATCGAGCAGCGCGTGGTGACACCACAAGAGGCGCGTAAAGACATCGAATAAGGGCAAAAGACGTGGACTACGCAACGTTGACCGGGAGCAAAGGGACTCCCGGTTCCATCGCAAACTACCTCAACCGGAATGACCTTCCGGTCACGGACATACTGGCTGAGGCGGAAGCGTTCATTTACGAGAAGCTGCGCGTGCGCGAGATGCAGAAGCTCGTCACGCTCACCTTCAGTGATGGATCGCAGACCGCCAATCTTCCTAGTGATTTCCTCGACCCACAGAGCTATAGGCCGTGGGGTTGGGCCGATGCGCTGATCTACGTCCACGAAGATAAGCTAGACGCCTACCGGGATAGGGACGGCAATCTCTTCAAGAGCTCGACGCCAAACCGATGGACCGTCATCGGGAACACAGCCTATGTCGACGTTGAGCTGGACGGCGATTTCTCGGGCGACCTGATCTACTACGCGCGGCCCGCTTCGCTCAGCCCCAGCAACCCAACGAATTGGCTCACGCAACGCTATCCCCGTCTGCTGCGCACCGTCTGCATGGGGATTGGCTACGAGCACATGAAGGATCACCAGCAGGCCGATCGTTACTTGGCCCGCGGTGAGGCGCTGATCTTTGAGGCATCAGCAACAAACGAAACCTACCGGCGCGGTCAATACGTGCCTGCCTAACGGGGGGATAGCCGTGGCAGATACCCTCACGACCAATCTCAAGCTGACCGACCAAGAGGAAGGCAGCAACAACAATACATGGGGCAGCATCGTCGACGCCAACTGGTGGCGTCTCGACGCTGTGCTCGGTGATCTGACCGAGATCACTACGTCAGGAGGTCAGGTCGTCCTGACAGATGAGCAGGAATTTGTTGCGGCTATCCGTATCGAAGGATCGCTGGTCAGTGATGCCGAGATCGTTTTCTCTGGCCGCGGCGGTTTCTGGATCGTGGATAATGCCACGAGCGGCGATTATGTCGTCAGGTGCAAGACACCTGGCGGCACGGGCATCATCATCGAGCAGGGGACCAAGCAGGTTATCTGGTGCGATGGCGTGGACATTTTTGCCGGCGTTACTTTTCCGGATACCGCGCCTGAGATAATTCTGGAGAGTCAGGCGACTACCGACGTTCT
>JGI25328J35697_1002143_pt1 | contig 12495 bp, 12 predicted proteins | sample HigsolmetaAR203D_FD_35697 | JGI IMG/M metagenome (IMG submission 35697)
AAAGCAGCAGCTAAAAAAGCAGCTTCCAAAAAAGCTGCAACTAAAAAAGCAGCTCCTAAAAAGGCAGCAGCTAAAAAAGCAGCTCCTAAAAAAGCAGCAGCGAAGAAAAAAGCAGCTCCTAAAAAAGCAGCAGCTAAGAAAAAAGCAGCTCCTAAAAAAGCAGCAGCGAAGAAAAAAGCAGCTCCTAAAAAAGCAGCAGCGAAGAAAAAAGCAGCAGCTAAGAAAAAAACTGCAGCTAAGAAAAAATAGCATTTTATCTTATCGAGCTTATAAAACCTCCTCTGCGGAGGTTTTTTTTTGCCCATTAATATTTCCCTCACACCACAGCCATATTTTTTAATATTTTGCACCTATGAATAATGCAGAGATAGCCGAACACTTTTCCCTTCTGGCCAAACTGATGGACATTCACGGGGAAAACCCCTTCAAATCAAAAACCTATTCTATTGCTGCTTATCACATCGAGAAGCTGGAGTACCCCCTTGCAGAGACCGACCGAAATGCTATTGCCGGCATTAAGGGACTGGGTCCTTCGGTAGCAGCCAAAGTGACGGAGCTACTGGACACCGGTACAATGACTATCCTGCAAGAATACATCGATAACACACCCGAAGGCGTTCGCGAAATGCTCCGACTGAAAGGCCTAGGCCCTAAGAAAATTCATACGATCTGGAAGGAAATGGGCATCCAGTCGATAGGTGAGCTGGAATATGCCTGCAACGAGAACCGCCTGACACGATACAAAGGTTTTGGCGCCAAAACGCAAGCAAATGTATTGGAAGCAATACAGTTCTATCATCAGCACCTCGGTCATTTTCTGTATGCGCAGGTGGATGCGGTCTACCCCACCATTCAAAACTATCTGGAACAACTATTTGGAAAAGATAAGGTATTGGTAACGGGCGAATACCGTCGGCAACTTCTTACGCTGAAAGAACTGGAATTTGTTGTGGATGCCACCAAAGCTATTATCAAACCTAAATTTCAAACAGCTTATCCTCCCGAACTACTGGAAGACAATGAAGATTCGCTTTTATATAAACTCACCAACGGATTGAAGCTACGCTTATATTGCAATTCAACAAACATTTTTGCCAAACAGTTTTTGACTTCCTGTAGTGAAAACTTTAAAACAGCTTTTTTTACAGAACAATCGCCNGAATCTTTTGCTGCAACCCACTATACAAGCGAAGCGGAAATATTTGAAAAAGCGGGATTGCCCTATATTCCACCATATCTGAGAGAAAAAGATAGTATCATTCAATACACAAAAAACAAAGGGGTACCTACTATTATACGTGAGGAAGATATCAAGGGCATTATTCACAACCATAGTACTTGGAGTGACGGTATCAATACGATTGAAGAAATGGCGGCTGAGCTCATTAGAAACAATTTTGAATATCTGGTCATTTCCGATCACTCGAAAACGGCCGCTTATGCCAACGGATTATCGGAAGAAAGAATATTGCAGCAACATGAGCAGATCGATGAATTGAACAAAAAATTCGCGCCCTTTAAAATATTCAAAAGCATTGAAAGCGATATCCTCAATGACGGTAGCTTGGATTATGCCGATGAGATACTCAGCAAGTTTGATCTGGTTATTGCATCAGTGCACAGCAATTTGTACATGAGCGAAGAGAAAGCCATGCAACGCTTGCTAAAAGCAATTGAAAATCCCTATACCACTATTTTAGGCCACCCTACGGGTAGGCTGCTACTGAGCCGAAACGGCTACCCCATCGATCATAAAAAAATCATTGATGCCTGTGCAGCGAATCATGTAGCGATCGAAATCAATGCCAATCCACATCGTCTGGATTTGGACTGGCAGTGGATTGACTACGCCATGGAAAAAGGAGTTTTGCTCTCCATCGATCCAGATGCACACTCCATCAGCGGCTTCAGCGATATTAAATACGGCGTATTGGCAGCCCAGAAAGGCGGCCTTACTGCCGAATATAATCTGAGTAGNTTTAGCCTTGAAGCATTTGAAGCCTATTTGCAAAGAATCAAAAGCTTGAAGCAAGGATAAATGGTTANTCCTTCACCAGCTGCTGTTCCAGCTCCTCCAGTGAAATGCCTTTGGTTTCAGGCATCTTGGTGAGCACCCAAATCAGTTGTAACACCATCATAAAGGCAAAGAAGGCAAATATAGGCCATGGATTGTCTTTGAATATACCGTTTTCAGCATCCAAAAATACCGGTGTGATTAAAGTGATAATTGCAGCGAATACCCAGTGTATGCTGGAACCAAAAGCCTGTCCAGCCGCACGCACTTGATTGGGAAAGATTTCAGAAATGAATACCCATATTACGGCACCTTGCCCTATCGCATGTGATGCAATGAACAACATTAAAAATACTAATAGAAAAACGGCACCAGCTCCCGCATAAAACGCCCAAGCTACCATGGCCAGACTGATGATATAACCAATGGAACCTGCTATAAGCAAGGTTTTGCGCCCTGCCCGGTCAATAAAATAAAGGCCAACAAAAGTGAAAATAAGATTGGTAAGACCGATTAAAATAGAATTACCAAGAGAATCTTTTGCAGCCAGCCCTGCACGTTCCAGTATTTCAGGGGCATAGTACAAAATAAAATTGATTCCACTCCATTGATTGAAAAAAGCAATAAAAAAAGCCAGCCATAATATNTTTTTGTAACGTGAAGCAAAGAGGCCCGCCCCCTTTGCCTGCGGCTCTTCCTTCTGNCCGGCTTTCTCAATGAGGTTGATTTCCTTTTCAGGATCTTCTACTCCAAGTTGCAACATCACGGTTTTAGCTTTCTCCCTATCATTTTGAACTGATAGTAACCAACGCGGACTTTCAGGGATGCTAAATACCATGATGGTATAAATTACCGAAGGAATAACCATAACACCCAACATCCAGCGCCAATCATTGGCACCGTCCACACCCTGCAAACAGTAATTAGATAGAAACGCAATCAAAATACCGAAAACGATATTGAACTGGTACATCGCTCCCAGTCGTCCACGTGTTTTGGGAGTAGAAATCTCAGAAATATAAGTAGGCGCTACCACCGATGAAACCCCAATNCCTACCCCTCCTATAAACCTGAAAAAGGAAAAGGTATAAGGATCCTGCGCCAAAGCAGTCCCTAAAGCCGATAGCGTAAACAGTATGCCTANCCATAACAATACTTTCTTTCTTCCATAACGCTGAGTGGGAATNCCACCAAACAGAGCCCCTATTACAGTACCCCACAAAGCCATAGACATAATAAAGAACCCATGAAACCATGGCGAAGTGTGCCAAAGCTCCTTAATAGGCAGGTTAGCACCAGAAATTACTACTGTATCAAATCCGAAAATAAAGCCGGCCAGTGCGGCAATCAATGACAGACCCAAAATGTTTCTGCTGCGCTGTGTGGACGCATGCACGGTGGACTGGGGTGAGGTTTGCATAAATAAAAATTGGTTTACAATCGTTATAAAATCTATTTACAATACCTGACAAGCTGATCAGAACGATGCGGTAAATTACTTTNTTTTCCAAAAATCGCCTCATACAAAAACGATTTCGTATACAACAGCTCTAAACCGCTATATTTTAACCACCCAAAATCCGTCATTCACCGACCCTTTCCCTAGTGTTCGCCAGATTCCTATTGACAGGGGGNATCTGTACATGCTATGTTTGCATTGTAATCAATCACTAAAACATAAAAACACAATACAATGAAAAAACTGATTTTCTCCGCCGTTTTTGCCATCTCATTTGCAATGAGTGCCTTTGCCATAAATCCCAACAATGTTGATGACAAAGTATTGAAATCTTTTAATGAAACCTTTGCAGGAGCCACTCAGGTTAGCTGGACTCAGGTTGCCAACCACTATGAAGCCTTTTTCATCTCAGGNGATGTTAAAACCCGAGCATTACTAGATCATAAAGGTCGCATTTTGCAAACCATCCGTTATTACGGTAAGGAACTGCTTCCTGCAAGTGTAGCTGATGCTGTTACCGAAAATTACAAGAATAAAGAAATTTTTGCGNTAACTGAAGTTCAAAATAAATACGGTACTAACTACCGCATCGTTCTGAAAGATCAAAAACAATACCTGCACCTTAATGCCAACAGCAAGGGTGATATTGAAGTAGCAAAAGTTTTCAACAGAGGTGATCAATAATATATAACACGTTCCGCATTCCCCGGCTAATGCTTTGGCATTAGCCTTTTTTGTTGTACGAAACAACCAAATGATAAGTATCTTTGTTAAATAAATGATGTTTAGACATTGANTTATACAAGCTATAGTAAGGATAGTTAAATTTGATTTTGTTTACACCAATGCATACACTTAGTACCCTAAAGGCTTTTACTGACACGCTCCCCATCCAAAGCAAACGGATGCCGGTATTATTTACCTCTCACGGAAATCCGATGGATATTCCGCTTTCAAAGGAAGAGCGCCCTTTTTGGGAGCGGCTGTTTGAACTGGGCAATTACCTTAAACAGCATTACGACGTAAAGGCGGCGCTGATCATTTCAGCGCATTGGTGTACGCGTGGTACNTACGTAAACATATCGCAGGAGCAAAAGCAGATATTCGATTACTATGGTTTTCCAGAGCATTATTATCAGGTATACTACCATGCACACGGGGCTCCTGATGTGGCCAAAGAAGTTAAAAAGGTAGCTCCCATTGTGCAGGAAACTACCGAATGGGGGCTTGATCATGGTGCCTGGCCTATGCTGATGCACCTATTTCCCGAAGGAGATGTGCCGGTATTTCAAATGAGCATTGATTACTATGCCCCACCCTCCTACCATTATGAACTGGGTNGGCAGCTNAAACCTCTGCGCGAAAAAGGTGTACTAATCATCGGCAGTGGTGCTCTCATCCACAACCTACCGCTTGCCAGCCGAAAGTTATTTACGAACGACATGACGCCTTACGGATGGGAAGCCGAATACGATGCCTGGATTAAAAAGCAGATTGACGAACGCAACTTTGAAAACATCATTCATTACGAAAACAGTCACCAATTAGGAAAACTAGCCGCTCCCACTCCAGATCACTTTGTACCCGTACTTTACAGCTTAGGGCTCACCGACTCCAAAGATGCGATCCGCTACTTTTACGAAGGCGAACCCTCCCTTCCTGCTTTTAGTGAGAGGAGTTTTGTGGTGGAGTGATGCGTATGCATCTTATAATCCTCTATTCCATTGGAAGAATTTAGTTACAAGGAGAAACCTTACCACAATAAGACACTTGAAGATCACCTCGGTTTGGCCGCACACGAAGAAATGTATAGCCTTTTAAATGCATATTGGAAGGAAGAATAAGAAAACTATCGAAGCTATGCACAACACAACAGTCTCCACTATCTCTCATCCAAGATTTAGATTATAAATTTATATAACAGCCCCTCTTATTTTTAATAGCAAAATTACAACTCAATACCGGAGCTGGAGCTCTGTGTGTGGGGGAACTCCGTTCGAGCCTCTCCCACTTTCGGAGTCGGAAAACTTTACAGCCTCAGAAAAATTGTACAGCAAATTAATTTTGATGAGCCCGAAGTTTGTTGGCCAAATCCAAGCGTAACAATCAGGACCATCATAGTATAAAGAACTTTCCAAATAGGGTTAAAAAAATCTACATGCACAATCAGATAAAACTAAGATATCTCACAATCTGGTATGAATATGGTTTTAGATCAATGCGAAAATGCAAGTAAACCCCTATCTGAAACACAAAAAAAGAGATGCAAATAGCATCTCATCTACTAATATAATATTATGAAGTCGAGACCTTGAAAACTTCTTAAGCTTCGGATTAAATTTAACCATCTCCTACTAAATACACCATGTCCATTTCCCTCAGATTAGATGGATTGCTCATCACCTATATCCATTTCATTGATTCTCGAAAGCCATAAAAAGAAGATGAAGAAGGTGAGACGAAGATCCCACCTTCAGGGGATTCTTAAGATTTAATAAAGTCTAAAATATCCTTGTTAATGATATCTGCATTTACGGTAAGCATTCCGTGTGACAATCCCGGGTATATGATTATTTTACCTTTTTGTAGTAACTCTATCGAACGCAGAGCAGTGGCCTCATAAGGAACAATCTGATCATCATCACCGTGTAATACTAAAACAGGCACATCTACAGTTTTCAAATCTTCGGTAAAATCAGTCTCAGAAAAAGCTTTTACACTATCGTATTGTGCTTTTACGCCTCCCATCATTCCTTGTCTCCACCAATTATCTCTCAATCCTTCGATCACTTTGGCTCCATCCCGATTGAATCCGTAAAACGGAATTGGCAATTCTTTGAAAAATTGATAGCGATTGTTTTTAGTATTATTACGGATATCATCTAAAACCTCAATGGGAACTCCCTTGGGGTTGTTTTCGTTTTTAATCATATAAGGAGTTACAGCCCCGATCAATACCACTTTAGACACTCTTCCTTTTCCGTATTTAGCCGCATACCTGATAGCTTCTCCCCCTCCAGTGGAGTGTCCCACGTGAATAGTGTTTTTCAAATCCAAATGCTCCACTAACTCATTCACGTCAGAAGCAAATGTATCCATATCATTTCCTACTGCAGTTTGAGTGGAACGACCATGCCCCCTACGGTCGTGTGCTATAACACGATATCCTCGTTCAAGGAAATACATAATCTGTGCATCCCAATCATCAGATGACAAAGGCCAACCGTGATGAAAGAAAATTGGTTGTCCTGATCCAAAATCTTTATAAAAGATTTCTGTTCCGTCTTTAAGTGTTAATGTTTTCATAATGAAGTAATTTTAGTTGTTAGCAAATTTTCTAACACAAAGTTGGTATGTAAACGAGGGCTGTTCAATGGACGGATTTCGCTATAAATTGTATTTTTTTCCCTTTACCAGAGTTCGAAGAGTAAAAAAGAATTGATAAGCCTTAGCCAACACACCAATTATATTATAGTATCGGATTCTACAGATAGCAAAATCAGTAAGATAGGATGGGTACGTAACTCGTTATAAGTATAGCCTCTGATATTTTCCAATTAATAATTCTACTTTTCGATGCTTCTAAAGCGTTAATTGTGTATAGAAGCAGTATGCTTATAAAAGCCTACAAAATATAAAAAAAGAAAATAAAATCTTAAACCAGTTTAATATTTTCCCGAAACTCATCTAATATTTTTGATCCCTAAAATCGCTTCTAAATATGGGCATTACAAAATGAGACTTAGAATCTTTTATCATGACCTCTTGATGGCATTTATATATGACTGAGAAGATAGTTATCTTTTTATATAGCATTCACAATTGATCTTTTCATTAGTGAATGTATTGTTCTTTTGCAAAATATAAAAAGAAGTTGTATGCGTAAAAGAATTTATATAAGCGTTCTTATATTTTTTTGTTGTTGCTACTCCTTCCAAAACATTATCCTTGCTCAAAGCATAAGCGGCCTTCATGAAGCTATTAAGAAAGGAGATTCTTTGCATGTAGAAAGAATAATTGAAAAAGATAATCGTGCAGTGTTTCTACTGGATTCCATTACCGGATCTACGCCGCTTCACTATGCGGTACAGGGAGGCAATGTCCACATCGTTCAAAAACTTGTAGAAGCAGGAGCTCTTTACAATCAGCCTTCGGGTTTACATGGAATGACACCTCTCATGGTAGCAGTTTGGCACCAAAATATAGAGATCGTTAGGTATCTACTAACAATACCAGACATTTACTTAGATGCGCAATCAGCAGATGGTAGAAATGTTTTTGATATGCTAGGGAAAGAAAACAAAAATGATAATTCCGTTATCGAAAGTCCTCTCAGTGAAATCGAAAAATTATTGAAGGAAGCCAAGAATCGTCAAATTATTGATAAACACAGCAAACAAATGATTCATATAATTATTGATAGCACACTGGAGGATTCCATAAAGGCAACTAAAGTGGCTTCACTTTTGTTGAAAGGAGCAGATGTTAATTATGTTTATCCATGTGGACACGGGCCTAACAGTCGACATACCCCCTTATTAATCGCTGCCCGAGATGGGCATACCAAAACAGTAAAAGTATTATTGGATGCAGGAGCAGATATGACGATAACTTGCGGATTGATGAAGGCTACTCCAGCACACAAAGCTGCTTATATGGGTAATAACCAAGTGATGAGGTTATTAGTAGATCATCCCGATTTTAAGAAAATCATAGATCAACAAGGTCCTTTTAACGGCTACACGGCCTTACACGATGCCGTTTGGCAAGGGCATACGGACATCGTAAAGATTTTACTGGATGCCGGAGCTGCTATAGATTTAAAAGGCTGGGATGGGCTCACAGCTTATGAATTAGCAGAAAAATATAATAGAACAGAAATTATAAACCTTTTTGAAAACTATGGCAAATAATCATCCTAAGACAATTTTTATTACAGGCGGAACATCAGGAATTGGACTTGCTACCGCAAAAAAATTCTTCGAAGAAGGTTATCAAGTAATTCTTACCGGCAGTAATGAAAAAAAACTACAAAAAGTCATTGAAGAATATCCCTCTTTTCAAGCCTTTATATCAGACGCATCTAAAACCGAAGATATAAATAATCTATACTCAAAAGTAAATGCCTATACAACAGGACTAAATACACTTTTTGTAAATGCAGGTATAGGTATGTTTAAAAGATTCGATGAAATTAGCTATGAGGACTTTGATAAATTAATTGCCATTAATTATAAAGCAGTTTTCTTCACTATACAAAAGTTGCTCCCACTCATGCAAATAGGCAGTAGTATAATTATTAACGCCTCATGGACACATTTGAGAGGACTTCCCACTGCGGCATTATACGCATCTTCCAAAGCTGCTATTGCTTATTTGGCCAAAGTATTGGCACTGGAATTAGCGCCTCGCAAAATACGCGTTAATACGATTAGTCCGGGGTATACCAATACCGATCAGTTTAATGAATCGCATATAAGTCCCGAGCGTTATAAAGCTACAATAGCAAAAGTCCCTATCGGTCGATTTGCTCACTCTTCTGAAATTGCTAATACAGTTTTTTTTCTTGCTTCTGATATGGCATCCTATATAAATGGACAGGAACTAGTTGTTGATGGAGGACTAACAGCTGTTCATTTTGATGAATAATTTTACAAAAGAAATTGAAACTATGATCAATTCCCAATGTCAATGGGAGGATTGTCATTAACTATCAATTGTCCACTATCGAACAGCCTAATAATTGCACTAAGGCTAATAAGTTTAGGTAAATCGACTTTAGATGAACCCATTTACAAATATTGGATAGATCCTGATATTGCTATCTGCCCCCTGACATAGAAAATTAACTACAAGATTAATACTAAGTCTTTAAACTGGATTTCCCAATTGGCGCTGGATGACAGCAACTAAAAAACTATCCTTTATGCTTGCTTCAGAAACCCAATATAAATATCGGGAGAAGGTATGGAATACCTGCGAAAAGCCTTGGAAAGAAGTTTAATAAATCTCTGTAACAATTGGCTTATGAGCTCATTTTCCATTCATTAAAGATGAACGACAAAAATATATTTGGGACAAAGATATAGACACTACTAAATTAGCAATTGGTCACAATAAAGAAGGGAAGGCTTATGAAATAGTAGAAAAATAAAACGCCCAACGCTGCAGATGACTTGTTGACAACGATAGAAGATTATGGAAAGTTTCTAGCCAGTGCTCAAAAGTGGGATAATTGATCAAAAATATTTTGAAGAAATGACACAAAACCAAGTTATAACTAAGAAAGGAAAGTATTTGGGTCTAGCATCGGGAATAATCCTTACGAAAGCCTATTAAAACATTATTTGAGCACATATGGTCAAAAAATAATTGATATTTAAACAAAATAAACAAAATAAAATGTACACTCCCAGAAAAATTAAATTAAATCATAGGCCAAAATAAGCATGATGGAGTAGTTTTAATCCGAATATATAATGTCCAATAAAATCCTGTGGTAAACTTCAATAGCACCTTATACCAAAAACAGTCATTTTTTTCTTAATTTCAATTAAATCGTGCTAGGACAAACGAATGGCAAGATAGTACTCAATATCCGCTATTCATAGTATTCTCTTAGCCAATAGGGGTAAAATATTACCGTCAAATCAAAAATGTTTTTTAATGCAAACCTTTGCAAGTAAAAATCATCTCAACGGTGGAACAGATTAAGCATTTTTTTCGAAATAAGTATGCAGACTTTACTGAGCAGGACTGGCATAGAATAGCTTCAAAATTTATTCAACAGGAATTCCCTAAAAAGACCTTGATTCTGAAAAAAGGTCAAGTAGAGCGATACGTTTCTTTTATTGAAGAAGGTGTTGTTCGATACTATATACCCAAGGAAAATAAAGAAATCACTTTTGAGCTTACTTTTGCTAATGACTTTATTGGTGCTTATGACTCTTTCCTCACCAGACAACCCTCGGTATACCACATCGAAACCATCACTCCAACAAAATTGTGGAGACTTTCCTATGAGGATGTGCAAACCCTATATCGTGAAACTGAAAGAGGCAATCTGATAGGTCGACTCGCAACGGAAAAACTATTTTTAGAAAAAGTAAAACGTGAAATCTCTTTTTTAAATGATACTGCTGAAGAGCGTTATTTAAACCTCCTCACAGAACAACCCGAATTAATTAAAAAAATCCCTTTACAGTATATCGCTTCTTATATTGGTATCACCCCTCAAGCATTAAGTAGGATAAGAAGACGAATTTCTTAACCCAGGTTCATTGTTTGATATGGAACATTCAATTTCCTTTGCAAAAAGGAATGAGCATACGTTCAATATCAATATTCACCTTGTTAATTATAAAAACAATGATCGGGCAATCACAAACAGCTACATCGGTAACCTATGTACATTCTTCCTCTCCAAGTTTTAAATCTCAGTTGTTACAGTCATTGATGACAGTGGTCGGGAAGAAAAAGGATATTGAGAAGCGCATTAAGAGCAACAGATACCCCTCCCAACCTACAGAACCTACAAGTGATTTGATATCTGACTTTAATACTGAAATACGGAACATCAATAAGAGAAAAGTTTGGACGTTTACACCTAAACAAAGTAGTTCATCTAAAGTAATCCTATACATACATGGAGGTGGGTATATATCCAACCTAACAAAATATGATTGGGATCTTGTACATGAACTACTAGAAAAGACTAATTGTTCGATAATAGTACCTGATTATCCTTTAGCTCCATTTTCTAACTATAAAGATGTGTACGCCTATTTTAAAGTTAGGTGCAACCCTGTCGAACATCCGTACATAAATCGACAACACTCTAAAAAATCAAACTCATTTAACTTTTATAGTCAGTTGAAATTTATTTCAAAAAATAATTGACTATTAATATCTTTATCGTAATATTGCAATCTAAAAATAACACTTAGGCAATGGGAGCGACTAAAACAGAACTCTTTACAGACAAACAAAATCAAATTGCGACAATCGCAAAGGCGTTGGGACATCCTGCAAGAGTGGCAATTATCGAATATTTATTGACTGTGGACACTTGCATTTGCGGCGACATCGTAAACGAATTGCCACTTGCACAGCCGACAGTTTCGCAACATTTGAAAGAACTCAAAAACGCAGGACTAATAAAAGGAAATATTGAGGGCAATGCCATTTGCTACTGCATTGACGAAAATACTTTCAATATTCTGAAAGACTATTTTTCAAAAATCATATTAACCGTAACCAACCAAAAATGTTGTTAATCGTATGGAATTTACTTTTTTAATATCAATTATCTTGCTTATTGCTTATGCCGTTTTAGGTTTGTTTGACGGAGCATTTTTACATCTCTATAAATACCGTTTGTATGAACATAAGGAAAGCAAATTTTAACATTTAACTCATACCATTCGGGCGGTTTTATTTTCGGGTATTCTTTATAGTCTATTTATAGGCATCGAAAATAATCAACTGTTCTTTATCGGAATAGCGTTGATTGTACTTGACATTATTACGTTGATTGTGGACGCTTATGTAGAAAAAGACAGCCGTAAATTTATGGGTGGTTTGCCTCGTTGGGAGTACATCATTCATCTTTTGGTAAATGGTTTTCACTTTGCATCTATCGCTGTATTTTTGGTTATTAAAATTAACCTTACAGACAATGGCATAACTCTGCAAAACAGTTTCCAGCAGTATTCAAATTTTCACATCTTCCGAACAATAGCGTTAAACCTTTTGCCCGGTGCAATCTTAATAGGATTGTTACATATTTTGGTTTATATCCCAAAATTCAATTTCTATTTTAAAAAAGTTCAATTCAAATGTTGCTAAGACATTTTTTTTAAAATAATAAAATCGCAATATTGCAATAAAACATATAAAGTATAAAAAAATGAAACTATCAGAAGTAAAAGCACTTTTACCAACTTTAGAAAATGTAACATTCAAATTGGAAAACGGCTCTTTTGTTCCAGAACATTTTCACGTTACCGAAGTCGGAATGATT
>JGI25328J35697_1002147_pt1 | contig 12482 bp, 10 predicted proteins | sample HigsolmetaAR203D_FD_35697 | JGI IMG/M metagenome (IMG submission 35697)
CATTAACTAATTAGATATAGGAATTGTTATTGTTAGTTATAGGATTTAGTTAAAGACATCGGTTAGATTAAACCGGTGTCTTTAATTATAGAGGTTGTTATTTAGAAATGTTGAATTCTAAAATCACAGGGTAATTATTTTGGAGAGAAAAAGGGAGGAGTTCAGTATTTTAATTAATTGGTACATGATTTGAGAAATGTCCGACATTTCTTTTGAAAAGCCGTTGACATTCTTTTATAGTTTCAGTAGGTTGATAGTAGATTACAAAGGGTGGGATGTCAGTGAAGGCTTTTTTATTCAGAGTGTTCGTTTTTGCTGTTTTATGGACGTACTTTTTATTTTCAGCTTTTTTGGATCATTCAGCACATCTCACCTTATTGGTATTTTTAAGTGCTTGTACAATTGGCTGCTATTTTTTTCTGCCTGTTGTCAAAAATACTCTTCTGTTGTACATCATCGTGGATCTTTTCATTTTGTCAGCGGGATGGCTTCAGTCTGCTGCAGGCAATCATGCCTCTCTTTTATTAATTTTATATCTTTATGTCGAAGCAATTTTTCAGCTAAAAAAACAGCCCTTTCGTCTGTTTGCCGTCATTCATGTTTCTGTTTCGATCCTGATCGCCTTATTCCTTCCTAATCCTTTTGAATGGCTGACGGCGTTTGCTATATTTACTTTCATTTCTGTTGTTTTAAATGAATATATCTTTGAAAGGAAGGAACAAAGGGAGCTGTATGAACAACTATTGGGGGAATATAGAAGATTAAAGCGTATCAGCTATGAAAACGAGCGGTCGGCCAGATTGGAAGAACGAACGAGAATTGCCCGTGATATTCATGATTCTGTCGGGCATAAATTAACGGCATTACTGATGCAGCTTGAGATGCTCTCGATCAAAGAGAAAAGGAAGGAATATGAAGAATTAAAATCTTTAGTTCGCGAAAGTTTAGAGGAAACGAGACATGCAGTTAGGGCGCTAAAAATGGATGAAAGTGAAGGGATTTCGTCAGTGCTTCAGCTCATTCGCAAGCTGGAATCGGAAAGTCATATTATGGTGCATTTTACGACGAAGCAAGGGGTTTTGTCGGCCCGTCTTACTAATCAGCAAAATGTCGTTTTGTACCGAGTCATCCAAGAGGCGCTAACGAATGCGATGCGGCATGCGCAATCAAGGGAAGTGTATATCATATTAGGAAAAAATGCGATCGGTGACTTGGAATTTACGATAAAAAACCGGATATCGGATGCCAAACCGTTTCAAAAAGGCTTCGGTTTAACGAATATGAAAGAGCGTGTGAAAGAAGCTGGAGGAAGCTTGAACATATTTCAAACAAATGATGAGTTTGTTGTTCATGGGACTTTGCCAATAAAGGAGTATGAATGATGACCATCCGTATTTTACTTGTTGAAGATCAAGCCATTGTCCGCCAGGGCTTGAAAATGATGATCGAACAGGACGAGCAATTAAAAGTAGTCGCGGAAGCTGAGCATGGGTTAAAAGCAATCGAAATAATGGAAAAGACAATTGTAGACCTGATATTAATGGATATTCGCATGCCAGTTATGAACGGAGTAGAAGCGACTAAAAAAATAAAAGAGCGGTGGCCTGATGCGAAAATTCTTATTTTAACAACGTTTAATGATGAGGAATATGCCGTACAGACGTTGAAGGATGGGGCAAGCGGTTTTTTGCTGAAGACATCTGAACCGGCAAAGCTGATTGATGCGATACATAGCTGCATGAAAGGCGGAATGTCCATTCATGAAGATGTAGCGGCAAAAATGGTACCGAAGCTGCTGGAAAAGCCAAAAAAAGAGATGGTGAACGTGCCTTTAACACCGCGTGAGCTGGCGATTGTGAAGCTTGTCGGCGAAGGAAAAACGAACAAAGAAATTGCGTCTGACCTTCATTTGTCCATCGGAACTGTCAAAAACCATATGACGCAAATTTTAAATAAACTTGGGCTGCGGGATAGAACACAGCTCGCTATTTATGCCATCAAACATGATATTTGCTAGCTGTTTGATTAGGATCGGCTATTTAGGCCGGTCTTTTTTTGTATTGAAATAATGCCGTGAAATTTTAAAGCTCTATGTTAATGAAGCGTTCATAATTGAAAAATGTTTGCTTCGACTCGGAATGTTTGCTGATTTTCAGCGCTATTCCTAGAGACTTTGTAAATGTATGACCTAAGTCATAGTTTTTCAGTGAAAAGAGTGACTGCAGATAGTATGTGAGAAAGTGCGGACGCTGTAATATACAAATAGAACGTTGAGAGGGAGGATAAAAAATGCTGGAAGCTGTTGAAATAACGAAAAGGTTTAAACAAACGCATGCTGTAAACGGTGTGAATTTATTTTTGGAAAGAGGGGAAATCATCGGGCTTTTGGGGCCAAACGGCGCCGGCAAATCGACCACCATTTCAATTATTTCTACTCTGATTCCGCCGACAAGCGGTGATGTTCGTTTGCATAACGAAAGTGTCATCAAAAGGCCGGAAAAGCTCAGAAAAATTTTAGGGGTTGTACCGCAAGAAATTGCATTATATCCCGATTTATCAGCGCGGGAAAATTTGCTGTTTTTCGGCAAAATTTATCGGCTGTCAGGTTCGCAATTAAAACAGAAGGTAGAGGAAGTTTTGGAAATGATCGGTTTAACGGATCGCCAGCATGATCTTGTCAAAAATTTTTCAGGCGGAATGAAGAGAAGATTGAACATCGGGGCTGCCTTGCTGCACGAACCTGAATTGATCATTATGGATGAACCGACAGTCGGCATTGATCCGCAATCAAGAAATTATATTTTGGAAACGGTCAAAAGGTTAAATAAGGAGAAAAAAATGACCGTATTGTACACGAGCCATTATATGGAGGAAGTCGAATTTTTATGCAATCGCATTTACATTATGGATAAAGGGAATATTTTGGCGGCCGGTACTAAAGAGGAGATAAAAAATATTTTATCGGCAGAAAACACAATCCAAATTACTGTCGAGCGCGTGAACGATTCATTTATTCAAGCGCTGCGTGATCATCCGGTTGTCAATCGCGTGACTGTGCAAGATCGGGTAATTACCGTATTAACGCCAAAGGAAGCGAATGCTTTTTCCATATTGTTCAAAATTGCTGAGGAAACAAACACAATGTTGACATCTATCGAGATTAAAACACCTACTTTGGAAGATGTGTTTCTTCATTTAACTGGAAGAGCATTACGAAATTAAAAGGGTGATGATCATGATTGGACAATTTATTAAGAAACAATTTTTAATAATGATCCGCAATAAGCAGGAATTGCTTCTTCTATTAGTAATGCCGTTCACTCTTATATCTATTTTAGGTTTTGCGCTCACAAGTGTAATGGACAGCAAAAAAATGGATATTCAAGCGAAAGTAGCGATTGTCGAACATGGCAATGAACAAGAGGACTTCGAAAAATTCGCCAACGACGTAAAAAACGTGCAAATGCCGGATGAGGAAAAGGAATTTCTATTAAAACAAGTGGAAAAAATGATGCCTATTTCCATTTTAAAACAAGAAATTTTAGGCTCAAAAGAGCTGGAACCGTATATACAAATGGCAGAGTTTCAGCCTTCTGAATTGGAGGAAATTCGTGAAAATGACAAATATACAGTCATTGTTGAAGTGCCGGAGCATTTTTCATACACGTTGTTAAACCATTTAATATTTGGTGAGAAAACGAAGCCGAAGCTTAGTATATATGTCAACGAAGGCAAAGAAATTACAGCCCAATTTGTTCAAGAGCTCATCACTGAATTTCAAGAGCAATATTCTTTGATTTCTAAACTGGATCAGGCTGGCTTAAACGAATCACTTGAACTGCCTGTCGTAAAAGTAAAGGGAGAAATGGAAACCGTGACAAAACGGGAGCCAATTAATTCTTTTACTTATTATACAGTCGGCATAAGCGTTATGTTTGTGTTGTATCTGGCCTCGTATATTTCGTCTCATGCTTTGCAAGAAAAACAGTCGAACGCATTCCATCGTTTGTTGCTTGCCAATGTACCGAAAAATTTATACATGGCTGCTATTTTCATAACTTCCTTGATCATTGCCTTTTTTCAGCTCTCCTTGTTATATGCTTTAGCAGCCGTTTTTTACAGTGTCAAGTGGCCGGATCTCGTCTCGTTTATCATTGTTACGCTTGCTCTTTGTGTGGCAGTCGGAGGAATAGGAACCTTTTTAACATCATTGAGCTATCGAATAAATTCAGATAATGTTTCCATTTTCTTCTCAAGCGGAGTCGTTTCTATTTTGGCTTTTCTTGGCGGCAGCTATTTCCCGGTTTCGCAAATGTCGGAATTTATGCACAAATTGGGGGATATGACGCCAAATGGAGCCGGCATGACAGCTTATTTAAAAATTTTGCAAGGCTATGATCTGTCGCAATTTATTTGGCCTGTCATATACTTATGTCTTTTCGGTTTTGTTATGTTCGTATTGAGCTTGCTAGTTTTCCCAAAAAGGGGTGAAATGGCGTGATCGGAGTTTTGACAGCAAAGCTGCGTCTTTTTATCCGGAAGCCTTGGCTATTTTTAATGGTGTCGATCCTTTCTGTCGTTTTTGCTATGCTCATCAGTTCCGTAAACAAACAGACTATAGTTGTTCCAGTATACAGCGCACTGCCTGAAAGTGAAGTGAAGGAAATCATTCGCTCTCTTGAGCAGTATAATCTATTTTCGTTTAAAAGGATGAAAAAAGAGGAAGTTGAAAAGCTGGTTGGCGAAGGTAAGGCGGAAGCAGGTGTGGAGCTTAAAAAGGACGATTTCCGCATAATCGTTGCTTCCAATACCCCCAATAGCTATTTGGTTCAGCAAACGGTTCAAAAAGTTTACGCAAAAGCATTACAATCCAAGTCGATCATCGATCAGGTGAAGGAAAAACAAGGAGAATCAAGCGCAAAGCAAGTGGCAAAATCGCTTGCGGAAGCGAAAAACGATCCGGTGTTTACCGTAGAGACAAAACATTTCCGTGCGGATGAAACTGTTATCATCAACAGCAAAATGCAATCGATTTTCGGCAGTGTCTTATTTTTTGTCATTTATACGATTGCGTACAACGTTTTTAATATATTAATGGAAAAGCGAAACGGCATTTGGGATCGAATGATTTTGTCGCCGGTCAAAAAATGGGAGATGTATGCCGGAAATTTAATTTACAGTTTTGCAACCGGCTATATTCAGGTGGCGCTTATTTTTGCAGTCTTTCACTTTGTGTTTGATGTAGATTTCAGCGATAAATTTTGGTTTGTGCTCGTATTGCTCATCCCTTATGTACTGGCAATTGTCGCAATATCAATTTTTATAGTAGGAATTGTCAATAATGAGCAGCAGTTTCATGCGGTGCTTCCGCTTGTTTCTGTCAGCATGGCGATGCTCGGAGGAGCTTATTGGCCGCTGGAAATTGTTTCTTCGGATGCACTTCTCTTGCTTTCAAAATTTGTCCCCGTTACGTATGGAATGGACCTGTTAAAAGGGGCGGTAGTTTACGGCTACTCATTCAGCGATTTGCTCTATCCGATGAGCATCCTATTCTTGATGGCTGTTGTGTTCATGGGGTTAGGGATCAACATTATGGAGCGGAAACGGGCTTAAGCGGTCAGCTTCCATTTGTAAATTATATGTGGCTCCCGCCTTAATCGTTGGCGGGAGCAAAATTTTGCATTTGTCGGCTGACAAGCTTTTGATACAACGGATGGGACTGCAATAGCTCATTATGTGTTCCCTGACCGGTAATTTTACCATTTTCGAGGACGATGATTAAATCTGCATTAATAATAGTTGAAAGTCGATGGGCGATGACAAATGTTGTACGATTTTTCATAAGATGAAGGAGAGCGTTTTGCACTTTTTGCTCGGAGTTGCTGTCTAAATTGGATGTAGCTTCATCCAGCAGAAGAATTTTTGGATTTCTCAACAGTGCCCTCGCGATGGCAATGCGCTGACGCTGCCCACCGGATAGTTTGATCCCTCTTTCGCCGACTTCCGTTTCATAGCCGTCTTGCATTTGTTCGATGAATTCATCTACATTGGCCAATTGCGCTGCTTTTCTCACTTCTTCTTCGCTGACTGTACGATTTAGCCCGTAGCAAATATTTTCACGAATCGTGCCAGACATAATCGGGCTTTCTTGAGAAACGTAACCGATCTGTTGGCGCCACTCAAAAAGCGGAAATTCGCGAATGTCGGTATTCCCTAATTTTATTGCCCCGTTTGTTGGCTGATAGAACCGTTCAATAAGGGAAAAAATAGTTGTTTTACCAGCACCGCTTGGTCCGACGATCGCGACGGTTTGGCCGGGCTTCACTTCAAAATGAACGTTTTGCAAAATCGTTTTTCCTTTTTCATAAGCAAACGAAATGTTTTGAAACACGATTGGTTTATGAACATCAATTCTTGTATTTCCATTATTATGTTCTGTTTCTGTATTCAAAAGCTGCTGAATTCGTTCTGTCGCACCCATTGCCTTTTGGAAAGCTGTAAAAAATCCTGCCATTTGGCTAAAAGGTACAATAATTTGCACCATATATATTATGATGGCAACGAGCGAACCTGCGGATAATTCCCCTCTGGCAACACGAATTCCTCCATAGCCGATAATGACGACTAACACCGCCATAATAATCGTTGTCATTAAAGGTGAAATAATCGCTTGGATTTTTGCTTCCTTCAAGCCGAATCGGAACAACTGCTGAATTTTTTGATTTCCGTTTTGTTTTTCGACAGGTTCGGCAATGTTTGATTTCACCAACCGGATATCGCTCAGCACGCGGCCTAGATTGCCGCTGAAAGTGGCCATTTCGTCTTGGGTTTGCATGGAAATTTTATAGATTTTCTGTCCAAGAGGAAGAACCAATACGATAGCAAGCGGTACAAAAATAAACAGAATGAGCGTCATTTTCCAATCAATGATAATTAAAATAGCGACAGCCCCTAAGACCGTAACAATTCCTGAAACGAAATTAGCTAAATGCTCGGTCACGAGCGACTTTACTGTATAAGTGTCCTGTGTTATGCGGCTCATCAATTCTCCAGATTCATGGCGGTCAAAATAAGGTATCGGCAAATACAGCACATGGTTCCAAAGCTTTGAACGGATTTTTGCCACAATATATTCGCCAATATAAGACATAAGATAATAGGAGAAGCCTGATGTGGCTGACTGAAGAATAAAAACTGCAATCAATAAAAAGATTAAATGAGTTTCAATACTTGAAGTTGAAAAACGATCAATCAAATCCCGTGTAAAGATCGGAACGACTAATCCTGTAGCTGCTTCCAAAAGACTTAATACGATTGCCGCAACAAAAATCCAGAAAGGAGGGTTAGCCATTTTTATCAACTTTTTAAAATTTTGCCAGGAAGTTTGATTTTTTTCAAAATTCTCCACAACGAATCTCTCCTTTACGTTCGGGCCATTTTGAATCAGGATTGCTGGATAGCTTCTCTCCTTCTTAGTTTTATCTTAAAACCTGACGTAACGTTAGAATCAATATATTTTTTGAAAAAATGATTTAAATTTTGAAATTGTATGGAAAGGAAGAATTGCGGCTGTCTAAGTGGAACAGATTTGACGTCTCAGTCCTTTTCATATCGTTAAAACGGTTACATGAAGCCCGCCTCTAAGCAAGTGGGAGGGGGTAGTTCATCGAAATATTTTAAAGAAAGAATTAATGAATCACTAAGTGCAAGAGAGAAGAGTTTGGCTTTGTGTTGCGCCGGCTAGTATCCAGCAAGCCCGGCCAAACAACGAAAAGCGAGCGCGAATCTTGACCTTTGATTATTTTTTCAATTTGAAAGGGTTTTGCTTCTTGGTTGTCAAAATATATTTTTGTATCAATCATAGATGGGGAAGGAGAATTCATCATGAAAACTGCTGATTTATGCGATCAATATTTAGAAAAGCTTCAAGTTTGTAAATTGCCGCTTATCAGTTATGGGGGAAAAAAGGAATTTTCAGGTCCAATTGCAACGGTTGAAGTGTTTGAAGATAATGTGCTAGTTCGTCAGGCTCTAGAAACGATCCCAAAAGGTTCAGTTCTTGTTGTGGATGGAAAAGGTTCACGAAACTGCGCGCTTTTAGGAGATCGTTTAGCTCAGATTGCATGTGAACGTGAATTATCTGGCGTGATTATAAATGGATGTATACGCGACTCCGCTGAAATTGCGACGATGCCGATTGGGGTAAAGGCACTCGGCACCTGTCCGGTTAAAAGTAAAAAAGAAGGGAAAGGAAGCCGTGATGTCGTACTTGAATTTGGTGAAGTGCGCTGGATCCCAAATGCGTATGTGTATGCTGACAATGATGGCATTGTTGTTTCGGAGGAGTCCCTAAATATCGATTCATTTGATTGATTCGCATACCGTCATTATGTAGGAATCATAGTAAAGGTACGCATAAGTGATAAGCAGTCAAATGATACAGAATACAAATTGAAAAAAATGTTTTTTTCTAAATACATGCGTGTACAGCAGCATACATAATAACAACAGTTCAGCAATGTAAGATTTATGGATATAAGTCAGATTTTTGAACACAAATTTTTTCATGAAGTTCCTGTCCGTATAAGTGTGGTAAGGCAGTGACACTCGACAATGAGCCTCTGCGGGCGTGATTCTTCTGTCAAGAAGGAGATGTGTAAAACATCGGCAGGCAATCATGTCCGTTGCTCCAGTAAAGTTGCTGTAATCTCCATTCTATTTAATGTATATTAAATGTACGTTTTTTATTGGTATTGACGATTTAAAAAAGAAATAAAAGATTTTCGGGTCGTTTTTACTGTAGAAGCGGAAAAACAAATTGACAAAAAATTCAATGTAACTAAGACATTTTCCATAAAAAGGGGTGTGATATACAAAATTACTCCTCAGAGCTGAAGGATTTCTACTTCACTTGATATGACGGGTACTAGCCCGTTCGCAACTTTATTATAGAGAGTAAAGGCATATATCCTTATTTGGTAAGCCCAAAATGCTTCAAATAGTCGAGAAGAGAATACTGGTGAGATGGCACATACATTCTAAAAAGAACATTGTAATTACTGTTTGAGGAAAGAATATACAAACTAGGGGGAAACAGAAGAAATTGAAACCATTTATGTACTTTTCGTAGTAGATTAATAGGGTAACTTGACAAGCTCTTTTATCGATTGTTACAGTTTATTCATAAAATATCAAAGCAGTGTGCTAGTAATTTTACTTTTTACTGTAGATGGGCAAATGAACTACATAATCTGTAGGTGAGCAAATTATCTAACAAATATTTACATCCAAATAAGAAAATAGGCATGCCCCCGCCTCCTTGGTTAAAATAGATGTGCCAACAAACCATTTATANAAGAAGGTTCATGTCTTATGAATAGATTAGCACATTGGCACTTTATTTATTAAAAACCTATCATGAAGCATTCCGTTCATCTTGAAGATGCGATGATTATGAAAGGCTTTCTAAAACATTTACTGATCACTACCTGGGAACTTTCACCGAATCATCGCTCGACACTTAGCCATTTTTCTCAAAAAAACCTGGAATGAAGAGACATTACTTCGCAAACTCAGTATCAGTAGGGGATGCTTCATCGCATTGAACGCATTGCTAAACATGAAAATCAATCCATTTTTGTTTCGCTCGACGATACAATTTGGCAAAAAAAAACAAATCCTTCGTCACGGACAAAGCATATCATTCAAGGATGTTGATTGGAATGATTCTCACGCCGATAAATAGTTAATCTGGGTACATTCTCTCGCTTGGCTCACGGTTCATGTGATGACTCAAGACTTTCTCTTTCGTGTTTCGCCCCTACGACAATACGGCTGGGGAAAAAAGTGGAAACTTGCGGTTGAAATGCCTTCTTCTTTGGATGTGAACCGTCCCGTTTATGTGCTAATGGACTCTTGGTATCAATCTCAAACGCTCATGGAAGCTTGCTTGAAAAAAAGATTCCACGTGATTGCAACGCTCAAGACCAATCGTTTTTTATCCAAAAGACATGGCGGTTCAGGCAAAGGAGTTTGACCACTCTCTTTGAAAGACACTCATCTCGTCCATGGTGGGAGAAGAACGTTATCGCGTTGACCGCTACGAAGGGGCGCACAAAAGTATCAGATATGCCGTGGTGCTACTCTGCTTAAAAAGACGATCAACCATGACGCTTGACAATCTTCATTGCGTTTTGAGTACCGATCGAAAGCTATGTAACAAAGACATCTTTGCGCTACTATGTCGACGTTGGTCGATCGATTCTTTTTCCATCAAGCGAAAGACCACTAAGCCCGATGGGTACCGTATTAGCAGGCGTTGGGCGGTGAAACGGTATTGGATTCTAGTTTTATTAGTTTATGTGTACAGTATGACGAGAAATCCAACAGCGACTTTAACTAGAAGGGACGCATCTTTGTCGAGTTTATTTATCAGAAAACAAAGCAAGATACTCCCAAAAAAACAGTTTCATATAGCAAAAGGGATACTTGTTTGTTGTTTTTTTTAGATGACAATTGTTGTGTAATTTACATGGCGTAACTATAGTTATTTATTGTATTTTTAAAGTAAGGGAGTGACTTATTTGAAAGAAAAAGCATCTAGCCAAACATGGGCAATGATATTATTTACAATTGGCGTGTTTATGGCTGCTTTAGATAATGGAATCATTAGTGCTGCACTGACAACGATTAACAATTCGTTCGAAGTTTCTGCTAATTGGGGGGCATGGGGAGTTACCCTTTATACATTAGGATTAGCTATCAGTGTCCCGATCATCGGAAAAATATCGGATCGATATGGACGAAAAAAATTATTTATTGTTGAAATTGCTTTGTTTGGTTTGGGATCTTTACTTGTTGCTTTAAGCCCAAATTTTATTTTTTATTTAAGTGCTCGATTCTTACAGGCTCTTGGTGGAGGGGGAATCTTCATTATCGGTAGTTCACATGTACTAAGTACGATGCCGGTTGAAAAACAAGGAAAAGCCCTTGGAATGTTGGGTGGAATGAATGGGATTGCCGCCGTTTTGGGACCGAATATTGGCAGCATGTTATTAGATTTAACAGGTAAATGGCATGTATTATTTTTTATCAATGTCCCGATAGCGATATTTTTAATTATCTTTGGATGGGTAAAATTAGAAGAAACGAAAGACCCGGAAACTGGGCGTCTCGATTTGTTCGGAACGGTTTTACTATCTCTTTCCGTTTTAGGAATCATGTATGGATTGACGAATATCGAAGGTGTCGAATTTGTAGACAGCTTGTTGAGCCCAAATGTGTATGGTTTTATTTTATCGGGGATTGTTCTTTTCATTGCTTTGATTTTTCATGAAAGCAAACTCGAAAGAAATGGCGGCGACCCTGTTCTTCCTTATCGTTTGTTAAAACAACCTACGTACCTTTTAACTTTATTAATAGGGACTTTCTCTGGGGCGTTGCTGGCAGCCATGATTTTTATCCCGGCATTTACAGAACAAGTGCTCGGGATTGCGTCAGAAAATTCCGGGTATTGGTTAACACCCCTTGCAATAATGGCGGGAATCGGTGCATCTATGGGTGGAGCATTCGTTGATAAAAGAGGACCAATTTCAGCGGTGATATTATCGGGAATCATAACTTCCATCGGTTTTCTCTTGTTCCCGACATGGATTGATTCAAAATGGCAGTTCATTATTTCTTCGTCGGTTGCAGGTTTGGGAATGGGAATACTTCTCGGTGCCCCGTTAAATATTTTAGCGACAGAAACGCTGAAGTCGGATAAAGGTTCCGCACTTTCTACCTTATCGTTAAGCCGACAAATCGGTATGACCCTCGCTCCAACGATCTACGCAGGTTTCATCGCTAGGGGATTCAATCACATTCCCGAGTTATTTAAATCCCATTTTCCTATTATACTAAAGGAAAAGATAGGAGGGACGAGTTTAAGTTCGGAAGCCATGAAGGAGTTTTACCAACTATCTCAACAATTTGGTACGTCATCTGGGGAATTTTCCGAAAATCAGATGCNGGGAATCATCAATCAAGTCAAAGATCCAGGGTTAAAAGAAGTGATCCAATCGAGTGTCGATCAAATCACCTTAATGGCAGCACAAGATGGTTACAATGGACTCTTTTATTCTGCCGTAACCTTAGCGATCATGACAATTTTCGTTACTTTGATCCTAATTCCCATTCGCAAAAGAAAACTTGGGGAGACAAAGCAAGTTCATTCTTCATAAGCAGTTGATCATGTTTAAAGATGTTCACTTTTCATAAAGAATGAAGATCACCGGGAGGAGAAATGAAATTCGGTTAGTTAAGATGGTTTACATTTATCCGTTGGCTTTTACCTCCTAAATTCTTGCAAAAGAGAAATAACCTACAAAAATGTATATGACATTACCCATGGTGCTAGTTGAGCGTCAACGCTCAACTAGCCCAAGAACAACGAGCGAATAGGCCAATAAAATGGCATCAAGCGCCGTTTCAAATCCAGAGAT
>JGI25328J35697_1002152_pt1 | contig 12469 bp, 9 predicted proteins | sample HigsolmetaAR203D_FD_35697 | JGI IMG/M metagenome (IMG submission 35697)
TCTGGTCCGTCATGGCCGGCGACTGGCGCAGTTCCCGGCCGGGGGACGAAGGCAAGCTGGCCGACAAGCTCATCCGCAAAATCTCGCACGGATCGATCGTCCTGCTGCACGATTGCGGCGACACGTTCGGCGCCAGGCCGGAAGCGCCCGGCTACATGCTGAAAGCGCTGAAACCGGTGCTGGAACATCTGCGTCAGCGGGAATGGGATCTGGTCACGGTCGGAGAGATGAGGAAACTGGACAGCCGCGCGAACGCGCGCTGCATGAGCCGCACCAAAAAGGCGGTCGTCGCCGTATGGCTGCGTTGGGAGCGGTTGTTTGCCAAAATATTGGGCATCCGGCCCGTCGATGAAAAAAATACGTTTCTCAGGATGCGAGTCCGCACGTATACGGGAGATCATCCGATCGTCCTCGAAGACGGCGAAGTGATTCGCAAGGGAGACCGGGTCGCCGAACTTCATCTGGACAACGAGCTGCTGTTTCATCTGGGCAGCACCGCTCGATCGACGATGCATTTGACCGTGCAGATGATCCGCAGGATGGAACAACTGATGCCGCAGCTCCGGAAAATGCTCGTGGACGATCCCGAATTCCGCGATGTCAAAGGGTTGTACGGCATCAGCCTCATCCACCGCGGCCCCGACAAATTCGGCTTCACCGTTCTCGATTTGCCGGACGGCTTGTTCGCGTTGTTTACGAAGCTGTATTTGCGCCTGTTGATGTACGTCATCCACCCGCAGGGAAATGAACGGCTGAAGACGAAAACCGATCTCTTGGTACCGAAAATCATCGCCATTTCCAAACGGGAACTCGTCAACCGGTATATCGCGTAAGGACAAAGCAAAATGCGGGTTAAAGCGGAAAGAGGCGTCGCGGAAGCGCCGCCTCTTATTCGTGTTCGCGCGCCAGCATGTCCATGATGTCGCCGAAAAGGCGCGTCGCCGTATGCGCCGCATCTTCCCGATCCTTCTGCACGAGCACCGCCACGGCGTATTTCGGCCGCCGGACCGGACCGTATCCGACAAACCATTCGTTTTCGCCCCACCCCGCTGCCGCGGGAATCAGCGCCGTGCCGGATTTGCCGGCCAGTTTCCAGCGGCGCCCGGCGAGAGAAGCGCCGGTTCCGCGTTCCACCGTATCGACCATCCAGCGGGCAAGAGCGGAAGCGGTGCGCGCATCCAGCGTATTCCCGTCCGACATATGGACGGGATACGACGTCATCAACAGCCCGTCACGGTAACGAATTTCACGGACGACGCGCGGTTCCGAGAGGCGGCCGCCGTTGAGCAGCGTCACCACCATATTGGCGGCGGCGAGCGGGCTCAACCGCACGTCGCGCTGGCCGATGGCGGACTGCGCCCTGACCCCNGCGTCGGATTCCGCCGCCTTTCCGATAAAGACGCGGCCTTCCTCTTCATGGTCGAATTGGGAAAACGCCGCATCCCCCGTACCGCTCCGCCACCCCGCCTTGCCGACGAGGCCGAGCTTCATCGCGGCGGCTTCGATCTGCGCCGCCGTCAGCCGTTCGCCGAGCGTGGCGAAGACGACATTGCAGGATTCGGCGTACGCGTCCGCCAGCGCCAGCCGGCCGTGTCCGCCCGCCTTCCAGCACGACAGCCCGTATCGGCCCAGTTCGCCGGAGCAGAAAAACGTCTCCCCCGGACGGGCCGCGCCGTACTCCAACGCCGCGGCGGCGATCGCCGTTTTGAACACCGATCCGGGGGCCGCCGTCTTGAGCGCCCGGTTCGCCCACGCTCCGCCGGCCAAATCGACGCGTCCCGGATCGAACGCCGGACGGCTGGCCATCGCCACGACATCCGCATTGTTCGCGTCCAGAACGACAACAGCCCCCTGCGCCACGCCGTGAGCATCCAATATGCGCTCCAAGTTGCGCTGGATGGACAAATCCAGCGTCGTCACGACCCGTACGGGATAAAACGGGTTCCGCGCGCCGGTCAGGCGCCACGGCGTTCCCGACAGCGGCCGCTGCACGGCGTCGGTCAAATAGGACAGCGTCATGGGGGAACTTCCCCTCAGGAAAGCGTCGAAAGTAAGCTCCAGCCCGGACGCGCCGATCGTTTCGCTGCGCGAGAGCAGTCCGGCGGCGATTTCGTCCGCATACAGCTTCTCCAGCCGTTCCGGATGCTGGCCGACATAGCCGATCAGCTGTCCCGCCGGCGCATCGGGATAATAGCGTTTCACGTACGGCACCGGGAACACGCCCGGCAGCGCGAGCGCGCGCAGGGCGTCCGCCTGCGCCGGTTCCAGCCGAATCGGCGCGCCGGAGCGGCCGTCGATCCAGAACGACGGCCGTTCCAGCCGGCGGTAAAACTCGTTCCACTCCTCCGCGGACGTCCCCAAAATTTGCAACAGCCGGCCGATCCGCATCGGATCAGCCGGCTGGTTTGCCATAGCCGCCGGAAACACGGCCGCCGTTTCATAAGCGTCCCCCGTCAGCGGCCGTCCTTTCCGGTCATAGAAATGTCCTCTTCCGGGATCAAGCACCAAACTCTGCTCCCGCTGTCCGACCGCGGCGGCGGTAAGCGAGCGGTTTTTCGCGCCGGCGGCCGGGTTCGGCGCGCTCGCCCACCCGGACTGGATTAGCAAAAGCCTTCCGACGAGCGCCAGCATGCAAACCAGAAACAACAGTTGAAGGGCAAACAGTCTGCGCATGTTGTCCGTCAACGCCCTTTTCGCTTTTCTTTCCATTGTTTCCCGGTTTGCCGCTTTTCAATCGCGCCTTGCGTCCGGTGGCGGCCGTTACTCCGTCTTGAACCGTTTCAAGCTTTCCTGCAGCGACTGCGACAGCGACTCCAATTGCTCGGCCAGCTTGACGAGACCTTCGCTCACGTGCATTTGCTGCACGGACAGCGAGGCGACTTCCTCCGAAGTGGCCGACGATTCCTCGGACACGGCGCTGACGCTCGCCATCGCTTCCGACAGCACCTGCTGCGCCTGGTCGAGTTCCTGGATGTACTGCGTCGCTTCGTCCAGACGGTTGATGAACTGGTTCATTTCCGCTTTCACGTTGTTGAAGATCATCTCGGTATTCTTCACCGAAGAGATCTGTTCCTGGAACAGCGGATACAGCTCGTTCAGGGCGCGCACGGTGTTTTCCACTTCTTGCTGAATTTGTTCGGTAATTTCCCCGACGACGCCGATCGATTCGCGCGACTGTTCAGCCAGCTTGCGGATTTCGTCGGCGACGACCATGAACCCTTTGCCCGCCGCGCCGGCGCGCGCCGCTTCGATCGAAGCGTTCAGCGACAAAATGTTGGTCTGCTTCGTAATGTTGCTCAGCAGGTCCAGCACTTTGCGAATGGAACCGGTGCTTTCCTGCAAGCGTCCGACTCTTTCCACCATCGAACGCGTCGCCTGCTCGGTTTCGTTCGTTTGCGCGATCAGCACCTGCATGTCGTTCGTGCCCTGTTCGCTGACCTGCAGCACGCCGCTCGCCGAAGTGCCCATCTCCAGGTTGGCGTCGACGACCTTTTTCATGCGGTCCTTGATGTCCATCGTCATTTCGTTGCCTTTTTCCGCCTGGATCGCGAGGCTCGAAGCGCCGGCGGCAATCTGTTCGGTGGCCAGCGAGATTTCTTTCGCCGACATCGCCGTGTTTTTGGACACTTCCGTCAGCTCCGCCGCCGTATGCAGCACTTTGGCCGCGGATTCGTTCGTCTCCTTGACGAGCTGGGTAATCTGCTCCATCATGCGGTTGAAGCTCATGCCGACCTGCCCGATCTCGTCTTTGGAGCGCGTCTTCATCCGCACGGACAAATTGCCTTTCTCACCCTCGTTCATCAAATCGCGAAGATGCACGAGCGGCCGCCCGATGGACCAGATGATGTAGACGCCGATGAGCACCGCGAGGACGGCGGCGGCGATCGCAACCCAAATCGTCACCTGGAAAATTTGTCCGGCGCTTTGCACCAGGTTGGAAACCGGCACCGACGTCACCAAATACCATTCGTTCAAATCCGACGTTTTGGAAAACGACACGAGACGGTCGTTGCTCGTAAAGCTGCCCTTTTCCTGCAGTTCGCCGTCGTCGGTTTGCGGAATCGCGACGCTCGCCTCGGTCCCGATCAGGCCGATCAGGGAAGCGTCATCCGCGTAGACGATTCTACCGTTCTTGTCGATAATCAACCGCTCGCCGCCTTCGCCGAGTTCAAGGGAACTGATCGGATCGATCAAGGCGCTGTAGGCGACTTCGATCAAGACGACGAAATTGATTTTGCCGGATACGAGATCTTTGATGCTGCGCACGAGCGCGAAGGACGGATTTCCCTTTCCGGTCAACCCTTGCGGCATCGTCGGAATCCATACCGTCCGGCCGCCCTCTTCGATCGCCGCCTTGAACCAGTCCGTTTCGGCGATCTGGTTCTCCGGCACGCTGAGTTCCCTCGATCCCGTGGAATTGAGCACGGTTCCGTCCGCGAAGAAAGAGCGCACGGAAACGATGCGCCGGTCGGAAAACGAAATGCCGCTTTCCACCGACTGCACTTTCTGCATCTGCTGCAAATAATCAAACGATTTGCTGTCCAAGCTCAGCAAAGCGCGATATGTATCCTGGATCGTCTGGTCCACGACGAACCGCAGTGAAATCGATTCGAGACTGTCGTACACCATGCCCAGTTTTTCCGCTGTTTGCACGTTCGCCATCGTGGAAAACTTGGACACTTCTTCTTTGATGATGGACCGGCTTTTGTTGTAGGAAAACAACCCTACTGCGGAGACAAATGCGATAATGCTGGCGAAAAACAGCAAAAACAGCTTCATCCCCACGGATCGAAGCGGATTCACATTCAGTACGCGCATCACAGACAGTTTCTCGTTCACTAACAAACCTCCACCTCTCTGACTGATATGTGACCTCTTTTTATTCTGCGGTCCCAAGATACGACTTTTTTCCCGAATCACCTCCATAAATTCGACATTTATGCGTCGAATCCTTGTGTTTCGAAAAATTTTTTGGAACATTTTCGGAAAAAAAATGACCCCTTATGGGGTCGCGGCCGCATGTTCCGGGCGAACGGACATGGGTCATGAGGTCGATCTCATGTCGCGGGACATGGGGGTTTCGGGGGGCTGTCCTAGGACAGGGCGGACTTTTTCCGGAGGATGTCCATCGGGCGGACCGGTTGGTCGACTTTCAACCGCAGCTTTTCCAGCGGATGCCGCGCCGCCTCCACCGGTTCTCCCGCTTCGTTGCGAAGGTCCGCGACGATTTGTTTGAAGCGCGTCCCTTCCGGACCGAACACTTCGATTTCCTGCCCCCTGCGGAAATAGCTGCGCTGTTCGATGACCGCCGTGCCGGTGGAAGGGTCGTATTCCAGCACCTGGCCGGCAAAATCGTAGGGAGCCGGTTTTTCTTCCGGTTCGTAAATATGGTCTTCCGTGCCGGGAACATCGAAGAAAAAGCCGGTGTTAAGCGGACGGTTGGCCGCCTTGTGCAGCTCGTCGCCCCACTCGTCCTTCAGACGGTAGTCTTCGGGATGTTCCATGTACGCGTCGATCGCCTGCCGGTACGCGTGCACGACGGAAGCGACATAGTGCAAACTTTTCATGCGCCCCTCGATCTTGAAGCTGTCCGCGCCGGATTCGATCAGTTCGGGGATGTGGCCGATCATCGCCAAATCCTTGGAACCCATCGTGAACGGATCGTCATCGTCGGCAAACACCGGCACGTCTTCGGCCAGCCTCACGTCCGCCGCCCGCGAACGCGCGTAAAGATCGTATTTCCAGCGGCACGACTGCGAACAGCCGCCGCGGTTCGAATCGCGGTCGGTGAAATGGTTGGACAGCACGCAACGCCCGGAATACGAGGAACACATCGCGCCGTGCACGAACACCTCGATCTCGATATCGACGTTGCGCTTGATCAGCATGATGTCCTCCAGCGAAGTTTCGCGGGCGAGGACAACGCGTTCGACGCCCTGCTCCTTCCAAAACTGCACCGCTTTCCAGTTCATCGTCGACTGCTGCGTGCTCAGGTGCACCGGCAGGCCGGGCACTTGGTCCAGCGCGGTGCGGATCACGGCCGGGTCCGCGGCGATGATCGCGTCGATGCCGATGTCCCGCAGCTGTCCCAGGTACTCGGCCAGCCCGTCCAAATCTTCGTTGTGGGCGTAAATGTTGGCGGCGACAAACACTTTCGCTCCGTACCGGCGCGCAAATCGCAGCCCCTGCTCCATTTCCTCCAGGCTGAAATTGTCCGCGTTCGATCGCAGCCCGTACTTTTGTCCGCCGATGTACACGGCATCCGCTCCGTAGTGCACGGCAAATTTCAGTTTGTCCAGGCTGCCGGCGGGCGCGAGCAGTTCCGGGCGGCCGAGTTTGCGCAAATGCTGCTGGCGCGTCGCCGGACGGTACGCCAATGACATCGTCCTCCGCCTCCTTTCCAACGGGTTCAAATAGTCGCGAATGCTAATACACCTGTTCTTTGAACAGAAAACCGAACGTCAGCTCCCTGTCGGGATCCTGCAGCTCGCGGATGGCGTCCAGCCACTCCGGCCGGAACCTGTACGCCGCGGGATCGGCACAGTACGCGTCGATCGCCTGCCGGTAACTTTTCACCGCGGTTTCATTGTATTCCGGCGTTTTCAACAGCCCTTCCACCTTCAGGCTGTCGATCGGTTCCGCCAGCAGTTCGTCCAGCGCTTCCAACAGGCAGATGTCGTCGGGGCTCATGATATGCGTTCCGTTTTCGTCTTCAAACAACGGCATTTTCAAATGCGGCCGCTGCTCTCTTTCGATCACGTACAACCCGGCTTCCGGACCCGTGTCGGACAGCGTTTTGCCGATATGGCCGGCATAGCTCTGCACGAGACGGCGGCGGGAGTGATACATGTTCGTGGCGCCGTGCACCTGCACCTGAAGCTCCATGGATCCGATGCCGCGCTTGAAGGCGTGCAGCTCTTCCAGGTTCAGTTCCCGCGCCGCGACGACGCGCTTTGCGCCCTTATCCCTCCAGAACAGGGCGGTGGCATAATTCGTCGCCGTCATTTCCGCCGCCCAGTGCAGCGGCAGTTCCAGCCGCTCCTCCCGCAGCGCCATCCACACCGCGGGGTCGCCGAACTCGATCGCGTCGACGGGAATTTCCGCCAGCCGGCGCAAATATTCGTTCAATTCCGGCAAACGCTCGTGGTCGATCAGCTGGTTGACCGACACGTAAATTTTGGCGCCGGCGGCGTGCGCCAAATCGACCGCGGCGCGAATATCGTCCATGGAGAATGACCCCGGAAGGCGCATGCCCCACCGGTGTTCGCCGATGGTGACCGCGTCGGCGCCGGCGCGAATCACTCTTTCCAATTCGTCCAGGGAACCCGCCGTAGCGAGCAGTTCCGGTTTTCGCACGTGTGACGCCCTCCGTTCACGATGTGGAAATTTTGCGGCTTAGTGCAAGTCCGTCGCCGACCGGCAGGATGACCGTCTCCAGTTCGCGATGAGCGGCCAGCCAGGCGTTGTACTCCTGCAGACGGCGAACGGACGAACGGCGGCGCGGTTCCGCCTGCTCGGCGGGAAGCGCCGTCAGGCCGCGAAACAGTACGTTGTCGGACACGATGACGCCGCCGTCCCGCAGCAAAGGAAGGCACAGTTCGGCATATTTGCGATATTGCCCTTTGGCGGCGTCGATCAACACGAAATCGAACGTCTCGTCAAGCCGCGGCAAAATCGCCAGCGCGTCGCCGGTCACGCATCGGATGCGTTCGCTCATGCCGGCTTCCGCGAAATGACGCGCCGCCCGTTCCGCCCGCGACGGATCGATTTCCAGCGTGACGATGCGCGCCTGCGGCGCCGCTTCCGCCATGTGAATGGCGGAATATCCGATCGCCGTGCCGATTTCCAATATGCGCTCCGGCCGCAGCGCGCCGAGCAGCCAGCGAATAAAAGAGATGCCGGCTCGCTGGATGAGCGGAATGCCCTCTGCTCGCCCTTCCGCTTCCAGTCTGGCCAGCACGCCTTCCGCCTCGGGCACGAACGAAGCTAGATAGCGTTCCATCGCCGATGACCAATCCATGCCGCGTTCAACCTTCCTTGCCCGCCGAAATCCGCTTGCTTTTGTCGATGTTTTTCAGGTGTTCCTCGTACGTTTCCGCAAACAGATGCTCGTTCGAACCGTCTTTTTTGGTTACATAGTATAGGTAGTTTGTCGATTCGGGATACAGCGCCGCCTCGATCGATTTCAGCCCCGGACTGGCGATCGGCCCCGGCGGAAGCCCCGGGTAGNGGTAGGTGTTGTACGGGTTGTCGACCTGCAAGTCTTTCTCAAGCACGACGTCCTTGTGTTCCCCCATCGCGTACAGCACGGTGGCGTCGATTTGCAGCGGCATGTTTTGCCGGATTCGGTTGTAGATGACTCCGGCGACCAGCGCGCGTTCGCTGTCGACCGCGACTTCCCTTTCGATCAGCGACGCGATCGTCATCATTTGGTGAAAGCTGATGCCGAGCTCGTCCAACCGCTTTTCCCAACCCTCGGGGAGCGACGAAAGCTTGCGGTCGAGCTCGTCCAGCATGCGCGCGACGATGTCCTGTTCTCCGCTGTCCAGCGGAAAATCGTACGTTTCCGGGAACAAGTATCCTTCCAATGCGTACCGCAGCCGTTCGTCCTGCGGAATGTCGGCCGTTTTGGTGTCGGGAAACCGCTCGGGGCTGGCCGCCAGTTCGAGGAAACGCGCTTTGTCGAGGCCGAGCGCCGCAAGCGAATCGGCGATTTGTTCCACGGTCCAGCCCTCGGGAACGGTCAGACGCAGCGTTTCTTCGGGGACGGTGTCTCCCGCGTTCAGCATCGCGATAATGTCGTCCGGCGCCGTCCCGGGCCGGATTTCGTAACGTCCCGCCTGAAACCGGTGCCCTTCTCCCTTATAGCGCAAATACATGCGGAACACGAACGCGTCCCGGATCAACCCCTGCCGTTCCAAAAGTTCGGCGATTGCCGATGACGACATGCCGCCCGGTATTTCCACCAATACCGCCTCTTCCGCCGCTTCCACCGGTTTCAACGCACCGGCGACGTATGCCGCGGCTCCCAGGGCGATGCCGGCGACAAACAGCACGGCCGCGAGCGCAATGGCGGCCAGGCGCAGCCAAAGTCTTTTTCCGGAGCGGCGCTGCCCCGTGTTTCGTTCCTCTCCCGATGACATCCCCGCATTCCCCTCCATACGCACAAAAAGGGCGGACCAGGCCGCCCGCTGTCGTTGATATTCAGTCTTCGTCTTCCTCTTCTTCCTCCAGTTCCGAAAGAAGCGTATGGAACGTTTCCTCGACCATGCTCCACTCCTCGTCATCCTCAATCGTGTAGAGCTTCAGGTCTTCGCCGTCTTCCTCGTAGCGAAACGCGTACACCTCGTCCGCCTCGTCGGAGCCGCCGTCGACGGGAACGACCATCATGTATTTGGCGTCGGAACCTTCCACTTCGAACTTCATGATCACTTCGAATTCTTCTTCGTTTCCCTCTTCGTCGGGAATATAAATAATTTCCGGTTCGTCTTGCAGATGGTCCGGTTTTGCCATCGCATTCACCTCTTGGATTTGGAGTCGAGATAGCCCTGCAGGATGATGGATGCGGCGATTTTGTCAATCACCTGTTTCCGCTTGCCGCGGCTGACGTCGGCGGAGATCAGCGTGCGTTCGGCGGCCACGGTGCTCAAGCGCTCGTCCCACAGCCGTACCGGCAGCCCGAACGTTTCGCGCAGCTTCTCCGCAAAGGCGATGCTCCGCTCGCCGCGCTCGCCGATGGTCGCGTTCATGTTGCGCGGCAGGCCGACCACGATTTCGCCGATTTCGTATTCGCGGATCAGCCGGCCGATGCGTTCGATGTCATCCGCTTCGCCGCGGCGACGGATCACCTCGACGCCCTGGGCGGTCCAGCCCAGTTCGTCGCTGACCGCGACTCCGATCGTCCGCTCGCCATAATCGAGACCGAGAATTCTCATTTCGTCAAATAACTGCGGACAAGCTCCTCGATCAGCTCGTCGCGTTCCAGCTTCGCGATCAGACTGCGCGCGTTGTTGTGCCTCGGGATGTAGGCGGGGTCGCCCGACAGGAGGTAACCGACGATCTGGTTGATCGGGTTGTACCCTTTTTCCTGCAGAGCTTCGTATACCGCGAGAATGACTTCTCTCGGCGACGTTTCGACCTCGTCCGACCTGACGTTAAACTGCATGGTTTTGTCCATGTTGCCCATCATCCTGCACCTCCTTGGCCCCATCCGAACTCCTGTCCGCAAGGGAACCGGATTGGCGGCATCGCTTTCCTAAGGAATTTCGCTGCGAAAACGGTGAAATCCTTTTTTTCGCCCATTATTCCTGAAGCTGTTCCGCTTGTTGCGCCACGACGCGCTCCGCCTGTTCCAGCGCGCCCGCGATCTTCGACACATCCTTGCCGCCGGCCTGCGCCATGTCGGGGCGGCCGCCGCCTCCGCCGCCGCAAAAAGCGGCGGTTTCCTTGGCGATCCGGCCGGCGTGAAAACCTTTGGACACCAAGTCCGGGGTGACGGCCGCGACGATGTTCACCTTGTCGCCGGCGGGTGAAGCCAGCACGACGACGCAGGAACCGAGTTTGTCCCGCAGCCCGTCGGCCATCGCGCGCAGCTGGTCCATGCCCGCATCGCCGATCCGGGCCGCGAGGAACGGAACGCCGTTCACACTGCGAACTTGTTCGAGCAGCCGGCCCGCTTCCACTCCGCTCAACCGGGAGCGCAAGCTTTCGTTTTCGCGCTGCATTTCGCGGATTTGCGCCTGCAGAGCGGAAATCCGGCCCGGCACGTCCTGCGGTTTCGCCTTCAACAGCTCCGCCGATTCCCCGAGAATGCGAATTTGCCGGTCGAGGAAATCGTACGCGTGTCTGCCGGTCACCGCCTCGATGCGCCGCACGCCCGAGCCGATGCCGCTTTCCGAGACGATTTTGAACAATCCGATCTGCGCCGTGCTGGCGACATGGCACCCTCCGCACAGTTCCAGGCTGTAGTCGCCGATCTGCACGACGCGGACGATGTCGCCGTATTTTTCCCCGAACAGCGCCATCGCGCCCATGGCTTTCGCCTCATTCAGGGGTTTGTACATAATATTCAGCTCGGTGTTGATCCATACCTGCCGGTTGACGCGCCGCTCGACGTCCGCCAGTTCTTCCGCGCTGAGCGGTCCGAAATGGGTGAAGTCGAAGCGCAGCCGCTCCGGCGCGACCAGCGAACCCGCCTGGTTGACGTGGTCGCCGAGCACTTCTTTCAGCGCCTTGTGCAGTAAATGGGTGGCCGTATGATTTTTGACGACGTCTTCGCGCCAATCGCGGGAAACTTCCGCCTCCGCCTCGTCCCCGACCGCCAGCGTGCCGGATTCCACGCGCACCCGATGCACGTGCTGGCCGTGCGGCGCTTTGTACACGTCTTCCACCACGGCGGCAAAACGCGGTCCGCGCAATGCGCCGCGGTCGCTGACCTGACCGCCGCTCTCCGCGTAAAAAGGCGTCCTGTCCAGCACCACCTCGCAAGTTTCGCCCGCTTCCGCCCGTTCGGCTTGCCGGCCCTCGCGAAGAAGGGCGATCACCCTTACATTTGTTACCAAGTCAGTATATCCAACAAACTCGCTTTTATCCGTAAAATCGTCGAGCGGACCGCCCTGCACCTTCATGCCGCCGGTCTCCTGCCGGGCGGCGCGGGCGCGTTCGCGCTGCGCTTCCATCGCCGCTTCGAATCCGTCCCGATCCACCGTCATGCCGTGTTCCGCGGCGAAGTCTTCGGTCAAATCCAGCGGGAACCCGTACGTGTCGTACAGCCGAAACGCCTCGTCCCCGGCGATTTGCGTCCGGCCGGACGTTTTCGCCTTGTCCACCAAATCGGCGAGCAGGGACAGCCCTTCGGACAGCGTTTCAAGAAACCGCTCTTCCTCGGTGCGGATGACGCGTTCGATAAATTCGCGTTTGTCCGTCAATTCCGGATAATGCGTGCCCATCACTTCGCCGACGACGGCGACGAGACGGTGCAAAAACGGCTGCTCGATGCCGATCGTGCGGCCGTAACGCACGGCGCGGCGCAGCAGGCGGCGGATGACGTATCCGCGACCTTCGTTGGAAGGCAGCACGCCGTCGCCGACGGCAAAAGCCACCGCGCGGATATGGTCGGCGATCACCTTCAGCGCGACGTCATGGTCGGCGTTGGCCTTGTATTGAACGCCGGCGATCGCGCAGGTCGCGTCGATGATCGGCCGGAACAAGTCGGTGTCGAAGTTGGAATCGACGTTTTGCAGGATGGACGCAAACCGCTCCAGGCCGGCGCCGGTGTCGATGTTTTTGTTCGGCAGCGGCGTGTAGGAGCCGTCCTTGTTGTGGTTGTACTGGGAAAACACCAGGTTCCACACTTCGAGAAAACGCTCGTTTTCGCCGCCCGGCCGGCATTCCGGATCGGAAAGGTCGCCGTAGGCTTCCCCGCGGTCGTAAAAAATTTCCGTGCAGGGGCCGCAAGGTCCCTCGCCGA
>JGI25328J35697_1002169_pt1 | contig 12396 bp, 10 predicted proteins | sample HigsolmetaAR203D_FD_35697 | JGI IMG/M metagenome (IMG submission 35697)
TCCTTCAACTGCCCCGAGGCGGTCATCAGCACCTCGATGGAGATGGCCCGCTGGTCGCCGACCTTCAGCGTCACGGTGGACAGGTCGACCGGGCCCTCCGAGGCGGCGGGCTCGGAGTCACCGCCGGCGCAGGCCGACAGCAGCAGCGCCGGCACCGCCAGCAGGGCCGCAAGCGTTCTCTTCACCACAGACTCCTTCACGGTTGTCGCAGCAGGTCTTCGGTACCGGTCTCGACACCCAGCAGCTCCAGCAGCCGGGCGGAGTACACGGCCGCCTCCGGCGAGGCATGGCTGCGCGGCCGGGGCAGGTCGACCTCGACCGTCGCCGCGATGCGGCCGTCCTCGAGCACCAGCACGCGGTCGGCCAGCGTGACCGCCTCGGCGACGTCGTGGGTCACCAGCAGCACGCCGAAGCCGTGTTCGTCGAACAGTCGCAGCAGCAGGTCGTGCATGGTCAGCCGGGTCAGCGCGTCCAGCGCCCCGAACGGCTCGTCGAGCAGCAGCAGGGTGGGTTCGGCGACCAGCGCCCGGGCCAGGGCCGCCCGCTGGGCCTCGCCCCCGGACAGCGTCAGCGGCCAGGCGTCGGCCCGGTGCGCCAGGCCGACCTCGCCGAGCACCCGGACGGCCCTGGCCTCGGCGGCCTTCCGGCGCCGGCGCTGCGGATCGCCGAGCGCGACGTTGCGGGTCACCGACAGCCACGGCACCAGCCGCGGCTCCTGGAACACCACCGTCGGGGTGCCCTGCACCGTCACCTCGCCGGTGTGGTCGTCGGACAGCCCGGCCAGCACCCGCAGCAGGGTCGACTTGCCCGAGCCGCTGCGCCCCACCAGCGCGACGATCTCGCCGGGCCGCACGGTCAGGTCGATGCCGTCGAGCACCACCCGCCCGTCGAACCCCTTGGTCAGCCCGCGCACCTCGGCGACGGGTCCGTGCACCGCCGCGCTCACCGGACCACCGCCCCGGGGCGCCACCGCAGTGCCCACCGCTCGGCCCACCGCACGATCGCGTCGGTCGCCAGCCCGAGCAGGCCGTAGACGAGCAGGCCGAAGATGACGATGTCGGTGCGCAGGAACTCGCGGGCGTTGTTGACGATGTAGCCCAGCCCGGCGTTGGCGTTGATCTGCTCGGCCACGATCAGCGACAGCCAGGCGATGCCCAGGCTCTGCCGCATGCCGACCAGGATCTGCGGCAGCGCGCCCGGCAGCACCAGGTAGCGGATCCGCTCGCCGCGGGTCAGCCGCAGCACGTTGCCCAGTTCGATGAGCTTGGGGTCGAGGTGGCGGATCGCGGCGAAGGTGTTGAGGTAGAGCGGGAACGCCACGCCCAGCGCGATCAGGTAGACCTTGGGCTCCTCGCCGATGCCGAACCAGATGATGAACAGTGGGATGAGCCCGAACAGCGGGATGGTGCGCAGCATCTGCAGCGGCGGGTCGACGGCGTACTCCGCGATCCGGTTCAGCCCGGCCAGCACCCCGCACCCGATGCCCACCGACGCGCCGAGCAGGAACCCGAACAGCGCGCGCTGGCCGGAGACCAGCAGCGCGTCGCCGAGCTGGCCGGACCGGTACACCTGCAGCCCGGCCTCCAGGATGACCGACGGGGCGGGCAGGATGCGCGCCGACAGCAGCCCCGTCTGACTGGCGAGCTGCCAGGCCACCAGCAGCGCCACCGGCGCGATCGAGCGCAGCAGCGCCGGACGCCGATACCAGGGCGGCGGATTCGATCCCCGGGCGACCGAAAGCGTCGCGACCTCGGTAGTCACTCGTCGCATCGTGCCGTCACCGGCCGACGCCGCCCAGTATTCGACTCGCCGTGACCAGAAACACCGCGGTAACACCGGACGCGGGGCCACCGGAGCGGTGCGCAGCGGTGTTTCCGCAGGTCGAGGCGGAGAAATTGGTGCGTCGGAGGCCGTCGCGGCGGTGTTAGCCTCGAACCTGCCGGGACCCGACGCCCTCGACCGACAGGACATCACCGTGCACCGCAACCAATTCCGGTGGGCCATGGTGCCCGCCTCCCCCGCCGCGACGGTCGGGCGCCTGCTGCGGTCCGGACAGCCGGGAGGCGACGCATGCGTGAACTGAGGAGCGCCCCGTTCGATCTTCGCCAGTCCGGTGTCGCGCTCGGCGAGATCGCCGCACAGGTGCGCTCGGCCTTCACCGCCAGCGACGCCCGGATCGCCGCCGCGCGGCCCGGGTGGCGGGGCGATTCGGCGGCCGCGCTGGCCTCCGTCCTGACCGAGTGGCAACGGGTGACCCGGGACCTGCACCGCGACCTGGTCGAGCACGGGCAGCGGTTCGGCGCCGCGGCACGCCAGTACAGCGATGCCGACGCGACCGAAGCGGATGCCGTCCGCACCACCGCCGAACAGATCTGATCGGGGAACCGGCCAATGGTCATGTCAATCGCCGATATCGACAGTTGGAACCCGGAGGCGATCCGCTCGGTCGGCGCGGCGGGCAACGCCCGCGCGGCGGCGGCCGGCGAGGCCGGTTCACGGTTGCGGTCCCTGCGCGCGTTCGGGACGTGGCGGGGCGGCGGCGCCGACGCCGCACGGACCCGCACCGAGACCATCGCCGATCAGCTGCAGCGGCACGGCCGGGCGGCCGCCACGGTCGCCGCCGCCGCGAACGCCGCGGCCGACGAGGTCAGGGCGATCAAAGCTCAACTAGCCCAGTTGCGTACCGCGCTCGGCCGGCACGGCATCATCATCCGCGCCGACGGCACCGTCGTTCCGCCGCCGAATCTGGCGTCGCTGGCGCCGGCCCGGCAGCGGCTGATCGCGTCGCTGCTCACCGCCGGGCAGTTGAGCGTCGACCGCATCCGGCTGGCCGCCGAACTGACCGATGCCCGCCTGGCCGACGCGCTCAACCCCGCAGGCGGCGACGAATTCGATCCCCCGCAGTCCGTTCACCGACCGGCCGGGCATTCCGGCTGAGCATGGGACCGTACCGGTCACCCCGCAGACCGTTCAGATCACCCCGACCACGACCCGGTGGACGGCGCCGGAGGGATCGCATGGGCGGCGAGGTAGCCCGGGCGGATCGCCGGTCCGCACCGAGCTGCCCGATGCCGCGGTGATCCGCCGACGCGCTGCCGCGGGTCTGCTCACCCGGTGGCCGGACGGCCTGCGATCCACGCGTCAGCGCCGGCACCGGTCTGCGGAATAGCCCGCCCGGTCGCGATCCGGGCTGTTCATCGCCAAGGGCGCCGCCCCCCGACCTGAAGTTCGCCGCCCGTTTGTCGGTGCAACATGGTATGGATTTCATTCGGCGCCATCGGGGCGCCAGGCAATATCCATTCGGGAACAGGGGGAGGTCCGCATGTCCCTCGACTATCAACAGCTTTCGTCCTACGTCTCGACCTACGCGGGAATCCGCGCTGTGTCCAAACTGGAACCACTCGGCGGTCCTAGGGACAAGGTGTTCCCACCGACGTACGGTGTCGAGGACTCCGCCGCCACCAAGTACGCCACGGAACTACGGGTTGTCGACACCGCCGATGGGACGACAGCACAGGTGGAGTCAGTGGTGCTCAATTCTGTCGCGGCGCAGGCCCACCAACTGTCTCGTGCACTGCGCGCGGCATGGGAAGCCAACGACCTGGACCTGCCGCTGATCGGTACCGACTTCTCTCAGATCGAAGGTCTGGAGGAGTACGGCACGATCACCGACCTCGATGCCCCGCACCGCGTGTACGACGCTATCCACCGCGACTCGCTCGACAGCGAAGTCCCGTTCAGGTTCGGCGAAATCGGAAGAGCGGTGACTGAAGCCACCGTGGACAACGCCACCGCGTTATATCAACACTCACCATCCGCCCTCCTCTTCGGCGCCTGGGATTCCACCGGCCCCAGAGGTGGGCGCGGCAGCAAGTTCGAACGAGCGATCACCAGCGAGATCGTGGCCACCGGCATCGCGCTCGGAAAGAAGACATCATCTCGTATCGACCCACTTGGTATCGAGAAGGTCGACGGAATCTACCGGTCCACGGACGGTTCCTGGACGTTCGACGAATCCCAGGCCGTGCCGAAGTCCAAACCGATTCGACCGTCGGAAATCAATCACGGCAACGTAACACCTTCTATCGATGCGAAGGCCGGCGGTATTACCGCCGCATCGATCGAAGCGACCACGGTCCTCTCGCTGATCCAGCTACGCCGCCTGAAGTTCCCGAAGACAACCGATGGAGCACCGCTGGACCAATCCGCCGGCCATGCAGCACGTACGACACTGGCCGCACTCGGCCTCGCCGCCACTACCCTCGCCTTCGAGCAGGGGTTCGATCTGCGGTCGAGGTGTGTCCTGGCCCCCACCTCCGAACTCGTGTTTGATGCGGTAGGCCGCGCAGGAGAAGTGGAGTCGTTCACGCTGACCGGCGCGGAAGCACTGGCGCTTGTCGCCGAATCCGCTGATGCGGCAGCCAAAGCCGGACTCCGCTGGCGCTCTGGTCTGCACCGGCTAACCCCCACGGAACGACTCATCGAACTCGTCCGCCGCAGTCGCGACGCCGCAATCGCCTCGGCTCCTGTGGAGGGTTAGTGCTCGCCGTCGAGATGACGCTGCTTGGCGGTCGTTACCGTGCCAGCAGTTTCGATGATCGCCGGAAAGCGGAGTGGCCACCGGAACCCGCCCGTCTCTTCTACGCGGCGGTCAACGTCGTTTACCAGTCATCGGAGCCTGACGACGCCGAAGTCGAGGTGTTGCGATGGTGGGAGACGCTCGGCGCTCCGGAGATCGCTTGTTCTGAGGCCCTTCTCCGCTCGGTGGTCGATCACTACGTACCGGGCAACTTCGCAAGCTCCTGGACCAACGACNTTCAACCCCTGTGGCGAGAGGTTGAACGCCATCAACGGTCACTCATGGAAGCACAGTCGAGCGGTTCACCGAGCGACGCCGCGAAGGCCCAGAAGGCGTTGGACAAGGTGATCGCGAAGGTCCGGACAGCCACCGAACGCTACACCAGGCCCACCGGGAAAGAGTCGCTCCAGGTGATGGACCGCGTCGCCGAAGTGTTGCCGCATCGCCGGGGCAAGCAGCCACGGACGTTCCCGACGGCTGTTCCCGACGATCCAAACGTCTATTTCATCTGGCGCTCAGCAGATCCCACCGCACAACAACGGTCGACCCTGGATGCGATACTGGGACGTATCGGCCGTGTTGGGCATTCGGCCAGCACGGTGTCCTGTCGAATAACCGACGATCCACCGGATCCGGTATGGGTGCCGACCTCATCGCCGGCGTGCGAGCGGCAGCTACGAACAACCGATACCGGCCTGCTTGAGGCGCTCCTGGAGGAATATGAGCGTCATCACGGGTACCTGGAGCACGTTCTTCCCGCGCGTCTGACCGGGTACGTCCGTGCTGGCAAACCGAGCACTGTCCCGACTCGGCAGAATGAGATCGGCGATTGGATCATCCTTCGATTCAAGTCTCGTCAGCAGCTTCCCATCAGCCGCACACTGGACGTGGCCCGGGCGGTTCGCGCCGCGCTCATCTCACACGCGCCGGATCCCGTCCCGCCGCTGATCAGTGGCCATATTCAGGGTTCCGCCGAGCAACTCAGAGCACCGCACATGTCAGTGCTCTGCCTTCCCAACGTCACTCATGCCTATTCGGACGGGTATATCCAGGCTGCGGCGATCTGCCTGCCTGACGACCTTTCGCCGGATGACCGCACTACTGTGCTCGATGCACTCGATCGGTGGTCGGCTCACGCGGGGGGCGACAGATACCGGCTCACGTTGCCGGGAGGCCTCAGTCGCGACCTCGAGTTAGGCGTTCTCGATGCTGATTCCGGAGCACTACCTATACGGGCACCCGTGGCGTCGCGCCAGTTCTGGGCGCGACGGGCACGCACCTGGTCGTCGGTAACTCCTGTCGCTCTCGACCGCCATCCACGGATCGGACGCAATCCTGACCTCGACGAGCTTTCTGCCGCAGTCGCACCCATCATCTCCCGGATGTGTGAGCGGGTGGGCCTTCCAGTCCCGGAATCCGTCACTGCTTCGCCGGTTTCGGTGTGGTCGGCTGTGCCACCCGTCGCATTCGGCTCGCGCCGCGGCTTCCCCCAGTACTGCGTGGGAGGACGTCGTGGTGACCGTCGGTTCACCACCCACGTGACGATCGAGTTCCCCGAGGATGTGCGCGGACCATTGATTATCGGCGCCGGCCGTTNTTTCGGCTATGGCCTACTGCTGCCCACTCCCGGTTCGACAAGGACAGCCAGTGAACTCTGAACTTAGTCCAGATCGGTTTCCTGACTTCTTCGCCGCAGTGAACGGCGGTCACCGTCCATTCCCTTGGCAGATGCGCCTGGTGGAAAGACTGTTCGAGACGAACGGTGAATGGCCACGCCTCCTGGACCTTCCCACCGGAAGCGGGAAGTCGTCGACGGTTGACATCGCGGTGTACACGCTCGCCGCCGGCCTTCCGGTCCCCCGCCGTATCGTATTTGTCGTCGACCGACGAGTAATCGTCCAACAGTCCGCCGAGCACGCGCGTCACCTTGCGCGTCTGCTCGCTGACAGCACCGATCCACACGTCAAGGCGGTCGCTGACGGATTGTTGCGTTTGCACGCCGACGTAGCCGAACCCAGGCCTCCATTGTTGGTTGCCGAACTGCGTGGCGCGATCGAACAAGATCGGCAGTGGGCGGAGCGTCCCGATGTGCCGACCGTCATCGCCTCCACCGTGGATCAGGTCGGGTCGCGACTGCTGTTCCGCGGTTACGGTGTATCGGACAACATGGCACCGGTGCATGCCGGCCTTCTTGGCAACGACACGCTGATCCTCCTCGATGAGGTTCACTTGGCCCGGCCATTCGCCGCCATCCTCCGCAGGATCCAACAGAGGTATCGACCTCAGGCAGATGGTCTGCCGAACCGATGGCAGATCGTGGAGCTGTCCGCAACACCCGACCGGACCGACAACACAACGACGTTCTCCCTCGAGAAGCACGACTGGGAACACCCCGTGTTGGGCAAGCGGTTGACCGCACGCAAACCGGCCCGCCTTGCCACGTGCAAAGTCCCAGCGGACCCGGAGCGTGCCCAGGTCACCTTGGCCTCCAGGCACGCCGCGCTGGTGACTGAGCTCCTCAGTGACGAGCGAGTGCGGTCGGTCGGTGTAATCGTGAACCGGGTACGCCTGGCTTCGCTCGTCCACCGCGAGCTCACCACCAAACACGGTGACGCGGTGGAGGTCAGGTTGATCACCGGCCGGATGCGGGGCTACGAACGAAACCTGGTCCTGCAACGTGTCAAAGAGCGCGTAGGTTCGGGATCCGGCCGGACACGACAGAGCACCGATGCCCCTTCGAAGATCGTTGTGGTGGCCACCCAGACGGTCGAGGCGGGCGCCGATCTGGACTTCGATGTGGTGGTCACCGATTGCGCCAGCATCGATGCGTTGGTCCAGCGGTTCGGCCGAGTCGACAGGTTGGGTGAATTCAGCACTCAGATGGGTGAGGAATCTCCTCCGCCGCTCAGCGTCATCGTCGGGACCGATCGCCTGGCGAAGGACCGCGTGGATCCGGTGTACGGGACCGCGCTGGCAGCAACCTGGGAGTGGTTGTCCCGGCGTGGGGACGAGGTCGACTTCGGCATCTTGTCGAACGTGATCTCCGAAACGAAAAACCTTCCTGAATTGATGGCGCCGCGCTCAACCGGGCCGATCCTGACGCGATCGCATCTCGACCGCCTCGTGCGGACATCTCCGCGACCGGACGCGGACGTCGACATCGACGCATTTCTCCACGGCCTCGGTCGCAGGCCGGACCCAGATGTCGAAGTCGTTTGGCGCAAGGATGTTTCCGCGGAGACACTACGCACCATCGCCAGTGGTGATGACGTCGAGGCTCGACTCGAGGAGTTCTCCGATCTGATCAGTGCGATCCCCCCGACGCCAGACGAGGCGGTGTCAGTACCCATCCTGCAGGTCAAGGAATGGCTAGACCGCGGCCGACCAAGCGCCCAGGCCACCCCCCGGGAGGTGGTTCTCACCGATCTCGAGGCACCGGCATCGGAAGGCGCTGAGCCACAGCACCTGCGCCCATGCTTGGTGTGGCGCGATGGCCGCTGTTTCGTCACAACGTCGGGTTCAGATCTCCAGCCTGGGGACACCGTTATCGTGCCTTCCTCGTATGGCGGTCTCGAGGCCGGCAACTGGGCTCCCTCAAGCACGCAGCCCGTCACTGATGTCGCGGAAGCGGCGGTGCGCGCAACGGGACGTGCGCTGCTCAGGATCAACCCGGCTACGCTCAAGCCCTCAGATTTCCCGAATCTTGGGCTTCCCTCCGAGGACGAACTCCTGCCACTTTCGGAAAGTGAACGCTTCGCACGGTTGCAAGCCCTGGTCGGATCAGTGACTCTCGACCGCGACGGCGAACCCATGATCACGGGACGGATACCGACACCTGAAACCGCCGAGGCGTTCGATGTACACCCGCACGCGCTGCTCCAGGACTGGATTTCGCAGCATGCCGCACCGCACATCCTGGAGTCTTTCGGGCAGATAACGAAGCGGAACGTGCAGGTCGTCACCAGTGAGTTCGGGCCGATCTATGTGCTATCCAGCGACATCGACCGGGAGGCCATTGACAGCGAGCCCGCTCGCAGCAATTCCACCGCGTGCCGGTGTCTCCTCGATGACCACTTGCGCGATGTCGCCGAATGGGCTGCGAAGTTTGTCGACTGCCTCGGGATTGGGTCACCACTGGCCGAGGCGGTGGTCAGTGCCGCCCGCCTGCACGATCTCGGCAAGGCCGATGCCCGTTTCCAGGCATACCTGCGTGAGGGTGCGATCACACAGCAGAATGATGTACTTCTGGCTAAGTCGGACATCCCTCCGCAAGATCGTCAACGGAACAGGCTGGCGAGACTGCGCTCTGGGTATCCACGGGGTCTTCGGCACGAGGTTGCCTCGGTTGCCTTGGCGCAAGAACTTCTGAGAGACACACCTAATCCCGGGTTGACACGGTTTCTCATCGCATCACATCACGGATACGGTCGCCCGTTCTTTCCCGCCCAAATCGACCCCGACCAATACCAGGTGGAGTATCGGGGGGAGCATGGAGCCCTCTGCAGCGAAAGCCCCTACCGGGGAGGCGCGCCGGCCGGCGGAACACCGGACGACTTCGCGGACGCCATACGCAGCTTCGGCTGGTGGGGAGTCGCCTGGCTGGAGGCGATACTGCGGCTTGCCGACCACGGCGCCAGCCGACTTAACGCCGCCGGCAACGTCGATCGGAGGACGTCATGACGGAGATACATCTCACTGGACTCAGAGCGGACGCCGCGCATGGTTTCCTCGCCGCAATGGGGGTCATGGCGGCCACGCGATTCTCTGCGCCCGACTTGCAGCTCCACTGGACATCCGATTTCATCCCCCACGCCGTACTCACAGGCGTCGACCCGACGGATCTGATTGACCTCGTGCTGACTGACCGCGACCAACGGTTGAATGGCGCGGTTCTGAATCACCCCGCCGGGAAGCCGTACGACACGCTGAAGTGCACTGCGGAGGAATTGACCGCCTGGGCCGCACGGATCGCAGATCTACCTGACAACGATCCGGACATCGACTTGTGGTCTGCACTGGTCATCGAGGGAGGCTTTGATAACAACAATCGGTCGAAACCCACCCACTTTGATTTCTCGGCCGGGCAGGTCAAGTTCCTCAAAGTCGTCCGCGACATCGCTGAATCTCTCACGGCCGAGATGCTTTCAGAGGCCATCTACGGCCCGTGGCGGTATGAAAGTTTGCTCTCCACCCTGCGATTTGAAAAGGAGGGCGAACGGATGCAGGCACTGAGGGCGGTTCCGCCGGCCAACGAACCGGTGAAAGGCGTGCCCGGCGCCGATTGGCTCGCGTTCCGCGGACTGGCGCTCTACCCGCTGTCCTTGATCCCCGGCCGGGACCGGGCCCGGGTGGTAACTCCGGCATGCGACTCGAACTGGAATCGAGGTGCCTTCCGCTGGCCGGTGTGGGATACCCCGCTCACATATGACGCAGTGGCCGCGATCGTCACCGACAGACGTCTCGTAGGTGAAGATCCAAACCACCGTCAGCACGATGCAGAATCACTCTGCGCGTGGGGAATCCGATCGATCTGGGAATCGTCGATTGTACGGTCTGGGCAGGGCTATGGGTCATTCGGTCCTGCGAAGCAGATTGCGCGCGGCTCACAGAGGTAGCAGCGCGATGAACGAGACCGAGCGCGGCATGCCTTCCACCGGCGCACCTTCCAGTAGCGCCATTCCAGAGCACATTCCCGCNCGGATGCTCAACGAGTTCGTCTACTGCCCACGCCTTTTCTACCTGGAATGGGTCGACNACCGATGGGCCGACAGCGCCGACACCGAACAGGGCAGGTTCACTCACCGCGCTAGTGATCGACGCGAAGGTTCCCTTCCGGACCCAGAATTCGCGGCGATTCTCAAGAACGTGTCGTCGGTGAGAATCCAGTCCGACCGGCTTGGTCTGGTCGCGGTGATCGATCGAGTCGAGGGCGAAGACGGGTACGTCTGCCCTGTAGATATCAAGAAGGGTCGGCCGGATCCTGATGGCCTTCCTTGGCCGGCCGATCGCGTACAAGCGCTCGCCCAAGCAGCACTCTTGAAGGATGCCGGATATCGAGTACGTAAGGCGGTTCTCTATTACGCAGAAACTCATCAGCGTGTCGATGTGCCGGTGACGCCGGAAGGGCTCGACGAAGTTACCGAGATCGCGGCACGGGCACGCGAGGTGGCATGTCGTCCCCGTCCACCGCTACCGCTGGTTCACAGCCCCAANTGTCCCCGTTGCTCGCTCCTCGGACTGTGCCTGCCCGATGAAACCAACGCGCTGCTTGCCCGAGATGACCTTCCGGTGCGCACCATCGTGCCCCGAGACCCCGACCACCGGCCCCTATACGTCACCGAGCAGGGCGCCTATGTCGGTGTGCGTAGCGGACGGCTCCGAATCACCAAGGACCGAGAAGAACTGGCGGAAGTCCGCCTCATCGATGTCGCCCAGCTGTGCGTCTACGGCAACGTACAGGTCAGCACGCAGGCACTGTCCGAGTTATGGGCCCGGGGCACGCCTGTTCTGTGGTTCTCCTACGGAGGTTGGCTACGGGGCTGGGCTCAGGGAGAGATGTCAAAGTACGTCGAGCTGCGACGACGCCAGACCGCAGTACATGCCCAGGGTGGCTTCGATATCGCCCGTCAATTGATCGTCGGAAAGATCAAGAACAGCCGAACGTTGTTACGGCGTAATGCCCGCGCCGACGTATCCGCCGAGCTCGCCCAGCTCGGCCGGCTTGCCGAAAGGGCCGCTACCGCAGATTCGGCGAGTTCGCTGCTCGGTATTGAGGGCGCCGCTGCACGGATCTATTTCTCTGCGTTTCCACGCATGATCGCTCCCGAATTCGCCACAGCAGAATTCGACACGAACGGCCGAAAACGGCGCCCGGCACCCGATCCGATAAACGCGCTATTGGGATTTACCTACTCGCTCCTACTGAAGGACATGGTTGCAACATGCCTCGGGGTCGGACTGGACCCCTACCTCGGGGTGTACCACCGTCCCCGCTACGGACGGCCCGCGTTGGCGCTCGACCTCATGGAAGAATTTCGCCCGCTCATCGCCGACTCCGTAGTCATCAATGCACTGAACAACGGCGAGGTCAGTTCGACAAGTTTCTCCCGAAAAGGTCGCGCGGTCTGGCTCACCGCACAAGGGAGAAAAGCGGTTATGCGCGCATACGAGCGGCGCCTGGACACCCGCGTCAGGCACCCCATCTTCAAGTACCAGGTCACCTACCGCCGCGTGATGGATATCCAAGCGCGAATAGCCGCAGCGGTAATGGTGGGTGAGATTGAGCAATATAGCCCGATGACAACCCGGTGATCTATGGCACGACGGCGCTATCTCATAGCTTACGACATCCGAAACCCGAAACGACTCCGGCGCGTTTGTACGATCATGAAAGACTACGGAGTTCGGTTGCAGTACTCGGTCTTTTTGTGCGATCTGTCCGAGCTGGAACTGATTCGGTGGCGGTCTGAGATCCACAAAGCGGTGGATCTCCGAGCAGACTCGGTCATCCACGTCGACCTCGGCCGGTGCGACGCTGCGCCGGCAGTCGCCACCATTGGTGTCCCCCGCCAATTGCCTCCCAGTGGTCCGATCATCCTTTAGCGAGCGCTCCTTGCGGTGCGCAAGCCCCGGGAACCACTCGCACGCAGCTCAGAGCACCTTTCCAACTCCATAGTGAAGAAGATTGTGTGGCCACCGACCGCATCATGAACCACCTCTCGCGGACACGCCGATCGATGCAGGTGAAGTGTGGTAAACTTCCGCAGCTGTGATCTCCGTCCCTGAGACGGAGCCGCATTGCAGCGTCGTTCGGCCAA
>JGI25328J35697_1002196_pt1 | contig 12253 bp, 11 predicted proteins | sample HigsolmetaAR203D_FD_35697 | JGI IMG/M metagenome (IMG submission 35697)
TAACGCCCTCCCCTTTATACAGTAATCTTTCATTTATTATACCTGATTGTTTAAACGAATGTAAGTTTTCCATAAGAAGGATAAAAAACTTATGAAAAAAATAAAACCGATCTCTGTAAAAGCGTCTCCAGTTAAATAGACAGCACATGTANACAGCCTGAGACCGATATTCATTAGGACTTTAAGCTGTTTCTCTTTTGAANCCGTTGATAGTTATATTGCATAATGCATCCTTCATCTATTCGGACGTGCGGAAAAAGTATGGATGAGACTTGAAATGGGACGGCGTATTCTGTATGGTTTTAGCCGCTAAGGACACTTTTGTTTCAAGATCTTCTTGGGGAGTTTTAAAGTCTTCCTAATATTTTCTTCATTTCTTTCTGCTTAAAGTGTTTTCCCCATCATGCATCAATCCATATTTTAAACCAATGTCCTCATTACATTTTTTAAGCTTTACATCATACGCTGTTCATATTTCTCTCATCGAAAAAATCCCCTTATAGTTGACAGACTTTTCTTTTTCTGCCTACTATAAGGGGATCTTATTGTTTGATATGATAACTGCCGTGCACCTTCTGTCGATTAGCAACCCTANGCGTTACTCAAGCAGTTAGCTCAGTTCAGGCAACCCTGCGGCACATGAGAGCTTCCACTTAATGCTGCTTCCTTCCGGACCTGACATGGTTCATGGATTCTCATTGCACAGGACCCAAACGTCAACACCACTTACTTGAGGCAGACCCTAAAATATACTAACCTCGAGAAGGAATTCGGCCTCGCTAGAGCGGATTGCGAGTACAGGGCACCGCTACCTCCCCGCTTAGCACGGCAAAGTTTAAACCGATTTTCACTTTGCGCCGTTTAAGGACGCAAATTTAGTATATATGTTTTTTCGAGAAAATGCAACGCTTCCCAATATGTTAAAAAATTCAATTGTTTTTATTTTTCATTTTCAACCGTTTTTTCTCTTCCCGNANCTTTTGAAAAAAACAGGTTAACATTTCACTGCATTGCTCCTGCTTCACGCCTGAAATTACTTCTGTTTGATGATTGAAACGAGGTTCATTTAATAAATTCATTAACGTTCCTGCACAACCAGCCTTCGGATCNAAAGCGCCGAAAACTACACGTTCAATTCTTGACATTACAATCGCTCCTGCACACATTGGACATGGCTCAAGCGTCACATATAGCGTCGAGTTCTCGAGTCTCCACGTTCGAAGCTTCCTGCACGCCTCATCAATTGCCAATATTTCCGCATGAGCGATTGACCTCTGCTCGGTTTCCCTCAAATTATGAGCTTTTGCAACCACTACATCATCTACAACAAGCACAGCACCAATCGGAACCTCGCCAATCTTTTCCGCCTTCTTCGCCTCTTCAATTGCTAAAGTCATATAATATTCGTCTTTAGTCATTTTTTGCTCCTCATCCTATCGATATAATTTCATCTTAAAAAAAGTGCGGGTTCCTTTCAACCTTTTCCAAAAGCATGTTTTCTGCGATGAAAACATAAAATTTACAAACAGTTTTTACAGGAGGTCATGATTTTGCTAATTCATGTTGTTCAATCTGGGCAAACGCTTTATTCCATTGCACAAACATATGGAACATCTATAACAGCCNTCGTTGAAGCAAATGAAATTCCTAATCCTGATCAGCTTGTTGTAGGTCAAGCAATTGTTATTCCAATCATCGGACAATTTTACACCGTTCAACGGGGAGACAGCCTTTGGAGCATTTCAAGAAAATTTGGTACGTCTGTATTTGAGCTTGCAGCAGTAAATGGACTGAATATAAATCAATTATTGCCTATTGGCCTTCGATTATATATCCCAGAACGGCCTAAACGGCAAGCAGAATTTAATGTATATTTAGAACCGCTTGGTGCTCAAGTCAGCCAAAATCTCGAAGACAGCGCAAGAGAGACTGCCCCTTATTTAACCTACCTTACCCATTTTAGCTTTCAAGCACAACGNGACGGTTCTTTAAAAGANCCACCGATTGGGAACTTGCAAACTATTGCTAATGAACAAAATTTANTGTTTTCAATGGCTGTCACAAATTTGGAGAACAATCAATTTAGTGCAGAGTTAGGGCATATATTGCTGACAGACGATGATGTACAAACTAAATTTTTAAATAATATTATTGCCACAGCAAAAAAATATCAGTTTCGAGATATTCACTTTGATTTTGAATATTTGTTTCCTGCCGACCGGGAAGCCTATAATCAATTTTTGCGAAGGGCGAGAGACAGGATTCACAGTGAAGGGTGGTTCATTTCCTCTGCATTAGCCCCTAAAACAAGCGCAGAGCAAAAAGGACAATGGTACGAGGCCCACGACTATAAAGCACATGGAGAAATTGTGGATTGGGTCGTCATTATGACATATGAATGGGGGTACAGCGGCGGACCGCCAATGGCTGTTTCTCCTATCGGCCCAGTCCGTGATGTACTCGAATATGCCGTTACGGAGATTCCTCCACAGAAAATTATGATGGGACAAAATTTATACGGTTATGACTGGACTCTTCCCTTTGTGCAAGGCGGGCCTTACGCAAAAGCGATAAGTCCGCAGCAGGCGATTCAGCTTGCATCAAAATACAATGCAGAAATCAAATTTGATGAAGAAGCCCAAGCCCCTACTTTTCGATATACGGATGAAAACCAAAAGGTTCATGAAGTTTGGTTTGAAGATGCCCGTTCCATACAAGCCAAATTCGATCTTGTAAAAGAGCTGCATTTGCGAGGTGTCAGCTATTGGAAACTAGGAATTTCGTTTCCGCAAAATTGGCTGTTGATTATCGATAATTTTCAAGTCGTAAAAAAATAAATACTTCTTTATAAACAACTATTGATCAAATGATCTTAAATATGAGGAATTTCTGTTTTGTTTTTCAAAAAAATAAAAGAGGCGCCTAATAAGTTGCTTTTCAGCTTATAGACGCCCCTTTAACGTTTATATCGATGATTTTTGTTTTCCATGAGGATTAGCCATTTTGTTTTAAAAAATAAAAAATTCGTTACAGCCCGTAACGAATTTAGCCAATCTCCAATTTATGCGCACTCGGTAAATAATGGCGGAGGAGGAGGGATTCGAACCCCCGCGCGGTTTGACCCGCCTCTCGGTTTTCAAGACCGACCCCTTCAGCCAGACTTGGGTACTCCTCCATATGACATGGACTAATATAGCACAGTATAAAATGTATGTCAATAAACTCATAAAAGTTATCAAATAATTTTTTTACTTAAACGCTTCTTTACAAAGAAGCTTATTTTTTTAAATAGAAAAAATTAAAAAATTCGAAAAAAATCGATTGTATTTCATTCATCATGTTATAAACTTGTATTGCAAGTTAATTTAAAGCGCTCACAAATGGACACTAGTTTTTTCGGGACATGAACAAAGGCATCTTTTCCCCGCAATCGGCTGCTATCTTTGCATTGATTTGCCGCGCTTTTAAAACAGCATGTATAAAAACAACTGAAGCCTAGTGCAAAACGTAAATCCCTTAAAAAATCAGAGTGAGAAGCTTGCGGATGACTAGAGGAGGACGGAGAAAAATATGTATGATTATGTAATTGTCGGCGGAGGAATAGTCGGCTTATCCACTGCATTGGCAATATATGAACAACACCCAAACGCAAAAGTGGCAATAATCGAAAAAGAAAATAAAGTTGCCTCCCATCAAACGGGTCATAACAGCGGGGTGATCCATTCCGGTATATATTACAAGCCCGGGAGCTATAAGGCGCAGCTTGCGAAAAAAGGTAATCAGGCAATGATCATGTTTTGCCAAAAATACGATATCCCTTATGAAGTCTGCGGCAAAGTAATCGTTGCCAGCGATGAACATGAGCGGGAGGAGCTTGAGAAGCTGTTCCAACGCGGATTAAAAAACGGCCTCAATATCCGGAAAATTTCAAAGGAGGAGCTTCATGAATTTGAACCTTATGTGAATGGAATAGAAGCCATTCATGTTCCATCAACAGGTATTGTAAATTTCCGTCTTGTTAGTGAACGGATGGCAGATTTAATCCTCGAAAAGGGCGGGGAGATCTTTTTAAACGAAAAAGTAGAAATGATTCATGAAAAAAAACAAGAAGTTATCGTTGAAACAGCAAACAAAACCTTTCAAAGCCGATTTTTTATAAATTGTGCAGGACTTAACAGCGATCGTATTGCTAAAATAGCAAATCTGTATACGGATGTGAAAATAGTTCCATTCCGTGGAGAATATTATATGTTAAATCCGCAAAAATCATATTTAGTTAAAAACTTAATCTATCCTGTACCAAATCCTAATTTTCCATTTTTAGGCGTTCACTTTACTAGAATGATTGACGGATCTATAGATATAGGTCCAAATGCTGTTTTAAGCTTGAAAAGAGAAGGGTATAAAAAAAGCGACGCAAATATGAAAGATTTGTTTGAAGTATTAACGTTCCCCGGTTTTTGGAAATTAGCAGGTCAATATATGAAAGAAGGACTCGAAGAAATGATTCGATCGATGTCAAAGAAAAAGTTTGTCGAAAATGTTCAAAAACTCATGCCCGATATTACAGAAGAAGATTTGCTGCCTGGACCATCTGGTGTCCGAGCTCAAGCTTTAAGTAAAGACGGGGCTTTAATCGATGATTTTTATATTGTACCAACGAAACGGTCCATTCATGTGCTGAACGCTCCATCTCCTGCAGCGACAGCATCCATTGAAATAGGAAGAACAATTGCCAAACAAATGATACAACGGCAGCCTATATAAAATACATTTGTACATAAAAGGGGGATATGGAAGGAACCCCTCCTACCCCCTTTCATTTTTTCTATTCAGTAAGAATTACTTTTTACTAATTACTGTTTTATTTCCCATATATGGACGCAGCACTTCCGGAATGACGACAGATCCGTCTTCTTGCTGGTAATTTTCCAAAATGGCTGCTACTGTACGACCTATTGCAAGCCCAGAACCATTTAACGTATGCACATGCTCAGGCTTTGCTTTCGGATCCCGTCGGAACCGTATATTCGCCCGGCGAGCCTGAAACGCTTCAAAGTTGCTGCAAGAAGAAATTTCACGATATGTTTGATAGCTTGGAAGCCATACTTCAAGATCATATTTTTTTGCTGCCGTAAAGCCTAAATCAGCTGTACACATGCTCATAACTCGATATGGAAGTCCTAACAGCTTCAATACGTTTTCAGCATGACTTGTTAATTTTTCTAATTCCTCATAAGAATCTTCAGGCTTTACAATTTTCACAAGCTCCACTTTGTTAAATTGATGCTGGCGAATAAGGCCGCGCGTATCTCTTCCGGCCGCCCCTGCCTCAGAACGGAAGCAAGCGCTGTACGCTACATAATTGATTGGAAGCTGCTTCTCCTGTAAAATTTCATCACGGTGCAAATTTGTGACAGGAACTTCCGCTGTTGGTATTAAGAAATAATCCTCACCTTGAATTTTAAAAGCGTCTNCCTCAAACTTCGGAAGCTGTCCTGTTCCGATCATGCTTGTACGGTTCACTATATACGGAGGCAAAACTTCCTCATAGCCATGTTCTTCAACNTGCAAATCTATCATAAAACTGATAAGCGCCCTTTCTAATCTTGCGCCCAAACCTTTATAAAATACAAAGCGGCTGCCGGTCACCTTGCCGGCTCTTTCAAAATCGAGAATTCCTAATTGGTCGGCAATTTCCCAATGAGGTTTTGGTTCAAAACGAAAGGTCGGGATTTCTCCCCATTTGCGGACTTCTACATTATCTTCCTCTGAATCGCCGACTGGAACGCTCTCATGCGGAATGTTTGGAATCGACAAAATCAAGGTTTCTAACTTTTCTTCAATCTCTTTTAATTCCTCATCAAGTGTTTTGATGCGTTCTCCTACTTGACGCATTTCTTGAATTAAATGATCTGTGTCTTTCTTTTCTCTTTTTCAATTCGGCGATTTTAGAAGATACTTCATTTCTTTTGCTTTTTAATTCTTCCGTCGTAACAATTAGTTCACGACGCTTTTTATCCAAGTCAACAAATTGATCAAAATCAGTTAAATCCTCTCCACGGTGTTCAAGCTTCTTTTTTATTTCTTCAAAATTTGACCGTAAAAATTTCATATCAAGCATCATGGACACTCCTTTCGNTTTTATATTCAAAATAAAAACTCCCGTCCAAAAAGGGACGAGAGTATACCCGCGTTGCCACCCTGCTTGAAGGCATCAGCCTTCCACTTACAAAGGTAACGGTTTTTGCCGTAAATGCTTACTAACAAAAACTTGCATTCAGCATTTCACTCAAGGACGGATTCACAAGCGTTTTTCACTGGTTTCCACCAACCACCAGCTCTCTTAAGAAAAACAACTTGCTACTAGTTCCTCTCATTGCTTTAGATCTATTTATATTCATAAATTTACTATAAGTTTAGGGTTTGTTCAACTTTTTTATGCATGAACTTTCTCGTTTGATTCCTTCACCATATTTAAAAAATATTGCACAAATCGATGATCATCCGTCAATTCCGGATGGAATGAACATCCAAGNATGTGGCCTTGTCGAACAGCAACAATTCGATCCTCATGTTTTGCTAAAATTTCAACATTTTCTCCTGCTTCTACAATATGCGGAGCGCGAATAAACACACCTATAAAATCGTCCCCAACTCCTGCAATGGTTAATTCCGCTTCAAAACTTTCACGCTGNCGGCCGAAAGAATTCCGTTCAACGACCACATCCAATACACCAAGGTGCGGCTCATCTTGTCCAACAATTTGCTTCGCCAGCAAAATAAGACCAGCACATGTACCGAAAACAGGTTTTCCTCCCTTTATAAATTCTTTCAAAGGGTCCATCAACCCATACTTTTCAATCAATCTTCTCATTGTCGTGCTTTCGCCGCCTGGTAAAATAAGTCCATCGATATTTTGCAATTGTTCGGATTTTTTAATTTTTACGCCTTCTGCACCACAAGCTTCGATTGACTGAATATGCTCCCTCACAGCACCTTGGAGTGCCAAAACTCCTACTTTCATTTTGTATTCTCCTTTACCANCCACGTTCTTGCATACGATGTTCCGGAAGCAATGAAGAAATATCGATCCCTTTCATCGCAGTTCCAAGATCTTTCGATAAATGAGCGATTAATTCATAATCCTCATAGTGTGTGGTCGCTTCCACAATTGCCCGGGCATACTTTCCTGGATTTTCAGATTTAAAAATACCTGAGCCGACAAACACACCATCTGCACCAAGCTGCATCATCAACGCTGCGTCAGCAGGTGTTGCAACGCCGCCAGCAGCAAAATTCACGACAGGGAGTCGTCCTTCCTTTTTAATTTGTAGCAGCACTTCATACGGGGCTCCTAAATTTTTTGCTTCCGTCATTAGCTCATCTTCGCTCATGCCGACAATTTTCCGAACCTGTGCATTCACTTTCCGCATGTGACGAACTGCTTCTACAATGTTGCCAGTTCCCGGTTCGCCCTTCGTTCTGAGCATGGAAGCACCTTCTCCAATTCGGCGAGCTGCTTCTCCTAAATCACGGCAGCCACAAACAAATGGAACCGTAAATTCCCGCTTATTTATATGAAACTCTTCATCAGCCGGTGTCAACACTTCACTTTCATCAATATAATCAACACCGAGCGCTTCTAATACTCGAGCTTCTACAATATGTCCAATACGGCATTTTGCCATTACTGGAATCGTAACCGCGTTCATGACCTCTTCAATAATCGTCGGATCAGCCATGCGGGCAACCCCGCCTGCCGCACGAATGTCAGCAGGAACTCTTTCCAGCGCCATGACGGCAACCGCACCTGCTTCTTCAGCAATTTTGGCCTGTTCTGCATTGACCACATCCATGATGACGCCGCCTTTTTGCATTTCGGCCATTCCCCTTTTTACTCGATCAGTACCTGTAATTGCCATTTCTATAGTTCCTCCTTAATGATACATTCAAATGCATACGTCTATTTTATCCTAATTTTTATAAAATTCCTATCAAATTTCAAGGATTTCTTTTATTTTAAATATAGTAAAAACCCCCAACAAAATGTTAGGAGTTATGCATTAAAACCAGCTTTTTACCATGTTTGCTGCTCCGTTCCATACATCACCAAAAAAACTACCAATGCCTCTCATTGATAATACAAACCAGTTAGCTTTTTCGACTTTTGTTTTTGTCACTACATCAACTTTCGCTTCGGATTCACCTGTTACAAATCCGTAATCCTGGCTGTTCCCTTTATATTCTACGGACATATACCCGACCTTGGCGCCCTTTTTAATTGGTGCAGTCAGCTCTCCGTTCGCAGTTAAAAGCTTTTTATCTAAAACATATTTCGGCTCATACTGGTCTTTTTCCCCACGTTTAATAGGGAGCTTTAAAGAATCTTTTGTTTCTATTTCTACTTTTTTCTCTTTTCCTTTTACAACAGATACAGTTGATTTATTTTTTATTTGATATTGCGCAGGAAATAATTCCTCAATGGAAAAATTGCTGAAAACATAGTCCATTAGTTTTCTAGTTTCACTAAAACGATGTACGTAATTGTTGCTCCCTTTACCTTTCGCATTCATAACAACTGTGATGATTCGCATTCCGTTCCGTTCGGCTGTTCCCGTAAAGCAGGAGCCCGCAAAATCGGTATATCCTGTTTTTAACCCGTCTACACCTTCTGTACCATAAACTAATCCAGGCAGCATCCAGTTCCAGTTTTCCATTTTAATCTCATCATCCGTACCTTCTCGAAAAGCTTTTCTCGTAATTTTGGCCGTTTCTAAAATCTCAGGATACTCCTTTAAAAGATGGTACGCAAGGCTGGCAACGTCTCTCGCAGACATTACATTTTCTTCTTCCTCACCTGTTCCTTCCGGATGCATCCCCATTAAGTCTCTATTGTTTAAACCTGTCGCATTTACAAACTTCGTATGCTTCAAGCCTAGTTCTTTCGCTTTTTCATTCATCATTTTCACAAAATTTGTTTCCGATCCACCGATCACTTCTGCCACTGCAATCGCCGCACCATTTGCAGAATAAATGGCCATTGCTTCATATAACTCTTTTATTGTATAACTTCCATCTTTTCTTAAAGGGACATTGGATAAACTGCGATTTTGGGAAATTTTGTAAACATAATCACTTGGACGATATGTTTGATCCCAAGAAACTTTCTTTTCANGGATCGCTTCCAGCAGCAAGTATTCAGTCATCATTTTTGTCATACTTGCAACTCCAAGAGTTTTATCAATATTTTTTCCGTACACAATTTTCCCTGTAGAGGCTTCAACGGCAATGGCTGCAGAGGCATTGATGCCCAATGGGTCATTTTCTTCAGCATTTATTTTGGGAGACAAAGGGGAAAATGCCGTCATCAANAAAAACGTGATGACGAGAGCCGAGATGAATTTTTTCGTGAAGTGCACCATGATTACCTCCATTTATTTGAAAATATCTATTTTAAAAAATAATTAATAGTTAACACAACAAAATTGATTTTAACATACATCTTATAAAAAAAATAGACAGAGTCTCTACTCTGTCTAAAAGTCGTAATTTTTTAAATAAGACTATTGAACTGTCAGTTGTTAAGAAATGGAATAATTAGGNGCCTCTTTTGTAATTTGAACATCATGCGGATGGCTTTCTCTTAATCCTGCACCAGTCATCCGGATAAATTGTGAATGCTCACGGAGCTCATATAAATTTTTTGCTCCGCAATATCCCATACCTGATCTCACACCGCCGACAAGTTGGTAAATTGTCTCTGCCAACGGTCCTTTATATGGGATGCGGCCTTCAATTCCTTCTGGAACAAATTTTTTGTTGTCTTCTTGGAAATAACGGTCTTTGCTACCTTTTTCCATCGCTGCAACTGAACCCATGCCGCGATATACTTTAAATCGACGCCCNTGGTAAATTTCTGTTTCTCCCGGGCTTTCAGATGTACCTGCAAGCAAACTTCCTAACATGACGGCATGTCCACCTGCAGCCAATGCTTTTACAATATCTCCTGAATATTTTATTCCGCCATCAGCAATGATAGCTACTCCGTGCTTTCTTGCTTCTGTCGCACAATCATATATGGCTGTAATTTGCGGCACCCCAACACCTGCTACCACACGAGTAGTACAAATGGAACCAGGGCCAATTCCAACCTTCACAATGTCTGCTCCAGCTTCTATGAGAGCTCTCGTTCCTTCAGCTGTTGCAACATTTCCTGCAATAATATTTAAATCTGGATAAGCATCACGAATTTTCCTTACTGTTTCTAAAACTCCTTTTGAATGTCCATGCGCCGTATCCACGACAATAACATCCACATTTGCTTCCACTAGTTTTTTAACGCGCAGCATCGTATCAGATGTTACACCTACTGCAGCGCCGACGATCAATCTTCCATGGGCATCTTTAGCTGAATTTGGAAACTCAATTACTTTTTCAATATCTTTAATCGTAATAAGGCCTTTTAATANGCCTTTATCATCTACAATCGGGAGCTTTTCAATTTTATATTTTTGCAAAACTTTTTCAGCTTCTTCCAATGTTGTGCCTACAGNAGCTGTAACTAGATTTTCTTTCGTCATCACTTCAGAAATTTTTGTAGAATAATCTTGTATAAAACGTAAATCTCTGTTTGTAATAATACCTACAAGCTTTTGTTCCTCTGCATTGTTCACAATCGGAACACCAGAAATCCGATATTTGCTCATTAAATGTTCNGCATCATATACTTGATGGTCCGGAGTAAGGAAAAACGGATCTGTAATAACACCGCGCTCAGAACGTTTTACTTTATCTACTTGCTCAGCTTGCTGTTCAATCGACATATTTTTATGGATAATGCCCAATCCTCCTTGGCGCGCCATAGCAATCGCCATTTCTGATTCGGTAACAGTATCCATTCCTGCGCTGATAATTGGAATATTCAATTTTAACGTCTTCGTGAGCTCAACACTTAAGTCCACATCACGCGGCAAAACCTCTGACTTGGCAGGAATTAACAAAACATCATCGAACGTTAAGCCTTCCTTTAAAAATTTTGATTCCCACATTATTAAAACCCCCTAATCACGGCAAAATATTATATGTAGATTAACAATTGCTAAAGATGCTGTCAAGAAATCCACAAAGAATTTAAATTTTTAGAATAGTTGTTATGGAGGGGTCTCATTGTCGATTTGGAATTTTTATTCATCATTTCACTCTGCTCAAACAGTCCAACGGCTGCTTACCAAACATTATCAAAAACTTAACGTGCATGAGCCTGAACAAACATCTTATCAAAACTGCTATACATTTATTTATTTTTTAAAACATGGAGAAAATTATTACAAAATGGCTGATACAGCCCCGATCATGATCAAACCGGTTTTAGCTTTTTACGGCATCAGCCAGCTGATAAAGGCACTGCTTCTGACAGTCGATGCTCATTATCCTTCCTCTTCAGCTGTTTTATCCCATGGGGTATCAACAAGGAAACGAAAAAAACATAATTATAACTTTTTAAAAGATGAAGTTAAGGTGCAAAAAAATGGTTTATATCGCCATGCTGCCCTCAATCTTTTTCAATTAAATCACACGCCTGGAGAAAAATTTTCCATGGATTCCCTTTTGAAAAGAATCCCCGAATTAAGCGATCTATATCAGTTTCATTTACAAATCCCAACGACCATCCCAATTGAGACAAATGACACATTCATCATTGTACATAAAGAAATAGCAAATCGTTACTGTATTACCTCTAAGCGTCTTGCTGAGATTTTACAAAGCCAGCTTCATTGGATGCTTTCAAACGAAGATGTAGATTCACTTTATTTTTCCCATTCAGCCGAATTTCACTATTTATGGAAATCCTCCTATTTATTCAACTTTTATAACAAACAATATTATCTGCCGGCTGCGAAAGAAGATATAAAATTAATGCCGGAAATATTAATCCACTACCTTGTGCTTTATAACTTAAGCATGATTTCCCGATATGAAACCGAATGGCTGTATGATCTTATGTATAACCATCATAGTGATGATTACGTTTTTATTCATCAATTTATGGAAATCACATTAAAAAAAATTCCTTGGTTAACCTTAATGTATTTAAACCATATTTTCAATGGATAAAAGCAGCCAACGGTAGTTGTGCTGCTTCTTTAACAAAAATATGATTATATACAAAAAAAAGCAGCTGTTTTGCTGCTTTTTGTTTTTGCCTGGCAGCGTCCTACTCTCGCAAGGGACAAACCCTCACTACCATCGG
>JGI25328J35697_1002241_pt1 | contig 12043 bp, 10 predicted proteins | sample HigsolmetaAR203D_FD_35697 | JGI IMG/M metagenome (IMG submission 35697)
CACGTTTGGCGCCTTCGCCGCCGATTCGGACGGCCGCATCGCTTTTGCCAATGACAGGTTTCTGGAACAGGTCGGAATGGGCAGGGAGGAGCTCCTGCGCTCTTCGATTCAGGATCTGTTCGATACCGAGGTGCTTGACCTGAAGAAACTTTGGAAACAGGCGGAAAAAGGGCTGTCTCCGCCCGTTGAATGCTTCACCAGTTCGCCGTTGCCGCTGTGCAGGCGGCTGTCCCTCAGGTTTTTTCCAATCATGGAAGAGGACCGGATGATCGGGCTGCTCGGACTGTGCCACGAACCGGCCGATTCCAGGTTTCTGATGGATCCGGCATCGGAGACGGCGCAAAGGATCGAGCTGCTGTTTCGGGTCCTGGCGGAACATACGAGCGACCTGATCGCCGTATTCAATCTCGATTGCAAATTCGTCTTTGCCTCCCCGACCTATTTTGATCTGCTCGGATATTCCTCCTACGAAATCATCGGACGGGACGTCCGGGAATTTGTCCATCCCCAGGATATGCCCGCGCTGAGGCAGAAGTTCAAGGACATGATCATTGCCCGCAAGGCGTTTGACATCCAGTTCCGCCACACAAAACGGCACGGGGATGACCTGGAGGTGGAGGGGAATTTCAAACCCCTGATCGATGAGCATGGGCGGGTGGAGTTGATCGTTTGCTTCCTGAGGGACGTGAACGAAAGGAGACGGACGGAGGAATTGTACCGCCAGACGGAAAAGCTGTCTCTGGCCGGCCAGCTGGCGGCGGGGATGGCCCACGAAATCCGCAATCCGCTCACGGCGATCAAGGGGTTCGTGCAGCTTCTGGAAAAAAGGGACACCGCGGAGGAGAACAAGCGGTATTACCATATCATCACATCGGAACTGAACCGAATTGAGGTCATTCTGAACGAACTCCTGGTGCTGGCGAAGCCACAGGCTGTTTTTTATGACCATCACAGTCTGAACGCGATTATTCACGATGTGGTCACCATCTGCGAGAGCCAGGCGATTCTGAAAAACGTGGAAATCCGCCTGACGCCCGGCCGCATGATCCCGTGGATTCGCTGCGACGCCAACCAGCTGAAGCAGGTGTTCATCAACATCGTGAAAAACGGCATCGATGCGATGCCGAACGGAGGGCTGCTGCAGATCGAAATCCAGAAATACAACGATGACGGGGTCGTGGTCCACGTGACAGACCAGGGAAGCGGCATTCCGGAGGAACTGCTGGACAAGCTGGGCACGCCGTTTTTCACCACGAAGGAGAAGGGAACGGGGCTCGGGCTCATGGTCAGTTACAAAATCATCGAGGAGCACCGGGGTCGGATCGAAATCAGAAGCAAGGTGGGAAGGGGCACCAAGGTGAGCGTGTTTTTGCCGTTGGTTTGAGGGGAAAAGCTGACAGCCCCGGGTTTGATCCCGGGGCTGTTTTTTGCGCTGCGCCGCTATCCCAGCTATTCGGCTTTTTTCGCCTTTCGTTCGACCAGGCTCTGGATCCAGGGGGTGAGATCCTCCTTGATCTTGCGGATCAGCTCCTCCTTGCTGATGCCCCTCGCCTCGGCGATTTCCACGAGGGATTTGCCCTGCTTCCATTCCTCGATCAGTTCGTCGCGGGTCATGCCCAGCATGGAGGCGAGCTGGTCGGGATTCGGTACCGGACGGTGCCTTTGCTCGTACAGCTTGCGGTGGATGAGATGGCGCAGGTGCTCGTCCATGTCGGATTTCAGCCTTTTCGCCTTGGCTTTATCCAGCCTGCCCTCCTTGACGGCCTCGTCGATCTTTTGCTTGTACAGGTTTTTCAGCTTGTTCAGAAGCTCCTTCTCGCTGATCCCCTTTTCCGCGGCAATTTCCGCCAGCGTTTTGTCCTTCAGCGCCTGGGCCAGCTCCGATTCGCTCATCCCCAGCATTTTGGCAACTTCACTGAATATGGTGCTGCGCAAAAAGCCGTGATGGCGGTGATGATGGCCATCCCAGATGTGGAGCTCGCCAATTCCCGGCACATCCGGTTGTCCGGCCGCATGCCCGTCCGCATGCCCTTCCGGATGTCCGCCGCCGTGCCATCCCTCCGGGTGCACGGTTTTGGCCGCGATTGCGGACGCGGGCAGCGCCGCCATGACCGTCATGGCCGCCAGCGCCGCCAGGGCAAACGCAAGGGCGGTGTTTGCGAATCTTCTTTTCATGTGCTTCTCACCTCTTGTTGTCCTGATGTTCTTTCCTGACTATGATTGCCCATTTTGGTTCGAAACATTTGCCCGGGAAGGAACTTTTTGCAACACCCGCGTCCGCATCCGTTATAATGTTCGGTAGAATGGAGAAGGCAAAGTTTTTTCAGAACGGAAAGGATATGGGGTGAGAGCTTTGATCAGAGTGCTGTTTGTCTGCCTGGGCAACATTTGCCGGTCGCCGATGGCCGAGGCGGTGTTTCGCCACAAGGTGGAAAAGAGAGGACTTCAGGACCGCATTGCCGTCGATTCCGCGGGCACGAGCGGCTGGCATGCCGGAGAGCCCCCGCATGACGGCACAAGAAAGGTGCTGGAGCGGCACGGGATCAGTTATGAGGGGATGGCCGCCCGGCAGGTGAGCCGCAATGATTTCCGGCAGTTTCAATACATTCTGGCCATGGACAGCGACAATCTGGAAACGCTGCGGGCGATGGCCGAAAACAGCCCGACCGGGCCAAACGAACCGCGCCTGCTCCGATTCCTGGAACTGACACCCGACTGCGGCCTGACCGATGTGCCGGATCCGTACTACACCGGCAACTTCAAGCAGGTGTACGATCTGATCGACCGCGGCTGCGACGCCCTTCTGGACTGGATCGTGCGGAACGAGGGGCTGGAGGGCAAATAGAATCGCGCATGGCGTCACCCGGTCCGCTTTTTCCCGCACATGTTCTTTGGTATAATGAGGAATTATATTCACCGCAGCAGATGAGATTTTGTTTTGGAAAGGTCGGATGAGTCATGGACGCGCCTGCGCATACGGGTTCCAATTTTATCAGATCGATCGTGCTGGAGGATGTGCGATCGGGCAGGACGAAACAGGTCGTCACCCGCTTCCCTCCGGAGCCGAACGGATACCTGCACATCGGCCACGCCAAGTCGATCTGCCTCAACTTCGAACTGGCCGACGAGTTCGGCGGCAAAACGAACCTGCGCTTTGACGACACCAACCCGCTGAAGGAAGACACGGAATACGTCAACGCCATCATGGAAGACGTCCGATGGCTCGGCTTTGAGTGGGACGGCCTGTATTTCGCTTCCGACTATTTTGAAGAAATGTACCAGAGGGCTGTGCTGCTGATCAAAAAAGGAAAGGCGTACGTGGACGACTCCAGCCCGGAGGAGATCCGCGAGATGCGCGGAACGCTGACGGAACCGGGACGGGAGAGCCCTTACCGCAACCGTTCGGTGGAGGAAAACCTGGATTTGTTTGCGCGGATGCGCAAAGGGGAATTTCCCGACGGGTCAAAGGTGCTCCGGGCGAAGATCGACATGGCCTCGCCCAACATCAACATGCGCGATCCCGTCCTGTATCGGATCGCCCACGCCGTCCACCACAGGACGGGGGACAGGTGGTGCATTTACCCGATGTATGACTTCGCCCATCCGATCAGCGACGCCCTGGAAGGAATCTCCCACAGCATCTGCACGCTGGAATTCGAGGACCATCGCCCGCTTTACGACTGGGTCATTCGAGAGTGCGAAATGGAGTGGGTTCCGCGGCAGTACGAGTTTGCCCGCCTGGATTTGACGCAGACGGTCATGAGCAAGCGCAAACTCAAGCTGCTCGTGGACGAGGGCGTCGTCGACGGGTGGGATGATCCGCGCATGCCCACCATCGCGGGAATGCGGCGCCGCGGCTACACGCCGGAGGCCATCCGCGCCTTTGCCCGGGAGATCGGCGTTTCCAAGAGCAACTCCAAGGTCGATGTGCGCATGCTCGAGCATTTCATCCGCGAGGATCTGAAGCTGAAGGCTCCGCGCACGATGGGGGTCTTGCGGCCGCTCAAGCTGGTGATCGTCAACTGGCCGGAAGGGCAGGTCGAATGGCTGGACGCCGAAAACAATCCGGAAAACCCGGACATGGGAACACGAAAAATTCCCTTTGGGCGGGAAATCTACATCGAGCGGGACGACTTCATGGAAAACCCGCCGCCCAAATACTTCCGCCTGTTTCCGGGCAATGAGGTGCGCCTGAAGCACGCCTATTTCGTCAAATGCGTGGACGTGATCAAGGACGAGGCGGGAAATGTGACGGAAATCCACTGCACCTACGATCCGGAAACGAAGAGCGGCAGCGGGTTCACCGGGCGGAAGGTGAAGGGCACGATCCACTGGGTCAGCGCAAGCCACGCCGTGCCCGCGGAGTTCCGCCTGTACGATTCCCTGCTGCTGGAGGATGACAAGGAGGATGTCGGCTCGTTCCTCGAGCAGATCAACCCGAACTCTCTCGAAGTGCTGCACGGGTATGTGGAGCCGAATATGAGCGAGGCGAAGCCGCACGACAAATTCCAGCTGTTCCGCCACGGGTATTTCAACGTCGATCCGAAGGATACCCGGGACGGGCGGCTTGTGTTCAACCTGATCGTTTCCCTGAAAAGCTCGTTTCAGGTGTGATTGGGCCCGGGCAGGGGTTCGGCCGCGCGTTCGGGCGCGGGTTCGGGCGGCATCCTGGGATTGCAGGTGAAAAATCGACTTCAATCCCCTGCCAAAGGGCCGTATGGGGGCGGAATAGTCGATTTTTCGCCTATATTCCTGCCGTCCCCAGGATCCGCCGCCCGATTTGGTCGATTTTTCAACCTCATCGCCGGGGATCGCCCTGCTCCGGCCCCGAGGAGGTCGAAAAATCGACTTCATTTCCGCCGCTGCGCCGCGAACACCCGCTCGGGCAGTCCGCCCGCCCGGACAGGCCCGGGCAATCCAAAAAGGTCCGCCGTCCGTATTCACGGACGCGCGGACCTTCTCCGTTTGTCCACCGCGGCGGCGAACCGCTCCAGCCCTTGCAGCATGAGCGATCGCGGGCAGGCGATGTTGATGCGCGCAAATCCCCGGCCCTCATCGCCGAACACCGAACCTTCGCTGAAGGCGACGCCGGCTTCCTCGAACATGAGCTTTTTCAGCTCGGCCGGATCGGGGGTGATGGCGCGGCAGTCGACCCAGACGAGGTACGTGCCCTCGGGGCGCATGACCCGGCATTCGGGCAGGCGCTCGGCGAAAAAACGTTCGAGGGCGTCCAGGTTTTCCCTCAGATAGTCCAGAAGCGCCTCCAGCCACGGCTCGCCGTGCCGGTACGCCGTTTCCAGGGCATGTCCGCCGAAATAGCTTTCCATGTGCAGCGACAGGGCCTTGAGCCTGAGGTTGTATTTGTGCCGGAACTGCGGGTTCGGGATGATCACGTTGGACGCCTGCAGGCCGGGCAGGTTGAACGTCTTGCTCGGCGCGATACAGGTGACGGTGTTCATCGCCAGCTCCTCCGACAGGGATGCGATCGGAATGTGGCGGTGCGGCTTGAACACCAGATCGTTGTGGATCTCATCCGACACGATGATGACGCCGTATTTCAGGGCAAGCTCGCCGAGCCGCCGCAGCTCTTCCTCCGTCCAGACCCGTCCGCCCGGATTGTGGGGGCTGCACAGCAGGATCATTTTGGCCCCGGCGGCCATCTGCTTCTCCAGTTCGCCGAAGTTCATCACAAATTTGCCGTCCTGTTCCACAAGGGCGTTGTTGACCACCTGGCGGCCGTTCATGCGGATGACGTCATAAAACGGGTAGTACACCGGAGCCTGCAGGATGACCGCATCCCCCGGCTCGGTCAGAACGTCGACCAGAATGCTCAGGGCGGCGACAACCCCGGGGCTTGCGGTGATCCATTCCTGGCGGATGTTCCAGTTGTGGCGCCGACTCAGCCAGTCCATGATGGCGTCATAATACGACTGCGGGCGGATGGTATAGCCATAGATCCCGTGGGCGGCCCTGGCGGTCAGGGCGTCCACCACTTCGGGAGGAGCGGGAAAATCCATGTCGGCCACCCACATCGGGATGACATCCTCCCGCCCGAACAGTCTGGCGGATTGATCCCATTTGTAAGAAGCGGTATTGCGGCGATCGTACATCCGGTCAAAATCATACGGCCGGCTGCTGTCCATTTCCTTCACTCTCCAATGTTCTTGCGCGTTCCATTCTCTTGCGCTATTGTATCATTTTATCATGCCGCCCGGCAAAATGCATATATTGCGGATTGAAAAACTTGTATTTCGTCGGCCGGCGGTTCGGCCCGGCCCAACTTTCCGCTGCGCCAGGCGCATGGTACAATAGGTTTGGCCGGGACGAATGGTCGTTCCCGGTTCGATCAATCGCATAAGGAGGAGGACCGTGATGACTGCGAAACATCTGCAGGACGGAACCGCGCTGTCCAACGGTGTCGTCATGCCCTGGTTCGGTCTGGGCGTGTACAAGGTGCAGGAAGGCGATGAGGTGGAAAGGGCGGTTTCGACGGCCATTGAAGCGGGATATATCAGCATCGATACGGCGGCTTTTTATCAGAACGAGGAAGGCGTGGGCCGGGCGGTGCGCGCAAGCGGGGTCCCGCGGGACAAGCTGTTCATCACCACCAAGGTGTGGAATACCGAACAAGGGTATGAATCGACGCTGAAGGCGTTCGAAGAGAGCCGGAAAAAGCTGCAGCTGGATTACGTGGACCTGTATCTGGTCCACTGGCCGGTTCCGGGCAAATACAAGGACACCTGGCGGGCGCTGGAAAAACTGTATGAAGACGGACTGGTGCGGGCCATCGGCGTGAGCAATTTCCAGATTCATCATCTGGAGGATCTCGCAGCGTCTGCCAACGTCCGGCCGATGGTCAACCAGGTGGAATACCATCCGCTTCTGACCCAGAAGCCGCTCCTGAAATACTGCCGGGAAAACGGCATTCAGCTGGAAGCGTGGAGCCCGCTCATGCGCGGCAACCTGGATCTGCCGCTGCTGAAGGAGCTGGCCCAAAAGTACGGCAAGACGCCGGCCCAGATCGTGCTCCGCTGGGATCTGCAGCATGAAGTCGTCACCATTCCCAAATCGGTGACGCCGGAGCGCATCCGGGAAAACGCGAATGTGTTCGATTTTGAATTGTCCGCCGAGGACATGGAAAGGATCGACGGATTGAACCAGAATCGGCGGTTCGGGGCAGATCCGGACAACTTTTCATTCTGAATCCATGCCTGCCTGAAGAAGGAGCCCGGTTGCCGGCGCGATGCCGGTTCCGGGCTCTTGTGCATGGCGATGGTGGGGCCGGTAAGGCCGGTGGACAAATTTCAGTGGTGGGCGTGAAATCCCTTCGACGGATTCGTAATTTCCCAATGCTCGTGAGGGAAATACAGGTAATCGATCTTGACCCCGTCCAGCCAATCCTCTCCCGATTCCAGGATGACCTCGATGCCCTTGTCCGTCTGCACGACCTCATCCCGTTCCGTCGGAACGTCGAAGCGGATGCCGTAGTGGACGTGATCGCCGTGGGCATGGGTGATGTATACGCGCACCTTTTTCCCCTCGTTTTCGGGTTTTGCCAATTCCCTTGCCAGCACCTTCGCGGCGTTTCTCGTGATCTTGCAGTTCATTTTCATTCTCCTTTCTTCAACCGGAAAACAAGCGTCAAGCACGTTCACCCGTATAGTATACACCATGGCTGATCGGCCGGACAGGATCTCACCGGGTTTTGGATCTTCGGCGGAACCGCGGCAGGCTGATCCCCAGATCCGCCAGCCGGAATTTTTTGGCCGGCCAATGATGTTCCCGCGCCAAATGCAGCACCGCGTTCAGCTGCCCGCCCACGATGATAATGACGCTGCTGATGTACAACCAGATGAGGAGAACGATCATGCCCCCGATGCTGCCGTAGGCGCGCGAGTAATTGCCGAACTGGTTGACGTAGTAGGAAAAAAGCAGGGAGGCCGCGAGCCACCCGACGGTGGAGAAGACGGCCCCCGGCAACGTGTGCGCAAAGCGCACGCGAAAGTTGGGCGCCTGCTTGTACAGCAGGGACAGAGCCATGATCATCATGCCGATCGGAATGAGCACCCTTCCGACGTTCCACGACGTCTTGAAGTATTCCGGGATCAGCAGCAGCTCAAACAGATAGCGGCCAATGACCTGTCCAAAGATGATGAGCACGAAGGTGACAATGACGAGCAGGCCAAAAATGAGCGTGTACACGATGGACAGGCTCCGGATGACCCAGAACGGCCGCTTCTCCTCCGACCTGTAGGCTTTGTTGATTCCCTTGATGACGGCGTTCATCCCGGAGGAGGATGTCCAGATGGCCAGCAGCATCCCGACGGACAGCAGGGTCGGGCTGGTGGCCGCCACGGTTTCCTCCACGATGTCGGCGACCAGCTCATAGGAGCTCTCCGGCAGGACGGCGAACAGCAGCGCCAACACCTCCGTCGCGGCCACGGGCGTGAAGGCCACCAGCGTCAGCAGAAAGATGAGGAACGGAAAAAAGGACAGGATCAGGTAATAGGTCAGCTGGGCGCCCAGCGCCGTCACCTCGTCCTTCTGCAGCCGGTCGTAAAGCTCGCTGATGACAAACCATGCCTTCGCCCACATGAGGGATTCCTCCCGCTGCCGGTGATCGCTTCGTCTGGTTTTGCTTCATACCAGTATAACCTTTTTTACCACAATTGAAATTGTGATACAATGTGTACATGTTTAAAGGCCAGGGAAGAGGAAACACCCTGGAACGGAACAGATGGAGAGAAGGGTGAGGAACCAGATGGGCAAAATCCAGATCGAGGACATCATCCATGCGAGCCGGATGCTGCAGCCGGTCATCGAGCAGACGCCGCTTGCCCTGAACGAATATTTGTCGGAGCTGTACGGATGCAACATCTATTTGAAGCGGGAGGACCTGCAGGTTGTCCGGTCGTTCAAAATTCGCGGGGCCTATTATTTCATGCGGACGATGAGTGAAGAGGAACGGCGGAAGGGAGTCGTATGCGCGAGCGCGGGCAACCATGCCCAGGGGGTGGCGTACTCCTGCAAGCTGCTGGGCGTGGAGGGAAAAATTTTCATGCCCAAGACGACCCCGCGGCAAAAGGTTTCCCAGGTGCAGTATTACGGAGGATCCCATATCGAGGTGCTGCTTGTCGGCGACACCTTTGACGATTCCTTCGCGGAGGCCGTCGCCTACAGCGAGCGGGAAAACAAGGTGTTCATCCATCCGTTTGACCATCCGCGCATCATCGCGGGACAGGGCACGATCGGCATGGAAATCATGCAGCAGACCGCCGAGCAAATTGATTACCTGTTTGCGGGGATCGGCGGAGGCGGGCTCATTTCCGGCGTCGGCACCTACATCAAAACGTTCAGCCCGGAAACGAAGGTGATCGGCGTCGAGCCCGAAGGCGCTCCCGCCATGCTCCGGTCGCGGGAGGCCGGACGGGTCGTGACCCTGGACGAAATCGACAAGTTCGTGGACGGGGCGGCGGTGAAACGGGTGGGCGAGCTGACCTTCGACATTTGCCGCTCCGTGGTGGACGAGGTCGCGGTCGTTCCGGAGGGAGCGGTGTGCTCGGCCATCCTGGACATGTACAACCGCAACGCGATTGTCGTGGAGCCGGCGGGGGCCCTGCCGGTTGCGGCGCTGTCGCTGTACCGGGAGGAGATCAAGGGCAAAAACGTGGTATGCCTGTTGAGCGGCGGCAACAACGACATCGACCGCATGCAGGACATCAAGGAGCGATCGCTCATCCACGAGGGGCTGAAGCATTACTTCATCGTCAACTTTCCGCAGCGGGCCGGGGCTCTCCGGGAATTTCTCGCCAAGGTGCTCGGTCCGACCGACGACATCACGCGGTTTGAATATATGAAAAAAAACAACCGGGACAACGCCCCCGCCATCGTCGGCATCGAACTGAAGCACAAGGAAGATTACGAGCCGCTCATTGAGCGGCTGAGAAGCTGGGACGCCGGCTGCATCGAAATTAATCGCGATCCGCGGCTGTTCAACCTGCTGGTCTAGGCCGGACGGTCCGGCTCCGGCGAATACCGGACGGTCTGTTCCGGCCGCCGCGCCATTCAGTCGAAAAGATCGCCCAGGATGTCCAGAACGTTTTTCTTTTTCCTGTACTTTTTGTAATAGCAGGGGTCCTTGTAGTACGGATCCTTGCGGTAGTAGGGATCCTTGTGGTACGGGTCCCTGTAGTGCGGGTCTCTGTAGTCGCTTTTGTCATATTCTTTTTTGTAAGCTTCATACGGGTTCCTGCTGTAGGCGTCCGGCCGGTACGAAGCCGGCGGAGGAGTGTCGGCGGCGGGAACCTGTTCTTTTTTGGCCTGTTCCTGCTCATACCATTCGTTGAAGGAAGAACGGATTTCCCGGACCCCCTCCATCAATTTGTCCAGCTCGCCGCGGTCCAGCCACACTCCCTTGCAGCTCGGGCAAATATCGATCATGACGCCGTTTTTCTCCACTTCGCGCATTTTCACCTGGTCGCAAACGGGACAGAACATCGCCTTGTCTCCTCCTTTTCCTCTCTCCGAATGGCCTTCCTTTTTCTACGCGCGGCGTGATCCGGGTCCGTCTGGCCCTGGCATCGCTCCGTCCCGCATAATGCCTTGAGCCGCGCGGCCGCGGAAGGCTCTCCTGCTTCCGATGATAGCAGAGGAGAACAAAACCGGTCAAACGGAGGTTATCCCTTGACGGCTCCCTTCAAATAAGCCAGAATGGCCTCCCGGTTACCGGATATTTTGGCCTCGCGCTCCTCGTCCTGGGCGATTTTTTTTTTCGCTTTGGCCAGCACCTCTTCCGCCATGTGCTGCGGAACGACGACGACCCCGTCCGCATCCCCGACAATGATATCGCCCGGATGCACCGCTACTCCCCCGCAGGAGATCGGAACATTCACTTCGCCGGTTCCGTATTTCCCGCTGGCGGCGATCACGGTGTGGCGGCAGAAGACGGGCAGGTTCAGCTTTTTCACCGCGACGACGTCCCGGATCGCGCCGTCGACGACCCATGCGGCGATGCCCAGGGTTTGCGACATGCCGATGACGAAATCTCCGGCGGATGCTCTCGCCTCGTCCCCCTTCGCGTCGACCACCAGCACGTCCCCCGGCTGCGCGATGCCGAGCGCCCGGAGAACGGCCGAATTGTCCCCGGCCGGCGTCGTCACCGTCAGCGCGCGCCCGGCAAAGGCGTACTCCTCCTTCAGCGGCTTGATCGATGAGTGCATGTTGCCCAGGCCCTGCATGGCGTCGGAAATGCTTGTGGTCGGAATTCCTGCGAATTGTTTGGCAATGTCGTTCATTGCTTGCGGCCTCCTTTTGCGTCTTTTGTGCAATCATTGGTGTCCGACTGTATTATAACATGAACGACTGTACTATAACATAATTCAACGTGAGATCACTTGTTTTTTTCTGAAGATGTGGCCGACCTATTATTTGTCGGGCGGCGCGTGCTGCATTAGAATCAGGGTAGGATTGATTGGACGGGCAAAGTCCCGCTTTGGGCAAAGTTGGGCTTTGGATACAATTGGTTGTTGGAATTGGGCAAGGCAGGGGGCTGGTGATCCGACATGTTCCGAATGACTCTGGCGGCTGGGCGCCGTCATACCGTCGGATTGAGGAGCGACGGAACGGTGCTGGCCGCGGGTGACAACAAATGCGGCCAGTGCGAAGTGGGCGGCTGGAATGATATGGTGGCGGTCGCAGCGGGCAATGTCCACATGGCGGCAAACACGGGCAATGCCCACACCGTCGGGCTCCGTGCGGATGGGACCGTCGCCGCCGTCGGGTGGAACCGGCATGGCCAATGCAATGTGGACGGCTGGAGCGGGATCGTGGCGGTGGCGGCGGGCTGGCGCCGCACTGTCGGGCTGAAGAACGACGGAACGGTCGTGGCCGTCGGCCGAAACGATGAGGGCGCATGCGAGGTGGGCGGCTGGCGCGAGATCGTGGCTGTATCGGCGGGCGACTGGCATACCGTGGGCGTGCGTTCGGACGGGACGGTGGCGGCCGCCGGCAACAACCGGTATCGTCAGTGTGAGGTGCAGGACTG
>JGI25328J35697_1002244_pt1 | contig 12023 bp, 10 predicted proteins | sample HigsolmetaAR203D_FD_35697 | JGI IMG/M metagenome (IMG submission 35697)
AATATAAGTGTTAGGCTCGGTCAGCCATCTGTTTTAGGTGAACTGTTGGTTGGAATCATTCTTGGGCCTTCGGTACTGGGGGTGATTCATGATACGGACATTTTAAAGGAGATGAGCGAGATCGGTGTTATTTTGCTCATGTTTATAGCCGGGTTGGAAACTGATCTAAAAGAGTTTCTGCGCTCCGGAAAATCTTCCACGTTGGTGGCTGTCGGCGGCATCTTGGTTCCGCTTTTAGGAGGATATTTTCTCGGAGAAGCATTGGGCTTTTCATCCGAACAATCATGGTTTATGGGATTATTGCTTTCAGCAACCAGCGTCAGCATTTCAGTTCAAGCGTTAAAAGAAATGGACCGATTAAAATCACCCGAAGGTACTGCAATTTTAGGGGCGGCAGTGCTCGATGACATTTTAGTGATGATCGCTTTAGCCTTTTTTATGAGTATGATAGGAGGAGAAGTTCATTTTGGAACCATGCTTTTAACAAAGGGATTGTTTTTTGCGGGAGCGATATTCGCTGCATGGAAAGTTGTTCCGTGGATTTTAGAAAAACTGGCGCTCTTAAAGGTGGACCAATCCGTCCTTTCTGCAGCTCTCATCATTTGTTTTCTATATGCTTATTTAGCCGATTTGTCGGGAGTATCCGCTATTATCGGCGCATACATGGCCGGAGTTGCGATAAGTGTAACAGAATTTAAACATGAAATATTTGAAAAGACAGAAACCATTAGCTATTCCTTATTTGTTCCTGTATTTTTCACTTCGGTCGGAGTGGCAGCTCATTTTCATGGTATTGGTGAAAGTTTCTGGCTATTGGTCATTTTGAGCATTTTAGCGGTTTTCACCAAATTAATCGGCGCATCATGGGGAGCAAAAGCGGCCGGATTTTCTTGGGGTAGTTCATTGGGAATTGGCGCCGCCATGGTGTCTCGCGGAGAAGTGGCTTTAATTTTAGCCAATATTGGTTTGGAACATCAATTGGTCAGTCAGGAGTTGTTTACCGTTTTGGTTGTTGTGGTTCTGATCACCACGATTGCAACGCCGCCGATGATGAAATGGTTTTTCACAGTCGGATCGAAAGGAAAGACTTTAAAAAATACAGGATGAGATCGATGGAATACAGGAGTGTTGAAGTTTTTAGGATTTTGGTCACAGTTCTTTTTGTAAGAAGACTATGATTATTGNGCGAATGGGAAATAAAATGGATTAAGCAACCGAAATTTTCCATTCGCCCTGTCAAGTTGTATGTAGGATTTGTCTTTTCTGAAAAAACATTTGTCTTTATATTATAGAAAATCCTTGATTCCTATATGGAAAGAGTCCATAATGGAAATTAATCATTTAACTGAAAATTCTAAAATGAGCAGGGGTTGTCTTTATGAAAGTGGTCAAATTTGGCGGAACATCGCTTGCATCAGGAAAACAAATTCAAAAAGTACTGAANATTGTCATTTCTGATCCGAAAAGAAAGATTGTGGTGGTTTCAGCACCGGGAAAACGGTTTGCGGATGACACGAAAGTAACCGATTTGCTGATTGCGTGCGCCCGCAAGAAATTACGCGGCGAGGATGCGACAGATTGGCTGGAAGCGGTAGTGGAAAGATTCGCAAGCATTGCAATGGATTTGGAGATGTCAAACGATATCGTAAAGGANATCCGTGCTGATTTAGAGGAGCGGCTACGAGGATACAAAGGGGATCCGGAGCGCTTTTTAGATCATATGAAAGCGGCAGGGGAGGATAATAATGCGAAGCTGATTGCCGCTTATTTTCAAGAGAGAGGAATAGAGGCTAGATATGTTAGTCCGAAAGAAGCGGGATTAATCGTCACTGACGAACCGGGGAATGCACGGGTATTGCCGGAATCCTACAAGCGATTGTATTCGTTGCGGGAGCAAAGCGGAATCATTATTTTTCCCGGATTTTTCGGCTTCAGTAAAAACGGGGATGTGGTGACATTCTCCCGCGGCGGTTCGGATATTACAGGCTCTATTTTAGCCAATGGGGTGAAGGCGGAGCTTTATGAAAATTTTACGGATGTCGATGCTGTGTATGCCGTGAATCCGAATTTTGTTTCTCACCCGACGGAAATTCAAGAACTGACTTATCGGGAAATGAGGGAGTTGTCCTACGCCGGATTTTCTGTTTTTCATGATGAAGCCTTGATTCCGGCTTTCCGCGCCGGAATACCGGTCAACATCAAAAATACGAACAATCCTTCTGCGCCGGGGACCAAAATTGTCAATGAACGGGAAACGAAAAACGGACCGGTCGTGGGCATTGCGAGCGACGAAGGATTTTGCAGTATTTATATTCAAAAATATTTAATGAATAAGGAAATCGGATTCGGTCGGAAACTGCTGCAAATTTTAGAAGATTTCGGCCTTTCCTATGAACATATTCCTTCCGGTATTGACGATGTGACGGTTATTTTACGGGAAAATCAACTCAATCAGGAGCTAGAACAAGCGATATTGCACCAAATAAAAGAGAAACTAGATGCTGACGAAGTGAAAATTCAACATCGTCTTGNTTTGATTATGTTAGTGGGCGAGGGAATGCGCCGNAATATTGGAACAACGGCCCGAGCCGCGAGCGCGTTAGCAAAAGCGGGAGTGAATATTGAAATGGTGAACCAGGGATCTTCCGAAGTCAGTATGATGTTTGCTGTAAAGGAAGAAGTGGAAAGACGGGCGGTCCAAGCTTTATATGAAGAATTTTTTGTCAGCGTCCCGGTTTGAATCATAAGAGCAATAGCAACGAAAAGCCCTTACTATTCTAAGCTGCAATCGTTCGCCTTCTCGTTGTTGAAACCCGTGAGGCGGACGAGTCTCTCTTCCGACGGAAAACAATGATGGCACATTTGAGGAAAACAACTTTTGAGATTGCTTGGGAATTTTTAAGCGCCGCTTCGTTTTTCCGTAGGAGAACGAACATGAGATCTGATCAAAGCCCCGAAAAGCACACTNNNTCATATCATTNATCAGAATGCGTGTAACCCTTTATGCAATTATAAAATCTTTCTTTTTCGTTTTGTATGAAATCGCTATCAAATCAACTCGCTTTTCATTATTTAAGATCCGCAAAGCTCGGGTGGAAAAACCACAACAACAAGGCGATAACGGGGACCGTTAGTATGATAGCTTTGACATTACTTCGATGGTGAAGGCGAAGCATGGTAAATAAGATAATATTGAAAATAAAAGACCACATNGCATTCCATCCGTTATGATATAAAAACAGCCCTTTTTGGTGGAAAAAGAATTCGATTATTTCAAACAGTATAACCCATCCCGTAATGTACACAAACATTTTTTTCCCTTCAGGCAAAAAAGATAAATAAAAATAAATGGCAACCGGTATGATCAAAAATGTAAAGATNAGATCAATGATTGTGTGGTTTAACCATTCTGTTTCTACAGAACGGTATTCCCATAACGTATGGTCGTAAAAAAGAAAATTATAAAGCAAATCGCAAATCACATAATACTGGATCGTTGTATAATATTTTTTCCATTTTGTCCATTCCGTCATCGGGATGGCAATAAGTAGATAAATTACGGTAAAAAGCAGCAAATACATAAAGAAAACCTCTTTTGATAGTGGTAATATATATTATCCCATTTGTATGGATAGAGCATTCATGGGAAAGCAGAATAAATATTTCTAGTGAACAAAGATCGATATTCTGGTGCCATTCATTCACCAAATGAATAAAGTTTCTATTCTAGTTGAACAGGGACTTTCACTCTATAACCTAAGATACGATATAGAACGGAAAATAAATGAATGTTGCAATAAAATATTTCATTCAAGAATTTTGTGGAATCATCAATTTAAATGAGAAAACACGCGAATCAGAACGGACTGTCTTTCTTTTTTTTGGAGAATAGTTGAAATTAAGGTTTTGTTATATCATCCAAAAAATCAAGAACGGAATCCGTTCTTTTTTGTTTAAGTGTATATTTTCATTCATGGAGCCTCTCAGTATAATTTAATCAGAATTTTCTAAAAATAATCACTTGAATCGAAATGTTACCGCTTTCATTATTTGGCACTGAAAATGAACAAATTAAGGGGGGATGGAAATGATTCGGACAGCTAACGGAGAAGAGATTTTTGTTATTGATGCTCATATAGCCTTGTGGGATGGCAGTAAGGAGAATCAACTGAATATTCATGGAGAGCAATTTATCAGCTGTTTTTATGATTATCACAAAAATCTGAGCCCTAAAGAATATTATTGGCCCTGGGATAAGTTTGTGAAGTATGATCCGGAAACGCTGGTTAACGACGTATTGGTTAAAGGATATGCAGATATGGCCATTTTTCAACCTGTCTATTTAAAAGAGTTTTATAAAAATGGTTTTGGTGATTTTGACGCAAATGACGCCCTTTCCAAACGGTACCCTAATCGTTTTATTTGCAACGGGACAATGGACCCGCGGCATGGCGAACGAGGATTGGAAAATTTGGAAAAAATGAAAGAAAAGTACAACTGGCAAGGGATTAAGTTGTATACAGCGGATTGGTATGGAAATTCAAAGGGATATAAACTTTCAGACGACTGGTCCAAAAGATATCTTGAAAAGTGCCAAGAATTAGGGATTAAAAATATTCACATTCATAAAGGACCCACGGTCACTCCTTTGAATCGGGATGCATTTGACGTAGCAGATGTGGATGATGCAGCAAGCTGTTTTCCGGAATTAAACTTTATCGTAGAACATGTAGGACTGCCGAGATTAGAAGATTTTTGCTGGATTGCGACACAGGAAAAAAATGTGTATGGAGGATTGGCGGTAGCTATTTCTTTAATCCATACTCGTCCTCGTTATTTTGCTGAAATCATAAGTGAATTGTTGTACTGGCTGGATGAAGACCGTATCATTTTTGGAAGCGATTATGCTATTTGGGAGCCAAAGTGGATTATCGAAAAGTTCCTTGAATTTGAACTTCCGGAAGATATCCAAGAAGAAACAGGTGTGACGTTGGATTTGAATGTGAAGAAGAAAATTTTAGGTGAGAANGTAGCGAGATTATACAACATAGATATCGAAGCGCAAAAAGAAAAGTTGAAAAATTGCGAATTAAATGAACGAAAGGCGAAACTTAATGAAATCAAAGCTAATTTCTAAAGGATCTTCACGAACAAAGGAAGTGGATCAAAGATTATGGAAAAAGAAGATCAAGTATATAGAATGCTTGAAAAAGTTTATGATCCTGAACTGGATCAACCTTTAACAGAGCTAGGGTTTATTGATCACATCGCCATTCAAGACCATCATGTAGAAGTTGTTTTTCGTTTACCGACTTATTGGTGCTCGCCGAACTTTGCCTATATCATGGCCGAAGATATACGGAAATATGTATCTGAACTGGAATGGGTGCATTCAGTGAAAGTCCATTTATTGGATCATTGTGCTTCCGATGAAATCAATCACGGAGCAACGAAAGGCAAGTCGTTTAACGAAGTCTTTCGTGACTTATCGGATGGAGACCTTGACGAATTGCGCAAAACGTTTGAGATAAAAGCTTACTATGCAAGGCAAGAAACTGATGAAATATCTCTTAAAAAATGGGATGACAAAGAAAGAGATGATAGGTTTGTCTCTGCAACAATTGAATGAATTGCCTTTATCGGAAGAAGGTCATCTGCTGAGAGACAAATATTTGGAGAAAAAAAGGGCCTTGAATCACTCCAATACATTGGCCTTCACAACTCCGGAAGATAAACAGCTGTCTGAAGAGGAATTTTCGTTTTACTTGCAAGGCGCCAAGCGTACACGGATGAGCATGGAATTTAATGCCCATTATTGTCGAGGTTTGTTAGAAACACGATACCATTTGCCCTCTAACGATCAAATGAGTATGACGTAATGAATAGACATGTTATGAAGTGGGTCCAAAACGAAAATATTTTTTAAAGAAGGAACGGTGATGAAAAAATGAGTAAAAAAGTTCTTATTGTAACGGGTGATGCGGTGGAAGCTTTAGAAGTATTTTATCCGTATTATCGTTGTATCGAAGAAAATATTCAATGCACGATTGCGTCTCCTGTGAAGAAAAAGCTTCAAACGGTTGTCCATGATTTCCTCCCTGAAATGGAGACCGTTACAGAAAAGTGGGGGTATAAAATCGAATCTCACGCATCCGTAGACGAAATTGATCCTGCTGACTTTGATGGGCTGATTATTCCCGGAGGACGCGCGCCTGAATATATACGTCTAAATAAAAAAGTTCAAGAAATCGTCGCTCACTTTTTAAAAGAAAATAAACCGCTTGGAGCCATCTGCCATGGACAACAAGTTTTAACGACTGTAAGAGAATATATCAATGGCAGGGAAATGACGGCATTCTCCGCTTGTCGGCCGGAAGTGGAAGCGGCAGGAGCTATTTACGTGGAAAAATTGCTTCATGTGGACGGAAATTTGGTGTCAGGGCATGCTTGGCCGGATTTGCCGGGATTTATGAAAGAATTCTTTGCATTATTAAATGTAAAAAAAGAAGCTTCTGTTTAAAGAATAGCTAAAAAGGGCTGAATCAAAAACGTTTGATTCAGCCTTTTTCTCTTTTTATTTGTAAAAACAATCAAAGAATCGATCGTTTAATGCATTAAGAGAGATTCTTTGTTTGGCTACAGTTTTCTTTTATCCATCTCATGATGGGAATGAGAATTCAATAACATGAGTGATATATAAAATATGACAATTCCTTCCGTGGTTTTCGGATTGATTCCGGTTAGCTCTTCGATTTTATTTAAACGATAATGCAGAGTATTAATATGTATATTCATTTCTTCTGAAGTTTTTTTGATCGATTGATTATTATGCAAATAGTGCTGCAANGTATCGATGAGTATTGGATCTTCTTTCAAAACGTCAATCGTTCTTCTTTGAAAATCCTTTTGTATTTCGATGGGAATGTCTTCTAAGATAATTTCTAATATGAGATCTTCATAAAATACAATCCCAAGATGTTTTTGAGCCACTTTTAATGCTTTCATTGCCTCTTTAAATGATCTATGGATAATCTGTCTGCACATTGTCTTTCCTACACCAATTGCTAAATGGTGGTGATATTTCCTTTCGAATCTTTCTTTAAAGTTTTTTAATTGGCTATGGAAATGATTCTTGTTAAAAGTAGAGCCAATCTTTTTTAACAGCAAGAAACGTTCTTGCCCCCAGCGAATGAGGAAATGATTTTCTTTCCCGAATACAGAATAGAACAATTCCATGATTTCTTTTTGAATTCTGGGAATGTCATANTGATCGAGTGTTTGTATTTCGGATTGTATGAGGGCGCAAATATGCGTGTCGTAAACGGGGATTCCCAGCATGACACCTCGCTCTAAAAATTCTTTATCAACCGATGTAGAGTTGATCCATTCATACAAATAAGATTCTATACCGCGTATTTCCCATTCGTTTCTCTCGGTATAATAAGCTTCTTGTATAATGAGTTCTGTCATTCTTCTAATTAATTCCGCAAACGGTTCCACTTTTTTAGGCTCTCCTGTTATTCCGATGACGCCGATTACTTGCTTATTAAACATAATGGGCATGTTGATGCCTGCTTTTACTCCTTTTAGAATTTTTGCTTTGTCCTGATCAATATAAAGTACTTTTTTTGTTTTAATGACAATGGTCGCTCCTTCATGAAAGGTGCCAATTCTGCTTTTTTCAGTGGAAGAAATGATGATTCCTTTTGTATCCACTAATATAATATCTTCTTTCATTACTTGCTGAACTTCTGAAATAATTTTAGAAGCTAAATTGGTTGATAAATGCATGGGGCATCGACCGCCTTCTTTTGGATTAAAAAACAATAAAAACGGTATATTTCACATTTTAATCATATGATCATACATAGATTAAATACCCAACTTTCTTTATAATAAAACGAAAATTAGAAAAGCGAGGGTTTTCAATATGATTCCTTCTCATGTGAAGAAGCGTTTTGTGGATATCGTAGGAAGGGAAAATTTCGAAGATTCAGAAGTAGAGCGGTTAGTTTATTCATACGATGCCACCCCTAATTTTCAATCTATTCCTGACGCGGTGGTTTCACCCAGAAATACGGAGGAAGTATCCGAAATATTAAAACTGTGCAATGAATGGGAAATACCGATTGTTCCGAGAGGATCGGGAACGAACTTGTGTGCCGGCACTTGTCCTGTTGAAGGAGGAGTTGTTCTTCTGTTTAAACATATGAACAAAATTTTAGAAATCGATGAAGAAAATTTAACCGTGACTTGTCAACCGGGAGTTATAACACTTGATTTAATCAATGCGGTTGAACAAAAAGGTTTATTTTATCCTCCTGATCCAAGTTCTATAAAAATATCGACGATCGGTGGGAATTTAAACGAAAACTCCGGGGGATTAAGAGGACTGAAATATGGAGTAACCCGTGATTATGTATTNGGATTGGAGGCAGTTCTTCCTAACGGAGATATCATCCGGACAGGAGGAAAATTAGCAAAAGATGTAGCGGGGTATGATTTAACTCGATTATTGGTAGGTTCAGAAGGCACACTGGGTGTGATTACAGAGGCGACGTTAAAATTGATTCCGCTTCCTGAAACAAAAAAGACAATGCTTGCTTTATATCAAGATTTAGAGGCTGCAGCTCGTTCCGTTTCCAAAATTATTGCGAATAAAGTTATTCCAGCGACTTTGGAGTTTTTAGATCAACCTACATTACAAGCGGTGGAAGACTATGCACAAATCGGTTTGCCGACGGATGTTCAAGCAGTGTTGCTAATCGAACAAGATGGAACCGCTGAAAATGTAAACAAAGATATGAAGATAATGGAAGAAATATGCAGAAGCGAAAATGCTGTCTCTGTACAGATCGCACAGTCTGAAGAAGAAGCGGAGGCGCTGCGTGCGGCCAGACGTACGGCTTTGTCAGCTTTAGCTCGACTGCAGCCGACGACTATTTTAGAAGATGCCACCGTTCCCAGATCAGAAATAGCCAAAATGGTGAAAGCCATCAATGACATAGCGCATAAATATAACGTCAATATATGTACATTTGGCCATGCCGGAGACGGGAATCTTCATCCTACATGCACAACCGATATTCGTAATAAAGAAGAGATGGAGAGAGTGGAAAAAGCTTTTGCTGAAATCTTTGAAAAAGCGATTGAATTGGGCGGAACCATTACGGGGGAACATGGAGTGGGAGCTATGAAAGCGCCTTATTTAGAATGGAAACTGGGAGTATCAGGCATCCAAGTGATGAAATCGATCAAAGAAGCATTAGATCCCCATAATATTATGAATCCNGGGAAANTATTCGCAAAAGATACACGAAAACGGGTGGTGATATCAAAATGATGTCGGAATCCGAAAAGAAAAGTATTCAAATAGCCTTCAAGGAACGTATGAATGAAGATGAGTTATTAAACTGTATGAGATGCGGTTTTTGCTTGCCTTCATGTCCGACATACTTGGTATCTGGGTACAAAGAAAGCCAATCACCACGCGGAAGAATCGCTTTAATGAAGGCAGTTTATGACGGANTGATACAACCGGATGATGAGTTTGTGAACTCATTGAACTTATGTTTAGGCTGCCGTGCGTGTGAGCCNGTCTGTCCGTCAGATGTTCATTACGGCCATTTATTGGAAGAAGCCAGAGACATCATAAACCAAAATAAAAAACATTCTTTACCCGTTCGAACGGTTCGTAAAGTAGTCTTTGAAAAATTATTTCCCAAAAAAAGCAATCTAATAAATGTCACTAGCTTGGTTGGATATTACCAAAGATCAGGCCTTCAAAAAGTGGCGCGTAAAATAGGATTTATGAAATTATTTCCTGATAACCTGAGAGAGATGGAAAAAATTCTGCCGGATATTCCTAAGAAAAAAGAAATGATCGATAGGGATGAACATTTTGCGCCCGCAGGTTCGAAAAAGGCGACTGTAGCTTTTTTTTCTGGATGTTTAATGGATACGATGTTTCTGGAAACCAATCATGCTACGATTCAATTATTGCAAAAAGCCGGATGTGAAATTGTGATTCCTAAAACGCAATCATGTTGTGGTGCTCTGCACGGTCATGGCGGAGAGAAAGAAATCGCAAAAGAACTGGCGAAGCAAAATATTGAGGCATTTGAAAAACACGACGTCGATTACATTATTACAAACGCAGGCGGGTGCGGAGCTTTCTTGATTGAATACGACCATTTGTTGAAAGATGAACCGGAATGGTCAGAGCGGGCCAAAGCATTCGTGGCTAAGATAAAAGATATTACGGAAATTTTATATGAACTGGATTTTCACAAGAAATACAGNCTCTCTCTTCCAGAACAAATAGTAACCTATCAAGATTCTTGTCACTTAAGAAACGTCATGAAAACTTCCAAGGCTCCCAGAGAATTGCTTCGTTCTATTAAAGGAATTACGTTCAAAGAAATGGAAAACGCAGATAGNTGCTGCGGATCTGCCGGTATCTACAACATCGTAGAACCGAAGACATCCATGNAAATTTTGGATCAAAAAATGGTAAAAATCAAGAAAACAAAAGCAACAACGATCGTTACAGCGAATCCAGGATGTTTGATGCAAATGATGCTGGGAATAGAAAGAGAGAAGTTAAAGGATGTAAAAGCTGTTCATATTGTGGATTTATTATTAGAGGCGACAAAATATTAATATTTCAAGCTGCGGAAATGGAATGCCTGAGAAAGCGGGAGCCGTCACAGAAAAATCAGGAGATGTCGGAAGCTCTCATCGTAAAAGTAAAAGGATTGGGTATGAGCAATTCCTCTTTGCAAATCATTCATGCCATTCTTAAAATTTGAATGATCAATGATCATGAAATAAGTAGCCGATTCATGAATAATGCCAGTCCCACTCTAAATCACGGAGAAAGGGGCTGGTGATTTTTAAAATAGATATTTTTCTAGCCATCTTTGCTGTTGATTCCTGACAAAACAATCTTTTTTAGGCTGAAACGCTTCGAAAAAGAAAAGGACCATTTGTTGAGTAATAAAAAAGTTGTTTAAATTATAAAAATGTCATTTAAAAAATAAAAAAGTCGTTTAGTTGAATAGCGTACCAGTTATTTTAAAGGAAAATACTTATAATTAACGGGATGTTGCACAATAAGCCCAATATACTTCTTTTGATGTTTTTTGTGTTTGATATTCTAATTTTAAGAAGCATCTCTGTGAAATCAGAGATGCTTCTATAATTATATGAGAATCAATGGTAAGGTTTTCCCGACTTCAAGTTTTTGTTCAAGTTTAACAACAAATTTTTATCAATATTTAATAAATTTTTATTGCGAAACGATAAATAACGTATTAAAATTTATTCAAAAATAAATAAGTGAGGTGCTTTTTATGAAACAAAGATCAACATTGTTTTTAAAAATAGCTGTTTTTATTATCGGAACTCCAGTTCTTGCTTTATGTATATTTGGGTTGCCTATGTTAGCTAAAGAAGCAGCAGAAAATAATTCGGAGTACGCTTATGTACTATATGGCTTTTTAATCGTTATGTATGTATCGGCGATACCATTTTTCTTCGCTCTGTATCAGGCTTTTAAACTTTTAAGTTATATTGACAAGAACAAAGCTTTCTCGGAATTATCCGTAAAGGCTTTAAAGAATATAAAATACTGTGCAATCACAATCAGTATCTTGTATGTGCCAGGTTTGCCATTCTTCTATATCGTTACGAAGTTAGAAGACGCCCCAGGTATCATGCTAATTGGATTGGGCATTATTTTTGCTTCAACGATTATTGCAGTCTTTGCTGCTGTTCTCCAAAGGCTTTTACAAGAAGCCATCGATATAAAATCAGAAAATGATTTAACGATCTGAGGTGAATAACATGGCAATTATCATCAATATTGATGTGATGCTGGCTAAAAGGAAAATGAGCGTCACAGAACTTTCGGAGAGGGTGGGAATCACGATGGCTAATCTTTCTATATTGAAAAATGGAAAGGCAAAAGCGATTCGATTATCAACTTTAGATGCGATTTGTAAGGCTTTAGAATGTCAGCC
>JGI25328J35697_1002256_pt1 | contig 11964 bp, 10 predicted proteins | sample HigsolmetaAR203D_FD_35697 | JGI IMG/M metagenome (IMG submission 35697)
AATAGGGCTCGTCGTCAAAAATTGGTGTTTTTCGCCTTAAAATGGTGACGAGAACGAGGCTCGTCGCCAAAATAGGGTGTTTTCCTACCTAAAATGGTGACGAGTTTGATTCTCGTCGCCAAAAAATAGTGTTTCTCGCCCCAAAATGGTGACGAGAACGAGGCTCGTCGCCAAAATAGAGCATTTTTCACTTCAAAACGGTGACGAGAATAGGTCTCGTCGTCAAAAATTGGTGTTTTCCTACCTAAAATGGTGACGAGTTTGATTCTCGTCGCCAAAATAAAAACGGCGACGAGAACAAGTCTCGTCGTCAAAAATTGGTCTTTTCCAACCTAAAATGGTGACGAGTTTGATTCTCGTCGCCAAAAAATAGTGTTTCTCGCCCCAAAATGGTGACGAGAACGAGGCTCGTCGNCAAAAATTGGTGTTTTCCNACCTAAAATGGTAACGAGTTTGATTCTCGTCGCCAAAATAGAGCATTTTTCACTTCAAAACGGCGACGAGAACGAGGCTCATCGCCAAAATAGAGTGTTTTTCGTCTAAAACGGTGACGAGAACAAGTCTCGTCGTCAAAAATTGGTCTTTTCCGCCTCAAAACGGTGACGAGAACGAGGCTCGTCGCCATCAAAAATAGTAATTAGAGAAAGTGATCGAGTTAAAAAAGCCATTTGCACATACCAGATAGCTTTTGGGTCGTCCAATATTTCATAATTATTAATCCGGGATATTGTTTATTTTTTCTACCCAGAAACAGTTCATCGTCCTATATTCTCCTAGATTGCCAATCAGGTACATAGTTTATTTTCTACCCAAACACAATTCATCATCCTATATTTCTCCTAAGTCTAAGCGATATAATTTCCGGTAGCGTTCGTTTTCCTTAAGCAGAGACCGATGATTTCCATGCATTGAAATCGCCCCATTGTCCAAAAATACAATTTGGTCCATTTTTTCCATCCCCATTAGATGATGGGTAATGAGAATAACCGTTTTTCCTTCCAAAGTTTTAAAAATGGTGTCCAGTAAATCCCGCTCCGTCAATGGATCNAGACCGACAGTNGGTTCATCCAACACAACAATTGGCGTATTCTTCAATAAAATTCTTGCCAGCGCGATCCGTTGTCTCTCCCCACCGGAAAAACGTTGCCCGGATTCTTCCATTTGGGTATCCAGTCCTTTTGGCAAAGAATGAATATATTGATCCAATTTCACTTGCCGGATAACGTCTTCAATTTCTTCCCTCGTTGCCTCCTGATTCCCCAAACGAATATTGTTTTCCACCGTCGTTGCAAATAAATAAGGTTTTTGGTTCAATACACTGATAACTTCATAAATCTGTTCACCATATCTGCTTGCCGACAAGTCACCAATCTTAACCGTACCATTATCCGGTTTCATTGCCCCGATTAACAGCTGTAATAAAGTAGATTTACCGGCACCGCTCTTACCTAGCAAAGCTACCTTCTCTCCGGGGCGAATTGTCAGATTGATATTTTTTAAGGCCGGTTCTTTATTCGACCCATACGTATAATCAACATGTTCAAAATAAAAGACAGGATTCGTTGCAATTTCAAACGATCCAACCACACCTTGAGTTCCATTATATTGATCGATATTTTCCAGCCGCTCTAATGACTCTTGATAAGCCGGAATTTTTTCGATTGCATTCGAAACCGGAATTAAACCTTCTAAAATCGGCAAAGTCACCAGCGTGAAAGAAGCAATGTACGCCGGCAGTATTTCTCCTTCAAGCGCTTCAAAACCTGCCCAAATACCGACAAATATCAAAATAAGTCCGGATATCACTTGCAGTTGAAATGTGCGGGCATGATTCCAATCCGCTAACTTTTTCTCAATCTTATTCGTCTCCCTGCTTTCCTTCATAAATTGGAAGATAAATCGCTCCTTGTTTCCGCTAATCATCCAATCGCTAATGCCAAGTACTGCGTCGGTAAACATTTTGTACAGTCGATTCCGCTTTTCCTTCACTTGAATTTGTCGCTTCTTCAAAAAATACAAGGATAAAAGTGGATAAACGACGATGATTACGGCAAGACATACGGCAATCCAAAGAGCAAAAAACGGATCAAATATCGCTAAGCTTGTAACCGAAAAAACAAATAAGAATAACGCAACAATAGTTGGGAAAATTGTTCGAATATACGCATCCTGCAAATGTTCAATATCATCGGCCAGCGTTCCGACCAAGTCCCCTGTTTGGAATCGCGAACGAATAAACAAAGCTTGCGGCTCCAGTGCGTCGTACAACCGCACACGCATATCCGCTAAAATTTTCAATACCGTATTGTGCCCAACCAATCTTTCCATATAACGGACGACCGGGCGAGCAATACCAAACGCCCGCACAAGAACAATCGGTACATATAACATTAAAATATTGTAAGGCGCCTCAGCTGCTCGTGTGATTAAGAACCCTGAGGTGAAGGTAAGCATCGAAGCAGTTAAAAAGGTTAAAAAACCGAGAAAAACGGTTGCCAGCATGAACCATTTATACTGTTTTATAAATGGACGAATATATTTATTAAAGTTTCTCATCTAACTTACCTCCCCTCGATGAACCTTGACTAACTGTGTAAATACACCATTTTTTCTAAAAAGTTCATCCGGTGTTCCGCTTTCTGCAAGCCGACCGCCATCCATAACGAGAATATAGTCCATTTCATTCATCCAGTGCAGCCTGTGCGTTGCAAAAAACACTAACTTATTATCAAGCAATGGAAGCATGATTTCTTTTATATCATGTTCCGTTTCAATATCGAGATGGGCGGTCGGTTCATCAAAAAACATGATCGGACGATTCGTCAACAGTGCCCGAGCCAGAGCAATCCTCTGTTCTTCGCCGCCGCTTAACGCTCTTCCACCCTGTCCGATTTTTTCATTAAGGCCATTCGGGAATTGACTGATTAATTCTGAAAGACCGGTTCGTTCCGCTGCTTCTGTAATTTCTTTGTCTGTCGCATTCGGTGCATACCACATAATATTTTCCTTGACCGTCCCTGAAAAAATATATGGATGTTGCGGAATGTAAGTTACTTGATCTTGCCAAGCTGCCACTGAAAAATCCGGAATTTCAACCCCATTAATAAAAAATGACCCGCTTGTCGGCTTTGTAAACCCTGATAAAAGATCAATCAATGTAGATTTCCCGGCTCCGGATAATCCAATAATTCCTATTTTTTTAAAACCGCGAATGGTAAAATGAATATCCGCTAATACTGTACGATTTTCCTCTGTAAATGTTTTTGTTAAACCACGAACAACTAATTCTGACTCTTTGTTCCAATCGGGTAAATTGACAGTCATAACCTGCTTCTCACCGTCATCCAAATTAAGTAATCCACGGATTTTTTCCCCTGATTCCTTTCCGTCCATCGTTGCGTGATAATCATTTCCCAGTTCACGAACGGGCAAGAAATACTCCGGTGCCAAAATTAATATCGTCAACGCTGCCAAAAAATCTATTTGTCCATTAATTAATCGTAATCCAAGTTCAACCGCAACCACCGCAACAGACAAACTGGAAAAGAAATCCAAGGAAAAGGATGAGAGAAAGGCTACCCGCAATGTACGTACCGTTGAAATCCGGTATTTATTGCTCACCGAATAAATGGCCTCGCGATGTCCTTTACTCCGCCCTAAAAATTTCAATGTCACCAAACCCCGTAAGGAATCAACAAAATGTCGAGACAATAATTGATAATTTTCCCATTTATTATCTTTCTGCTTTTGGGCAACAAGGCCTAATAGAATCAAGAAGATGATAAGAATTGGCATCACAACAATTAATACAACAGCTGAGGTTACATCCATCGTAAAAACATAAATAACGATACTTGCCGGTATAAGTAAACATGATAAAAATCTTGGGATAAATAATTCAAGATATGTTTTATAGCTTGGAATGCCTTCTAAACATAAAGCAATAATATGACCGGAACCTTGCCTGCTGATTGTTTTCGGACCGATCATAAAAACTTTTTCTACTAAATCATTTTGAAGTTGAGAGGATGTTTGATCAGCAAAACGATAAGCGATACGTGATTTTAACCATTGGAGAAAATGTCTGAATACATGGGCAAGGAAAAACATAGCAAAAAAGGGAAGGGCACTGAACCCCGCCCCTTCATATACAGTTATAATGGCCTTAGCAAGGAACCCTGCCTGCGCGATAATTGCTAAACTTTGCAATACGGTCAGGATTCCAATCAGCACAAATGTTTTTTTACTATCTTTATAAAGAAACAGATTTTTATCCATCAGTATTCCAAATGCTCCTTATGTGACACACGTTTTCTAAAAATATAGTAGCTCCAAATCGTATATGCTAATACAATCGGTACCATTGTTAAGGCAACAATAGTCATCACTTTAAGTGAGTAGGCTCCCGAAGCTGCTTCATAGATCGTGATATTATTTACCACATCCGTCGTGCTAATCATGACATTCGGGAATAATGCAATGAAAAACGATGCCGTCACAAGGACTAAGATGAGCCCGGTTAAAGTAAAGCTAAATCCTTCTTTCTTATCTTTAACCATTTTATATAAAGCTAAATAAAGAAGTACTGCTACAGCATACATTGGAATAATGATTGCTCCACGGTTGGCGTAAGCATCTGTGAATATCCCTGTTAACACAACGAACAAAACAATGACTGCACCGGTTACCCAATAAATTTTTAACGCTTGTTCGCGGGCACGGGCACGCAATTGGCCGTTTGTCTTCATCGTAATAAACATTAAACCGTGCAAATAGGACAATAGAACAAAAGCAATTCCACCAACTAATGTAAATAGATTTACCATATCTCCGAAGAAAGTGGCGTGCATATTCATATTTTCATCAATCGGAAGTCCTTTAATCAATCCTGAAAAGAGTACGCCGACCAAAAACGGCGGGATTAAACTGCCAAGAAAAATCGACCAATCCCATGTAGTTTTCCATTTGGCCGCGTGATGTTTTCCCCGGAATTCAAATGCCACCCCTCTGGCAATCAGCGCAAGCAAAAGCAGCACGAATGGCAAATAATAGCCGCTAAAAAGCGTTGCATACCAATGTGGGAAAGCAGCAAACATCGCACCACCGGCTGTCAATAGCCAAACTTCATTCGCATCCCAGTGCGGTCCTATCGTATTGATTAATACTCGTTTTTCTGTTTCATTTTTCGCCAAAAATTTCGTACTCATACCGACGCCAAAGTCAAAACCTTCCAGAAAGATAAACCCGACCCATAAAACGCCAATCAATAAAAACCACAATTCACTTAATTCCATTTAACAGCACCCCCTGCATTTGCATCAAAAGGATCTGTTGCGGTTGTGTCGTCTTTCAATTTTTCATGTGGTCCTTGTTTAATCGTTTTGATAAACAAATAAACCATCGCAACAGCGAGCAATGTATAAATTAATGAAAACGCAATTAACGAGAAGAGAATTTGTCCGGAAGAAACACTCGGTGAAACACCGCTTTCCGTTAACATTAATCCGTTTACTACCCAAGGCTGACGACCAATTTCCGACATCATCCAACCGGCAGAGTTAGCAATATACGGTAAGAATAAAGCTCCGACTAACCATTTCAAAAANCGTGTACTCGTTTCAAGTTTTTTCCTCCGTAGTAAAATCAAACCTATTAAGCTAAATAAAATCATTAAACCGCCGGCAGCCACCATAATCCGGAAGCTCCAGAATGTTGTTTTTACAGGTGGAATGTAGTTCCCTTCTCCGTACAAGTCTTCATATTGAGCTTGCAGTGCTTTCATTCCCGGAAGATCACCGGAAAATTTCCCATAAGATAAATAACTTAATAAATATGGAACTTCCACTGACCAATTATTTTTTTGATTTTCCGTATCAATACCGGCAACGACTGTCCATGGAGCCGGGTCTGTTGTATTTTCCCAAATTGCTTCAGCAGCAGCCATCTTCATCGGTTGAGCTTCTACTAAATATTGAGATTGTGCATGCCCGGAAAAAGCAATCCCCAGTGTTGATACTAGACCTACAATTAATGAAATGTTCATTGATTTTTTGAAAAACTCAATGTCGCGTTTTTTAATCATATTCCAAGCTGAAATACCTATAAGTAAAAATGCTGCAGTACAAAGACTTGCGAAAATTGTATGTGGATAAGCCACCAATAATTTTTGATTTGTTAACAAGCCTAAGAAATCATTCATTTCCGCACGACCATTGGCAATTTCATATCCAACCGGGTTTTGCATGAATGAGTTAGCAGCCAGTATCCATAGAGCAGATAAGGCCGTCCCAATGGAAACTAACCATATGCTGGCCAAATGTAGTTTTTTCGGTAACCGTTCCCAACCAAAAATCCATAATCCGATAAAGGTCGATTCCATAAAGAATGCAAGCAGTGCCTCGATTGCAAGCGGTGCCCCGAATACATCCCCAACAAAACGCGAATAATCAGACCAGTTCATTCCAAATTGGAATTCTTGAATAATCCCGGTCACAACACCGACGGCAAAATTAATTAAGAAAAACTTGCCCCAAAACTTGGACATTTTTTTGTACATTTCGTCCTTCTTCACCACATAAAGTGTTTCCATTACAGCAATGATGAACGCCAAACCGATTGACANTGGAACAAAAATGAAGTGGAACAGAGTTGTTGAAGCAAACTGTATCCGTGCCAGTAACACTTCTTCCATTTCCGCTTTCCCCCTTTNAAATTTTCAGTTCATTTTTACCTAATCTTATTTAAGAATTATAATAACTTACATATTAATCATATAGGTTTTTCCTATCGCAATGGTGGAATTATTGTGGAGTTATTTTGGAAATCCTGTTACAAATCAGACATACCATTTCGTCCAATTTGTGACATTTTTTACAATTCGCGGCATATATTTACCTTTTTGTGATTTTTATCACAGCAAAGGTAATTTCATTAATATAATTGAATGACAATTATCAAAAAACCCGAACCGGTAAACGGAAACCGATTCGGATCATTAAGCATATAACCTAATTCATTTTTTAACAGCTTTAAATTTAAATACGTTATTTTCCTCTATTCTCTCAATCTCTTTGTTCTTTTCCAAATAAATCAACCGTGTTAAGGACGCCATAAATGGACTGACCATTTTCTCAAGGCTTAATAAACCGTATACATCCAAACATACTTCCAATGCCGTTTTTGGGTTCGTTTCGACAGATTGATAAACTTGTTGCAATCTTTTTTGATGGCTGTTCTGAATCTCTTCAACTCGACCTTGTAAATCGTAAATCATCTCACCATGACCGGGCAGTGCAATATTCGTTGGATAGGCATCCAGTTTTTTTAATGAATCAAAATAAANTTTTAATAAATCCATCTCTTCCCCGACCCATAGACCAATCACCGGTGAAACCTGTTTTAACACATGATCACCGAGAATCATAATTTTTTTCTCACGGTTGTAAAAACAATAATGGTCGTATGCGTGACCGGGTGTCCAAATCACTTCATACATATCCATACCTAACTGAATGTGATCCCCTTCATCAAAAAATGCATCTGGTTCAAATTCATAGATAAAACGTGTATCCGGCAGTCGGTCAGGAACAAACGGAACACCGTGGCTCATCACCAGTTTTTTAAACCGTTCATTAAAATTAGGACGACGATATTTTTTTATTTCACCATAACTTAAATTGGCTACAACAATAGGAACCCCCTTTTCCTGCTGAAACCATTTGGCAAGTCCGATATGGTCTTGATGAACATGGGTAAGGACCACTTTTTCAATTTTATAACCGGTCTCCAAAATTTCTTCCCATAAACGGATTGCTTTCTTTGAATACATACCGGTATCAATTACCGTATACCCGTCTTCTCCTTTAAGTAAATAACAATTTGTCGCACCCATTCCGCCTGAATAAGTTACGACAGAAAATTCTATATTTTCAGTTACTTTTTTTAACATGGAATCCCCTTCTTAACTAAATCTGATTTTAAAAATTGATTATATTTTATCGAGAATTGCAGGTTTTTGCAAAAAGAGCAACCTGAAAAGCGATTCATTGAAATATTCTGCTTAAAAATGGAGATTTTTGGAATACTATAAGTGAGGTGAAGGGGATGTATAAAAGTCACGAACGAAAGCTGNTTTGGCTTACGTTTACGGTTGCTTTTCTNTTACTATTGTCCATTTTAGGTCGTATTTTTGGCGGATAAAATGATATTCTTCCCATAAATTCGCCATAATAGGAGGTTGTGTTACCAATTGATTAACGAGGAATCTGTTTTTTATAGTCGTGTATTAACGGAAACGACCCTNACTTTTCATATTATTTATGCCACCCTTGGCGTAGGCGTTCCACTAATGATTATGATCGCCCAATGGGTAGGCATTAAAAAAAATGATGAACATTATATTTTGCTTGCCCGGCGCTGGACACGCGGCTTTGTTATTACGGTTGCTGTCGGTGTTGTGACGGGGACGGCAATTGGATTACAGCTTTCCCTATTGTGGCCAAATTTTATGGAACTGGCCGGTCATATTATTGCTCTACCNCTTTTTATGGAAACTTTTGCTTTCTTTTTTGAAGCGATTTTTTTAGGAATTTATTTGTACACATGGGATCGCTTTGAAAATCAAAAGAAACATTTATTGTTGCTTGTACCCGTTGCCATCGGGGCNTCNTTCTCGGCTGTCTTTATTACAATTGTGAATTCTTTCATGAACAGCCCNCAAGGCTTTGATNTAGTCGATGNGAAACTGACAAATGTTAACCCGCTCCTTGCGATGTTTAACCCGGCTATGCCGACCAAAGTAACTCATGTCGTGGTAACNGCTTATATGACAGCAGCGTTTGTTCTTGCTTCCATTGCTGCTTTCCGAATGCTAACCGGTTCCAAACATGTTTACCATAAAAAGGCATTGTTTTTCACGATGAAACTGGGACTTATATTTTCCATAGCAACAGCAGTAATCGGTGACTTTTCCGGAAAATTTCTTGCCGAATATCAGCCGGAAAAATTGGCCGCAGCCGAATGGCATTTTGAAACACATGGCGAGGCTCCGTTAATTATGTGGGGCATGCTCGATGAAAATAACGATATTAAATATGCAATTCAAATTCCTTTTGCCTTAAGTATTCTTGCCCATTGGCTCCCCGAGGCAGTCGTTACCGGCTTGGATCAATTCCCGGAAGATGAAATCCCACCGCTTTATATTCATTATTTGTTCGATACAATGGTAACGATTGGTATGGGATTAGTCGTCCTTTCCCTCATTTATTGGATCGGTGTGAAACGGGGCTGGGCTTTTATTCACTCTAAATTTTTCTTAGTTTTAAGTGTACTGAGCGGACCGCTTTCGATGCTGCCATTGAAGCGGGTTGGTGGCTGGCGGAAGTGGGCAGACAACCTTGGATTTTGCGCGGGATTATGCGGACATCTGAGGCGGCAACAACGAATAACCAAGTTGATTTGATGCTTATGCTTTTTTGTGGCTTATATATCATCTTGGGCATCGGCACAATTGTTGTTATGTCTCGCATGTTTAAAAGGAATCCGGTGGAACAAGAATTGAAAGATCGTGAAATGGAAAAAGGCGGTGTGCAAAAATGAACTTAGAAATAATCGGAATCTCCGTCTTATGGACATTTTTATTCGGATATATCATGATCGGCTCGATTGATTTTGGCGCCAGTTTTTTCAATGCATACAGCTTAATTGTTGAAAAACAACATATTTTAACAAAAATTATTCAACGATATTTGTCACCGGTGTGGGAAGTCACCAATGTTTTTCTTGTCTTCTTTTTTGTTGGCATCATCGGCTTTTTTCCGAAAACAGCTTTTTATTACGGAACAACCTTGCTTGTACCGATAAGTATCGGTGTTATTTTACTTGCCGTCCGCGGGTCATACTATGCCTTTGAAACTTACGGGGCAAGAGGTCATAAGGGGTATGCGTTGCTTTACGGTTTATCCGGGCTCCTGCTTCCGGCATCCCTTTCCATTGTTTTAACGATTTCAGAAGGCGGTTTTATTACAATGGAAAATGGAGCACCGGTTTTAGATTATTGGACATTGTTTACAGAACCGTTAACATGGGCTGTCGTTTTATTAAGTGTAACTGCGGTATTGTATATTTCCGCAACTTTTTTAACATGGTACGCTAATCAAGCCGGTGACACGGAAGCAACGAGATTAATGAGAAAATATGCCTTGCTATGGGCATTTCCACTGATTATTACGGCCGCCGGGATTATCGTCGAATTACGCGGGCACAATCCGGACCATTACGAAAAATTAATGAATTTATGGTGGATGTTCGCCCTGTCGTTTATACTCTTTTTGCTTACGGTTTGGTTTCTTTGGAAAAAAAGAAATTACGGAAGTGCATTTATTTTACTTGTCATCCAATTTGCCCTCGCCTTTTTTGGCTATGGCATCAGTCATTATCCCTATTTGCTTTATCCTCATTTAACCTTATATGACAGCTTTACGAATAATGCGATGGCGATTAGTTTAATTGTCGCCTTTATTCTCGGTTTTTGCTTGCTGGTCCCGTCCCTTTATTTACTGCTTAAGTTGTTCTTATTTAATAAACAATATGTTTCGGGAAAATAAGAAAGGTGGTTTTTGTAAATGAAGGAATTTCTTATATTTGTTGCCCCGTTTCTCGTTTTATTTGCAACGATTTTTTTCGCCTTTTGGGCTGCATTACAAGATGGATATAAAAATAAAGGTACGCCCCGCTGAAAAATATTCGCGGGGTTTAATTTTTTTCTATTGACCTTTACGTTACGTTAAGGTGTATGGTTTTTTTAAAGGGAGGTGTAACAAATGGAATACACGATTCAAAAATTAGCTCAGTTGGCGGGCATTAGTACTCGAACACTGCGATATTATGATGAAATTGATTTATTGAAGCCTGCACGAATAAATTCATCCGGCTATCGAATATATGGACAAAAAGAAGTAGACCGGCTGCAACAAATTATGTTTTACCGGGAATTAGGATTTCCATTGGAGACGATTAAAGAGATAATGGCAAATCCACTGTTTGATGAAAGAAAAGCTTTACAAGATCACCTGGAACATCTTCTTGAAAAAAGAAAGCAAATTGAACTTTTGATAAAAAATGTACACAATACAATAGAAAATTTAGAGGGGAGAAGAAACATGACTGACCAAGAAAAGTTTATTGGTTTCAAGAAACAATTAATCGAAGAAAATGAAAAGAAATATGGGAAAGAAATTCGAGAAAAATACGGCGATACGACGGTTGACGCATCTAATGCGAAACTGATGAATTTGTCGGAAAAAGAGTATGCCGAAGTTACTGAATTAGCGGAGTCAATAAATAAGCTACTTGCTGAAGCGATGAAAACCCAAGACCCAGCCGGAGAACTTGCCCAAAAGGTAGCCGACATGCACAAGCAATGGCTAACCTACTATTGGAATGACTACAGTAAAGAAGCACATCAAGGACTTGCCCAAATGTATGTCGATGATGAACGGTTTAAAGCTAACTATGATAAAATTGCCCCGGGTGCAGCTGAGTTTTTACGGGATGCGATTTTTGTTTATACAGGAAATGGAAAAAGTTGATTGCATACATTCTTAATTTTAAAAGGATACCAAATTTAGAAGTGTTGATTTTATAATCGGAAATGTCTGCTGATAAGCAAAGCAAGCTTTCACTGAACAATTTGTCATGAACCTTCATACAAGCAAAGGGGACTTTTTTCCAAAACGGTAGAAGTCCCCTGATTTCTTTTTATGCGGTTGTTTTTCCCATCAAAATATCCATAAACTCTTCACCGGTAATGGTTTCTTTTTCAAATAAATATTTCGTAATTTCATGGAGCTTATCTTTATTATCCTCTAAAATTTGAATGGCTTTTTCATGACATGATTTAATAATCGACAATACTTCTTCATCAATTTTTGCCGCTGTTTCCGAGGAGACCAGTAACGTGGTATC
>JGI25328J35697_1002264_pt1 | contig 11939 bp, 15 predicted proteins | sample HigsolmetaAR203D_FD_35697 | JGI IMG/M metagenome (IMG submission 35697)
TTCCATCTAGAAGGAACAAACAATTCGCGCAAACTTAGTGTCATACAAATAATCACTGCGGCCATTAATAAATACGGCATCCGATAACCCTCCCGTTACCTTTCACCGACCGATAGAATGTTATTAAAACGAAAAGAAGAAGATAAAGAGTGATCCTGAAACGCTTGCCGCTGAAAATTTCATTTTTATGAAAATGGGTAGGAAATATGTAATAATATATATGAAACACTTAATATTAGTTATGACACGGCAGGAGGAATACTTTTATGGACTTTACCCATTCAGAACGTTTACATAAAGAAGCGCTGGAACATATCGTCGGCGGCGTTAACAGTCCGTCCCGCTCCTATAAAGCAGTTGGCGGTGGAGCACCTGTTGCGATGGAAAAAGCAAAAGGCGCTTATTTTTGGGATGTTGACGGCAATAAATATATTGATTATTTGGCAGCCTACGGTCCTATCATTACAGGACATGCCCACCCCCATATTACCGAAGCGATTCAAAAAGCAGCGGAAAATGGGGTTTTATACGGAACGCCGACTCCTTTTGAAGTGAAATTTGCCAAAATGTTAAAAGAAGCCATACCTTCGCTGGAAAAAGTTCGTTTTGTCAACAGCGGAACCGAAGCTGTAATGACCACTATCCGCGTCGCAAGAGCCTACACCGGAAGAACCAAAATTATAAAGTTCGAAGGATGTTATCACGGACATTCTGATTTAGTGCTAGTAGCGGCAGGATCAGGGCCTTCTACTTTAGGAACACCTGATTCAGCGGGCGTTCCGGAAAGCATCGCAAAAGAAGTCATTACCGTTCCATACAATGATGTCGAATCGTTCCGTGAAGCCATTGATAAATGGGGCAATGAAGTAGCAGCTGTATTAGTTGAACCGATTGTCGGAAACTTTGGTATCGTAGAGCCGAAGCCGGGATTTTTAGAACAAGTGAAAGAATTAACGCACAAAGCAGGCGCTCTGCTTATATTCGATGAAGTCATTACGGCATTCCGCTTTATGTACGGGGGAGCTCAAGATTTGCTGGGAGTCATTCCTGATTTAACAGCCATGGGAAAAATTATCGGCGGAGGCCTTCCAATTGGCGCTTACGGCGGAAGAGTGGATATCATGGAAAAAGTAGCTCCTCTCGGTCCAGCTTATCAAGCAGGAACGATGGCCGGAAATCCAGCTTCTATTTTGGCGGGAATTGCCTGCTTGGAAGTATTAAAGCAAGACGGTGTCTATGAATACCTCGATCGGCTCGGGGCTATGTTGGAAGAAGGAATCTTAAAAGCAGCACAAACGTATCAAATCCCGATTACGATTAACCGTTTAAAAGGTGCGCTTACGGTATACTTTACGGATGAAAAGGTCGAAAACTATACTCAAGCGCAAGCAAGCGACGGCGAACGGTTTGCCCGCTTTTTCAAACTGATGCTTCATCAAGGCATTAACCTGGCTCCTTCCAAATATGAAGCTTGGTTTATTACTCTCGCTCATACGGAAGAAGATATCCGGACAACCATCCAAGCAGTAGAGCGAGCTTTTGAAAAAATGTCTCAAGAAATAAAATAATATCCAACTGGTAGTTTCATGTTGAAACGGCTATCATGTTTGCAAGCGTCCTTTGACAGGGCGCTTTTTCTTATCCCCCGTAAAAAAACGGTATTCTCGGCTATTTGCCAACGGAGGTCAAGGGCAAATCGCCAGTAAATTTATTCAGTTTTAAATAGACGCTAATTCCATTTACTCCATTAAGGTTCAAAAAAATCTTCTGCTCCCGTCTTGACCGTTCCTTTTAATCATCTCGCCGTTTTTCGCTTCGTTTTACTTATCTTTAGAAAACAAGAATGACCAATTCATGAAAAGCAAAAACTGGATAAAATTTTATTTTTCAAAAAAAGGCTACATCTCTTGATATTCTTATTTTTCCATTGTATAGTACAATAATGTTTCAGACGATCCATCACAAAAAAGGACATTCAAAGTAGGGATAAATAGAGAAAATCAAACATCATATAAAAAGGGAGATAATATCATTCCCAGGTCAGCGTTTGACGTTTTTGAAAAGCCATTTTCATTACATGTAAAAACTTAAGAAAGGAAAAATGCGCTATGAAGCTTGGTGCCCGCATATTAAAAACAGGAATTGCGATTGTCCTTGCGTTGGCCATTGCTCGCGCTCTTCAATTGCCATCTCCTGTTTTTGCCGGAATACAAGCCGTTTTTGCAATACAGCCAACTATTTATCGATCTTATAAAACCATTGTCGAACAAGTTCAAGGAAATGCGATTGGTGCTGCCATTGCCATTCTGACTGTCGTTTTCTTCGGCAACCATATCGTATTTGTCGGTCTGGCTTCTATTGTCGCGATTCTCATTATTTTAAAATTAAAACTTGATAATACGGTCGGTTTGGCACTAGTGACCATTATCGCGATTATGGAAGTTCAAAACGAACAGTTTATCCAATTTGCTCTCCTCCGTTTTGGAACCATTATGCTTGGAATTTTAGCCGCTTTTGTCGTCAATTTAATTTTTATGCCGCCCAAATATGAGACGAAACTTTTTTTGCATATAAACAACGTGACAGAGGACATTTTGAAATGGATTCGCTTGAGCACTCGAAATGCCTCTGACTATCAACTGTTGAAACTCGACATATCCAAGATTAGCGAGCGATTATACAAAACGGACGAGTTATATAAATTATACAAAGAAGACAGAAATACATTTAAAATCAGCCATACTGCAAAAAATCGCCGACTTGTGATTTACAGGCAAATGATCATTGCTGTCAAAAAAAGCTTTGAGATTTTAAAACGGCTTCACCATTATGAAAATGAAATCCAGCAGCTTCCAGAGGAACTTCAAAAAAGAATTCAAGAAATGCTCGATGCGTTAATCAGCTACCATGAGCAAATATTGTTGAAGTTTGTTGGAAAAGCGAAGAAAAAAACGGAGCTGGAAGAAGTCCATGATGTGTATTTAAACCGCAAGGAATTTATGGATGCATTTTTAGACGAAATTATTGAAGAGTACTCCGGAAGCAAGGATACCCAATCCTTCCATTTGCTCTACATCGTCACCTCCATCTTAGAGTATGGCGAACAAGTGGAGCATCTGGATATGCTGATTCACAGCTTTCAAAGTTTTCATAAGTCGGAAAATGAAGTGAAAATAAAAGAAGAAAACGAGTAAAAGTCAGGAAGAAACGAAATATTCTCTCCTGACTTTTTCTTTTTTTGTTTCAAAAAGTCCTTCTGTATCCCATGATTACGTTCTAATTCAGCTGTTGCACTTGAAAGAGTTTATAGTAGCTCCCTTGTTTTGCCATAAGTTCTTCGTGAGTGCCCGATTCAACGACTTGGCCATTTTCAATCAAAATAATTCGATCCGCATGAGTTATAGTAGAAAGCCGATGAGCAACAATAAAAGTGGTTCGATCCTTTGCCAACTTTTCCAGTGCCTCTTGAATTAAATGTTCGCTTTCTAAATCAAGCGCTGAAGTAGCCTCATCCAATATCAAGATGGGAGGATTTTTCAGAAACACTCGGGCAATTGCGACTCTTTGTTTTTGCCCGCCTGAAAGCTTTACCCCTCTTTCGCCACTTTCGTGTCATATCCATCGACTAAATTCATAATAAAGTCATGAGCGTTTGCGGCTTTAGCTGCAGCGATCACTTCTTCTTCACTTGCATCCGGACGTCCGAGAAGGATATTGTTTTTAACAGAATCGCTGAACAAAATATTATCTTGAAGCACCATTCCGATATGATCACGTAAACTCCGAACTTTAAAATCGCGAATGTCTACACCGTCCAATAAAATTCTTCCTTTTGTCACATCGTAAAAACGCGAAATCAAGCTTACTAGCGAAGATTTGCCCCCTCCGCTCATTCCGACAAGAGCAACCGTCTCACCTGCTTTAATCTCAAGATCAATATCTTTCAACACTTCCGGTTCATTTTCATCGTAAGCAAAACTTACATGATCAAATACAATATTTCCTTTTACATCCTTGCATTCAATGGCATTGGGACGATCCGTAATATCATATTTCTCATCGATCAGCTCAAACACTCTGTCCATGGAAGCTATGGCCTGAGTTAAGGTGGTAGATGAATTGACAAGCCTTCTTAAAGGATCGTATAAACGATCTACATAAGAAATAAATGCGGCCATCGTTCCGACTGATAAATGGCCGTGAATCACTTGAAACCCGGCATAAGCAATGACAATCAAAGGAGCTAAATCGGTAATGGTATTCACGACTGCAAATGATTTGGCTGTCCAATTCGTTTGATAGAGGGCTTTATCCAAAAAATTTGAATTTTGGTCTTTGAATTGATCTTGGGCAAAGTCCTCGATGGCAAAACTTTTAATAACAGGCATTCCCTGCACTCGTTCATGCAGAAAACCTTGCATTTCTGCCAGCGCCTGCGAACGCACTCTTGTCAGTCTTCTTAAATTTCCAAAAAAATATTTGACGGAAAAAGCATAAAGAGGAAATACTAAAAGCGAAACAATGGTCATTTTGACATCCATCGACAGCATGAGTCCAACAGCGATGAAAATGGTTGCCAAATCGAGCCAAATATTCATCAATCCTGTAATCACAAAATCCTTCGTCTGTTCTACATCATTAATTACCCGGGAAATCACTTCGCCCGCCCGATGATTAGAATAATATTTAAAGCTTAACTTTTGAATGTGCTCAAAGAGTCGGTCTCGAATATCATACAACACTCTATTTCCAGTGCTTTGGGCTAAATATTGTCGAAAATATTCAACAGGCGGCCGCAATACGACAAAAATAAAAAACATGACTCCCAGTACAAAAAGAAGCTTATGGATTTTGATATCGGTGGATAATTCATGATTTCCTATGATATCATCAATCACATATTTAATGAAAATCGGAATGAGGAGCGGTATGGCAAATTTGATGGCCCCGATAAACAAAGTTGAGATAATTTCTCGCCTGTATGGTTTTACAAAATTCATATATCTACGTATGCTTCCCAAATTTCCCCCTCCTTACATCAAAAAATCAATATTCTTCTTTATTTTTCCATGGAAAAAGGGGCTGACTCATCTTTAGGATCAGACCCCATACCTTCTTTTATTTAAGAAAAGATATTTATCGTACCATATGTCTACAAAATCAGGCGCAAATGGACCTTTGCGCTGTTCAATCCATTTGATTAGCTTGTCCACATTCCGTTTTAAAATATGGTCAATCACATCAGGATAACCCATTTGCTTTCGATGTTCAGCGTATTCATCTTCATCCAGGAGGGAGTAGGTCATATCGGGAAACACTTTAATGTCGAGATCATAATCAATATACTTTAACGCTTCATAGTCATAAACAAACGGAGAACTTAAATTGCAGTAGTAATAGATCCCATCTTCTCTTATCATACAAATAATATTGAACCAATGCTCAGCATGAAAATAACAAATGGCCGGCTCTCTTGTCATCCATGTTCTGCCGTCGGACTCCGTAACGATGGTTCGGTCATTGCCTCCAATGACAAGACGTTCTGTCGCTTTTAAAACCAACGTTTCTTCCCAAATCCGATGAATATGGCCGTCATGTTTATAACTATGAATTTGTATGGTTTCTCCTTCAGCGGGAAATACCATGATTGTCCCCTACTTTCGTATCAAAAAAATTTCACCAGTCTTTTCCCTAAGAGGAGGAAAAAACAATTCTACTTTCATATTATAACGATTCACCATTAAAATTAAAACAAAAGAGCCACGGTTTTCGCCGCCGCTCATAATTTCACGCCTGTTTGCTCTTGATAAGTACGAATCACTTCGTCCGTTTGGGCTTCAAAGACCTTTTGTATTTCCTTTAATTTTTTTCTCATCTCGTCCATTTCACTTTCAAGGTTTTCCATTCCGGCAATATCCTGAAGTTCTTTTAATTCTTTCTCCATTTGCTGGCACCGCTCTATTTCCTGTTGCAATAACAACAGTTTCTCCATCGTTTTCATTTGTTCCTTTACTAATACATCAAAACGATCTAACATCATCATCACCCCTCAAACGGTCACATCCTCCTCTATTAACTTCTTCCCAGCCGCCCTTTTTCCTTTCTCTTTTTCTGTCGGCTCTTCAACATTTTTATCGAAAATTTTAACTTTTCATTCGCAGGATGATTTCATTAATGGGGATTAATTCAATCTTTTCCAACTAAAAAAAAGAAGAGACACATACTTCTATGTATCTCTTCCCTTGTGTACTTATTGATTTTGTTGATTTGAGCCGCTTGAATTTTGCGCTTTGCGACTTTCTGCTTGTTGATTTTGTTGTTTCACTTTTTGCACATCTGTTTCAGAACCAAACTCAGTCGCAAAAGAAGAAGATTGTTGCGATTGAGATTGGTTTTTCGCAGACGCAGCATTTTGTTGTCTTACTTGCTGTGCATCTGTTTCAGAAGCGAATTCTGTTCCAAATTTAGATCCTTGAGCAGATGCAGCGTTTTGTTGTTTTACTTTTTCCGCGTTTGTGTTAGATGTGAATTGGTTTTGTTTTGCCATCATTATCACCTCCACGGTTATTAATTTGTCCATCGAGGTGAAAAATATCCAAACAAAGTTAAAAATATTTTTATACGAGCAATGATCTGCCTCCGTCGACAATAATGGTTTGTCCGCGAATCATCGAGGCTTCTTTCGAAATCAGAAACATAACCGTATTCACAATATCTTCGATTTCCACCATTCTTCCGGCAGGTGTATTCTTTTTCGCATCCTCCAGCATTTCTTCTCTATTCGGAAAATGCTTTAATGCTTCCGTATCAACGGCGCCGCCTGATACCGCATTGACCACAATATTCTTTTTCGAAAGTTCCACTGCAAGATATCTCGTCAAAGCTTCAACCGCCGCTTTTGAAACGCCCACAGCGGTATAATTTTCCAAGTAGCGGATGGAGCCGAGAGAGCTGATGCTGACGATGCTTCCTCCTCCATTGATTTCCATCAATTTTGCCGCTTCTTGTGCACAAAAAAGGAGCGCCTTGCTGTTAATATCCATGGTCCAGTCCCAATGCTTCTCTTCCAACTCCATCAACGGCCGCTGAACACCGGAGGCCGCATTGTTAATAAATACATCCAAACGGCCAAATTCTTCTTGAATTTGCTGAAACATATCACGTATTTTTTCGACATCCCCCACGTTGGCTTTTACAACCAGCGCTTTTCGGCCCAGTTTTTCAATTTCTTCTGCTGTTTCCAAAGCTTTTGATTTGCTGCGAGCATAATTTACCACTACATCATAGCCTTTTTTCGCTAATTCTATCGCAATCGCTTTCCCGATTCCTCGGCTGCTTCCTGTTACTAATGCAACTTTATTGCTCATTTTTTTCATCCTTTCTTCCCTATTCCCGTTTTTTATAAAACAAGTTAGCCTATGTATCATTGCCTTCGGATGAAGATCTTCATTTCTTCTCTGCTTAAAGTCAGTCAAATGTGTTGTTATCCGTTTANCATTACTCTTGAAGAGGATGTGATGGACCGTTTATGCAGCATGAAACATCCCCTCTATTTTACTTTTTATTGGAAGGTCGGACAACTCTTTTTAGATGTCTACATTCGTATAAAAAAAGCTGTTTCATTGAAAACTAACAGTACTTGATGGAAACGGAGGTAGTACAATGTATACCGGTCGCGACATGACAACATTATCGATGACGCCAAAAAATAAATGGAAAACAGAGGAACTTTCTTATTTTCATCACGCTTTCCAACAAATCATGCCTTATTTAAATGCAGAAGGACAGACGCTTCATCGTGAAATTACGGAAGAAATTATGCGGCGCGGCGGCCTCACAAAAGGTGCGGAATCCGGATTAGAATAAACACGGCTTCTTGTGATTTTCTGATTAATAAAATACCGTCAAATAAGAGAATTCACGTCACCCCAAGGCTTATGCTTGGGGTGATTCTCATTCTCGTATCGTTCTTTTGTATTCTTTCCAAATCTTTTGATGGGATACCGGAAATGCAAAATCCTGAATCTCTTCGGGTTTGACCAGCTTCACTCTTTCGTCTTCCGGTATCTCATTTTGTATCTCGCCGGCGTAAACATCAATGTCCCAAGTCAAATGAGAAAAAACATGCTGGATTTTTGCAAATGTGCCGTTATGGATCAAAGAGTCTACTTTGTATGTTTCTTCCAATAATTTACGGAGCCGCGTTTCAGGATCTAAAAATGAGGTCATTTCAAAATTAGGGAATTCCCAAAGATTTGCAAGTAATCCGGTTGCTTCCCGCTTATGGATCAAGAATTTACCTTCTTTGTTTTTCAAAACAACCGCTCCGATATGAACAAGCTTCATGTTTTTCTTTCTCGTTTTGACGGGGAGTTCTTCTTGAACCCCTTCTTCAAATGCATGGCAATGTTCTCGAACCGGACATAATAAACAAGACGGAGATGTCGGAGTACAAATTAAAGCGCCCAATTCCATTAATGCTTGATTAAACGAAGAAGGATCTTCCGTATACATAAGATGATGTATGGCTTCTTCAAATATCTTTCGAGAAGCCGGTTTAGCAATGTCTTCCCAAATAGATAAAATTCTAGACGCGACTCTCATGACATTTCCATCAACGGCAGGATAAGGTTTACCATATGCAATGCTTAAGACAGCCCCCGCTGTATACGGGCCTACACCTTTCAAAGAAGTCATCTCTTCCAACGTATCCGGGACTTTTCCTCCATATTTTTCCTTCACTTCTTTCACTGCCGAATGAAGGTTTCGAATTCTTGAATAGTACCCTAAACCCTCCCAGGCTTTTAAAACTTGTTCTTCCTCAGCTTCCGACAAGGCTTCTAAAGTTGGGAATTTTTCCATAAACCGTTCAAAATAAGGAATCACGGTGTCTACTCTTGTCTGCTGAAGCATGACTTCTGAAACCCATATTTTATAAGGATCACGCTCTTTTCTCCAAGGAAGATCCCTTTTTTCACGTTTATACCATTCCAGTAAGTCATGTTGAAATTTTTCCGTATCGATCTCTTTTAAATTCATGCCCTTCACTGCTTACCTCCATGATGTTAATATTGAGACAAAATGGGAATGCTATGAAAAAAATTAAATTGAGACGTTCACAGACAATCGTGGAATCAAAATATCTTTTCGTTCAGTACATTAACGGTAGTTGTTCAATTAGCTTGTGGGAAAGAAGCAAAATCGGCCGCCATCAGCTTTTGAAATTTTCTCAAATGGCAATATCTTGCATTGCAATCCGTTTTTATTCCCATTATCATTTTTTTAACAAGGATGGATATCAAAGGAGGAAATCCTTTTGGATACTGGAACACACTTCGTGATGGGAATTGCGCTAGGGGGGTTATCCACACTGGATCCTGTCATTTCCCATGGCACCGTTTCGTCAAACGTTGTTTTAGCATCAGTTATCGTCGGATCACAAATTCCTGATATCGATACCATTTTAAAATTGAAGAACAATGCCGTCTATATTCGAAATCACCGCGGAATTACCCATTCGATCCCCGCTGTTCTATTGTGGCCTTTATTGATTTGTGCTGTATTGGGGCCTCTTTTTCCGGAAGTCAATTTGTTTCATTTATGGATGTGGGCCCAATTAGCAGTCTTTCTCCATGTTTTAGTCGATATTTTTAACGCATATGGCACACAGGCACTGAGGCCGTTTTCCACCAAATGGCTGGCGCTTGGAACGATCAATACTTTTGATCCTTTTATTTTCGCGGTTCATGTGGTCGGGATTATTCTATGGATCAACGGATTCAACCCCGGCATCACGTTTTTAACCATATATGTACTGATCCTATTCTATTATATAGTAAGATTTATAGTCCAACAGACTATCCGTTCAGCAGTCAGGCAATTGATACCGGATGCAGAAGAAATTATCATTGCTCCGACGATCCGTTTTTTTATATGGCGGATTGCCGTGAAAACACCTGACTATTTCTATGTGGCAAGAGGCTATCGCCGGTCGATTACCATTTTGGATAAATTCAAAAGAACGCCTATGCCTGATACTCCGCTCTTAGAGGCGGCAAAAAAAGATAAAAACTTATCGGCTTTTCTAAACTTTTCACCCGTTTACCGCTGGGAATTGTCCAAATATGATGACTGTTATGAAATTAAATTTATCGATTTGCGTTATCGAAACAATGGGCACTATCCTTTTGTCGCCGTTGTGCAGCTTGATCTAGATTATAACATCATCGGATCCTATACCGGATGGGTATTCAGCGAAGAAAAACTGCGAAAAAAATTGGATTTCATCCCGAATTCCCATTAAATACGTACATTCTTCATACAAAAGAAAAAAAGCGCTCCCTGCTTCTTAGATAGTTGACGTCGCCGTGATTTCTACTATGTATTTCTTCCTTGCAATATCATAATTTGTTCNTATTTTACCGATACTAAAAAAGCAAAGAGAGGATGATCTCTTTGTAAAAAGGAGGCTACGGCGATGCGGAACAAAGCTAAAAATTTCCCGAACCTAAACAGCCATAAATTCGAGGGCGAGCCTCGAGCAAAGGCGGAATACGCTTCAAAGCGGGCGGACGGAACAACCAACACGCATCCTCAAGAACGTATGCAAGCTTCAGGCCAAAGAGAATGGTCTAATGAGCCTTAGCACGATTTCCAATTACAATCCGTTTCTTTCATGAAATCCTGCGACTCCCATCCCTTACTATTGGGATGGGAGTCTTTATTATGCATCCGACTTGNGTCTTAAAAGCGAAATTGGCAAAGCTTCTTCCTGGNCGCTCCCATTCAGACGGTGCCCCCAAGCGAAAACTCCTTTTAAATAGTCGATTTTAAAATAGTTCCCCGGATCTTCTGCAATCTCATATACTTCACCCGGTTTAAAATCATCCGGATTGAGAAGGTAAGCTTCAGCCATNGCCGCCTTCCTNTCCATCACAGCCAATTCATTCACCATTCCCAATTGTTCGGCCTTGCGGGCTTTTTCTTTTAAACGAGAGATTTCCTGTTTTAATTCATATTCGCTCATTTCGCTGTAGCGTTTTTCCACCATTGTCCACCTTCTCCAATTCTTTTTTGCTCATAGGTTCATACACCAACACTCATAAAAGAAAGAACCGTTTTCAAAGCAGCCTCAAATAGCCCTTTCAATAATTCTTTTTCATTTTACCGCACCTTTGTCTTGAATCGCTAATGATGAAAAAAGATAAAAGAAAATAACGTGTCCAATTATAAGAAAATGTCAACTGCCGTGGTGCTAGTATTTTTCTCAAGAATGGATTTAAGGATAAAAAAGATTGGCTCGGCTTGGTATTCTTTGTCTAAAAATGGACGTTCCAGCAAGCAAAGAAGCGGAACAATTTTCAAATAAAATCATTCTTTTCCTTGAACTGCTCGACCGCTTGCTGAATGTCTTCCATTGAAAATCCTTTTCGATACAAATATTGCTGAACTTTTCGAAAACGCTCGTTCCCGCTTTCGCTCCGATAGCGTCTAAATGCCTTTTCCGTCTGGTAAAACAGCGCTTCTTTTTCGTTTTCCTCGTCTTTTTGTATATTGTCAGCGAGCGCTTCGGAAATGACCTCACCGGAAAATCCTTTACGCCTTAAAAGCTGAATCGCTTTTTGCTTTTTTTGAAGAAAAGCTTCATTAGAATTCCGTTGAAATACTTTTCCGATCAGTTTTTTTGCTTTGTTTACTTGCTCCTCTTTTCCATACAGCTCCAGCACTTGTTCCACAATACTCTGATCCACGCCTTTTTGCGCCAGTTCCCCCGCCACCACAATCGGCCCTTTATCTGTTGTCTTCATTTGAGTATGGACATAGGCCTTGGCAAAATCGCGATCATCGAGATAATGTTGTACATACAGCTTTTGGACCACGAGATCAATGACCTCGTCGTTGTATTCTTTTTTTCGCAAAAATTCTCGAATTTCTTTCTC
>JGI25328J35697_1002271_pt1 | contig 11917 bp, 8 predicted proteins | sample HigsolmetaAR203D_FD_35697 | JGI IMG/M metagenome (IMG submission 35697)
AGATATTTCATAACCATATCATGGGTTTCTCTGGGAGCAATATTTGACAATACGGAGATTACCCCTATGCCGCCCAGGGATAAAATAGGAACAACCATCTCGTCATTTCCTGAATACATATCTATATTTCCGTCAGTCAAATTCATTATTTCTGCCACTTGAGCTATATTGCCGCTGGCTTCCTTTATTCCTACTATATTATCAACGTTCTTTACCAGAGTTGCTACCGTCTTGGGCAGAATATTGCATCCGGTTCTTCCCGGTACGTTATAAAGTATAATAGGAATCGACACCTTTTTTGCCACTGCCGTAAAATGTTCTATAAGCCCGTTTTGTGTTGCTTTGTTGTAATACGGTGTGACAAGCAGAAGTCCGTCCGCCCCGTATTTTTCTGCTTCGGTTGACAGGTATATGGCTGTTTCGGTGCAGTTTGACCCGGTTCCCGCTATAACAGGTACTCTCTTGTTTACTTTTTCCACAGCAAATTTGATGCATTCCAGATGTTCTTCTTCGGTAAGTGTGGATGATTCTCCTGTCGTTCCGCAAATTATTATGCTGTCCGTACCGTTCTCAATCTGATAGTCAATCAATTCACCCAGTTTCTCATAATTAACCTCGTTTTTTTCGTTAAAGGGTGTTACGATAGCAACACCGGCTCCTTTGAATAAAGCCATAATGACACCTCCGTAAAATTTTATCTATGATTAATTACATTTCGTTCTGTATTCAATATTATGCTAAAAAAAAGGTCGACTGCAGAGTCGACTCTAAAGAATTCTGTACGTATATTAATTTATAGACGTACTATACGTATAAATTTAAAGATATATACGCATAATACGTATATAATACGTAAATTCTTTAGGTAGCGCTCCATCAATAAAACTGATGACAGTCATATGGTTATTCACCATATGCCCAGCAATAATAACTCAGGATTATTATTGCTTCGGCAGCATCCCCTTTCCGCTGTAATCACCTATCCCTGAAATATCATACAGCGTACTTATGAATGCCGCACCTCTACCTTAAGCAAAATTTTCAATTTTCGTAAACTTATATTAGCATTTATATCATATGATGTCAATACAAATAATTAAGCCTTAATTTTTTAATCAAACTTTTCATATTTTTATTAAAAGGCCAAAAAATTTAATAAATATTTTAAAAGAAGCTTTACCAAATAAATAAAGGTATACAGATATAACCCAACACACCTACCTCATTATATGCACCTTAAATTCAAAATGTGTTTATCGTTATGTTTTGGTTATATCCGCATACCTTGAATCTGACATTATACATTTTAAATATCCAAAGATTATGATTCATCCAAATATTCCAGTTTGCTTACGGAGACCTCATAAGCTATGCGCTTTTCAAATTCGGTTTCACTAATTTTCTTTTGATATTCCCTGCTTTGAATTCTGCCCCAGATCTGCACATGACCGCCAACCGCAAATGTTTCGGCATATCTTGCGTTCCTGCCCCAGCTTATGCAGGGAATATAATCAGATTTTCCATACGGTCGGTTTACTGCCAGCAATATGTCCGCTATTTCTCTGCCAAGAGGGGTCTTACGGTAAACCGGAGGTTTGCATACATAGCCGTCCAGAAAGATGTAATTGGTTTTGACATTTTCGGATAATTGGTCGACTATTTTAATATCCCTGGCAAAAACCGACAGCACCAGTTTATTCTTGTTTTCTTCATGCCTGTTATAGGATCTGAACTGACCAATTATCTCGGCGTACTTACCGGTGTAATCCTGTTTTACGTCAATCAGCCTTTCGGAGACCATAACCGGTATAATATCGACCGCATCGCTAAGCCTTTTAACGATTACGTCAAAAAGATAAAATCCTTCTCCGAAGACCTCATGGCTAAACGTAAAAGCGTTTGCCACTTCACCTGCAATACTTACTTGATTGTTTTCAAAAATTTTATCCGCCATATCGTACCTCTCCCTTCTTTCGTGACGTTTTTTACGCCACTGCTTTTTATTAAAATGTGGGGTAAATTTATCTGTTTATTGTTAACAGCATTCATTCACCTATGATATATATATGCTAATATACATAATTTAGAAGTAAAAATTTACATATTTTTTTATTTTATCCAAAATTTGTTATATTATACAAAAATAATGTAATACATTGTGAGTTTTTCCTGAATCAAAAGTTGATTTTTATGTTTCCCTCTGATAAAATGTAAAAGTTGTATAAATAATGGTATGCTAAATTTAGAAAGAAGGTTAAATTAATGAAACGGCACGATGTCAGAAATGTGGCCATAATAGCTCATGTCGACCATGGCAAGACTACTTTGGTGGATGGGTTATTAAAGCAAAGCGGTGTATTTCGTTCCAATCAGTTCGTAATGGAACGGGTTTTAGATTCTAATGATTTGGAAAGAGAACGAGGCATTACCATTTTATCGAAAAATACTGCCGTTACTTATAACGGTATTAAAATTAATATAGTGGATACGCCGGGCCATGCGGACTTTGGCGGCGAAGTTGAACGCGTGCTTAAAATGGTTGACGGGGTCATTCTGGTTGTAGATGCATTCGAAGGACCTATGCCCCAAACTAAATTTGTACTTAAAAATGCTTTAGATCTTTCACTTCCTGTAATAGTATGTGTAAATAAAATCGACCGGCCGGAAGCAAGGCCTATGGAAGTTGTGGATGAAGTCCTTGAATTGCTCATTGAACTTGATGCGGATGAAAAGCAACTTGATTGTCCTTTTATTTTTGCTTCCGCCAAGGCAGGTTTTGCATCCTTTTCACCTGATGAGAAAACAGACAGTCTTAAGCCCCTTTTTGATACAATAATAAATTACATCCCCGCTCCGGAAGGAGATCCCGACCAGGGCACCCAGATTCTTATCAGTACCATTGACTATAATGAATATGTAGGCCGTATCGGCATCGGAAAAGTAGAACGGGGAACTATACGCGTAAATGACGATGTTGTAATTGTAAATGCCCATAATCCCGATCAAAGTAACAGGGTAAAGGTAAGTAAACTTTATGAATTTGACGGACTTAAAAGGGTTGAGGTGACAGAGGCAACAATCGGCTCAATTGTAGCCGTATCGGGTATTGCCGATATTCATATCGGTGATACAATATGTTCTCCCGACCGGCCGGAACCCCTGCCTTTCCAGAAAATATCCGAGCCTACTATTGCCATGTATTTTAATGTAAATGACAGCCCTTTTGCCGGTACCGAAGGCAAGTATGTCACATCAAGGCATTTGCGTGACCGCTTGTTTAGAGAATTAAATACAGACGTAAGCCTGCGGGTAGAAGAAACTGATACAACGGAAAGTTTTAAGGTTTCGGGCCGAGGAGAACTTCATCTTTCCATACTGATCGAAAATATGAGAAGAGAAGGCTATGAATTTTCGGTAAGCAAACCTGAAGTTTTATATAAAGAAGACGAAAAGGGCAACAGGTTGGAGCCTATGGAACGGGCCCTTATTGACGTTCCCGATGAATATACCGGTATTGTTATAGAAAAGCTTGGCCAGCGTAAAGGTGAATTGATAAATATGCGCCCCACAGGAACAGGCAATACCAGACTGGAATTTTCCATCCCTTCAAGAGGCCTTATCGGTTATCGCGGAGAGTTTCTTACCGATACTAAAGGAACGGGTATAATGAATACCATTTTTGACGGATACGGCCCCTATAAGGGAGATATTCAGTACCGCAAGACCGGAAGCCTTATAGCATTTGAAACCGGTGAAAGTACAGCTTACGGTTTATATAATGCCCAGGAGCGTGGTATCCTCTTTATCGGCCCCGGAACGAAAGTTTATTGCGGCATGGTAGTGGGTCAAAATCCCAAATCCGAAGATATAGAAGTAAATGTATGCAAACGCAAACAGCTTACCAATATGAGAGCTGCAGGTTCCGATGAGGCTTTAAGATTAACACCGCCTAAAATATTAAGTCTTGAACAGGCTCTGGATTTCATTGAAACGGACGAATTATTGGAAATTACTCCAAAAAGCCTTCGAATCCGCAAAAAAATCCTCGATTCAACCCAGCGTATGCGCGAACGCAGAAACAGAACAGGTTCATAAATGTAATCATACAGCCTGATATTACAGTTGGTTATATAAAAAGAGTGCAAACATTCCTAAGTGTTTACACTCTTTTTACTTATAATTTATTTTCCGTCAGCAACCCGTTTGCTCCAATATATAATCAAAGCAACGATCCGGGTATTTTTTGATATCTTTTACGGATTTAATATCGTATTTTATACAAATATCCTTAAAATATTGCTTCATACTTTCCTTGGATATTATCTTGTTATTATATTTATCAAGAGATACCTTCATCATAGTTCTTTCAAAATTCATCAGGGCTTCTAAAGCTTTAGGTCCGTACCACATAAAAGCTTCATAAACTTCGTCTATTAATTCCTTTTCCTCATCATTCAGGTAATCGTCACCCAAATCCAATTTCTGTATGCCGCAGCGTTTCATATTTTGATATAATTTAAGATACGGCATTTTCTCGTTATTAATTCCATAGTCTTCTTCAAACATTTCCTTATCATACAGGGCAAGAGAAAAGGCCTGAACATAATACAGCAAATACTGAATATAGCATGGGCAAACTTCGGCATCACTTTTAGCAATCAAATAATACGCCACAGCATATATCTTGGATGCCATGATTTTTGAAAGAACTGCTTTCTTGCTCTTTTTAAAAGCTACATTAGTAAGGCAATCCTTTCTCTTCATCAATAAATCATAATAATATTCAGGATTGTCCAAAATAGTCCTTAGCTTACTGGAATACTCGCTGGTGGGTATATCCCCCTCCATATAACGAATTATTGTAGTTTCTCCCCAACCAAGCAATTTGGCTAAAGGTTTTTTCCTATCCGGTATTTTTCAAGTATTTCTCTAATCTCCTCTGATGTAATTACCCCTTCGTTTTCATATTTGTTACTCATTTCCATACTCCTCTACTCCTCATCTTATGGCTATTATGGATATAACAACGGTAATTGATATATATATACTCATCAGTAGTAATTACCTTTGCATAATATAAAATTAAAATTTCCTGAATTCGTTTATATCATGAATTATAATTTTAAAGCCCCTAATAAGCCTGTCAAACGTCCCCACTCTGTATAAGTTTACAATCACCATTCCGACAGGAACGCCTAAAATCATTCCCAAAACCCCATATAACTTATATCCGATATATAAAAATATCAATGTACTAAGCGGACTGAGGCCTATACTGTCACCGACCATTTTGGGCTGCAGTACCTGCTTTGTAATCTGGCAAATCAGATATATAATTACCAATCCTATTGCCCTGAAATAATTACCCGAAAGCATATCCACCAAGGCCCAGGGCCAAAGCACCGCTCCTGTCCCGAAAACTGGAAGGAAATCAAGAAAGGCTATACCAAGCGCCAGCAAAACCGAATATGATACCTTTAGTATTTCAAATCCCACAATCATAATAATTGTTAAGACAAACATAATTTTTAGCTGGGCTTTAAAATAGCCTCCTACAGCCTTTGTAAAATTGTTATATATTAAATTCCATCCCTCAATTACGGAGTTCGGAAAAAACTTTTTGAAGCCTTCCATAAGCTCGTCTCTTTTAATTATAAAGAAATATGCCGACAATATGGTTATTATAAATGTCAGGAAAAATTCAGCGATATTCTGTGCCAGGTTGCTTGCTCCACTGAAGGTAAGCAAATCTCCGCTTGGTTCAAAATTCATCAGATTCTTGTTTATTCTGTCCAACAGATTGTCAACAAATTTCTGGACCGGTTTTGGCATATCATTATTTATATCCCTTATTTTTACAGATATATTATCAATCTGTACTTCAACCTGTTCTATTATAGCAGGCAGATCTTTTGCCAACTGCTTGCTCTCTTTAATCAATACCGATACAATCAGATATAAAGTTCCCACTATGGCTGCAATAACTACGATAATAATTATTGCTGAGCTGTGTTTTCTAAGCAACTTAACCTTGCTTTCCAAAAACTTTACAAGGGGATTTGCAATCATTGCTACAATCCAGCCTATTACAAAAGGCAAAAAGAAACCAAGCAGTTTAGGTACTATAATAACCAGACATAAAACAACAATCACGGCAAATAATAAATTTATAAATATTTTTAAATATTTTATAAATCTTGATTCACCCATAAATCCTCCAGCGCCGGATTATGCCTCATTGTATAAGACTTGCAGTAACCCATTTTTAATATAATATCATAAATATTTATACATTTCCATAGAATAAATAAAAAATTAACTAATATTAAAATTAGATTTTCTAATATTATAAATATTGATTCATTAATAAATAATTATCTCACACTTTTCCTGCTTATAAGCATAGCCTTAATGTTTATAGTCAGGCATAAATACTCTTATCAAAAAAACGTTTAAATTTTATAAATTTTACACCAAATAAATTAATTTTTCCAGTGATTATGGAAAATGTTTTGTTAAACCCGTATAATTTTTACTTATTTGCTTTTAACTGTTCCGATAATTAATGTAATAAAGAAAATCAAGGCAGCTATTATCACCACAGTAGGACCGGTGGCAGTTCCCAGATAAAAGGATAAAATTAAACCTGTAATACCTGAAAATACGGAAATCAGCAAGGAAAACAGGTGATATTCCCTCATATTTGATGCTATATTGCGGCCGGCGGCAGCAGGCAAAGTCAGTAAAGCGTTAATAATCAGTATGCCTACCCACTTTATAGAAAGCATTACAATCACGGCAATTAAAATACAAAAAGATGCTTCGACCAAGTTAATATTTATTTTTTTACTTTTCGCCAATGATGTATTAATAGCTACAGAGTGAAGTTTATTAAATCCGACAAACCAATATATTAGTGTAACGATAAGTATAATGCATAACAGCCTTATTTCCATGGGGTTAATACTTAATATGTCGCCTAACAGCAAACTTGAATACTTTGAAAAATTTCCGCCCCGGGACAGAATTACAAGGCCCAGTGCCATGCTGAATGAAGAAAAAACCGATATTAAAGTATCAGTAGACAAAGTTTTTTTATTCTTGATGTAATTTAACAATACTGCAAATATAATAGCGTAAGCTGTCATTGAAAAGTTTGTATCCGCTATTCCCATAATTGCCCCAAGGGCTATGCCGGTTAATGCCGAGTGCCCCAGTGCATCCGAAAAAAAGGCCATTCGGTTATTTACTATCATGGTACCTAAAATTCCGAATAAGGGTGTTATAATAACTACAGCCAGCAAAGCATTCTTCATAAAATTATATTCAATCCAGGAAAAAGGAAGTATTGTTTCCAATAAATTATAGATAGTATTCATTCAACCCTCCCAAACACTTTTAAAAAGTCTTCGCATCCGCTTACTTCTTCAAAAGTGCCCTCTTTAAATATAGTTTTATCCAGCAAAACCACATGGTCTGCATATTTTTTTACGAACTCAAAATCATGGGAAACCATTATTATCGCCAAATCAAAATTTTCTTTGATTTTCTGAATGTTATTATAAAAAAGCTCCATGCCGTTTTTGTCTATACCGGAAACCGGCTCGTCCAAAAGCAATAAATTCGGCATAGGAGTTATAGCAATTGCCAATAAAACTCTTTGAAGTTCACCGCCTGACAAATCGCAGGCTCTTTTGTCGATTAAGTCCTGCGCATCAAAAATACTTAAACGCTCTTTAATAAAGTCATATAATTTCTTGCTTTTTTTAAGGAAAACCGGAGTCCTGCTTATGTAGCCGGCAAAAAGATCGTATACACTTACAGGTGTATTTTTTTCGATATGAAAATTCTGCGGAACATATCCTATTTTTAAATCTTCCACTGCATTACTTTTTAAATCGGTAAACTCAATCCTTCCGCTATGCTTTACTTCACCAAGAATTGCTTTTATCAATGTTGTTTTTCCGGCTCCGTTTCTACCTATTATAACAGTAAGTTTACCGCAATGGATATGAAGATTAATTTTGTCTATGATAAACTCCTCATCAGCCTTGACACTAATATCCCTGATTTTTAAACAGTGCTGACCACAGGCAAAATTGCCGGAACTTTNATGAACTTTGTTTCTTTTTATATCCTGATTNAAGGTCCACAGCATAGGTTTCCTCCTTAGGCTAATTGCCGCTTTCAAATGCTTCTTTTAGTGTTTCTATGTTTTTTCTCATGGATTTAACATATGAATCCTTGTCCGCATCGCCTGTAACCGCGGTATCTATTATATATACCTGAGCATTTGTTTCTTCCTTAATCCGATCCGATACGGTATCTTTATGCTGCTCTTCAGCAAAAAGATAACGGATACCATCTTTTTTAATTAAGTCAATAACTTCAGCGATTGTACCAGCACTTAAAGGATTGTCATCATGGACCTCCAATGCAAAAGCCACATCAAGCCCTGCCTTTTTGGCAAGATAAGCAAAAGAATCATGGAATATTATAACCTTATTGCTGATGTTTTTATTTTCAGCCATGTCCTTTATTATATCAAGTAACCGGTTCATTTCATCAGAAATAACTTTAACTTCATCAAGATATGCCTTGGCATTGGTATTTATCTTTTCAGTAATTTCACTCTGATTTTTAACAGCTATATTACTGAAGTATTCCTCTAATCCCTGTCTAGCGTTTTCTATCTGTATCATATATAAGTCCGGATCAAGCCAAACATGGGGGTTATATTCACCTTCATGTTCAAGACTCTCAAGCATAGATATATTTTTACTGAGATCAATCACTGTAATATCCGGATAGTTTTTAATAACATCCTCCAAATATTCTTCCATCCCACCGCCGTTTATTATAAATACATCGGCATCTGACAATAATCTCATATCGTTGGTAGTCAACTGATAATCATGCAGGCATCCTGCGCTAAAGTCGGTAAGACTGTCTACTTTTATGCCAGAAACCTGATCAGTTAAATTTAAGGTCAGGATGTATACCGGATAAAAGGAAGTAACAATCCTGATATTATCCTCATCTGTTTTTAATTCTTTATTATTATTGACGGTAATTACGGCAAAAACAGCAGCAAATACCACCAGCATTATACTTAATAAAATTAATAATTTTTTCTTCATAACGTCTCCCTCTATTGCAACTCATTTGCATTTACAAATTATATTATAAGTATTACCCTATGTCAAATGCTTTAGCCGTGATATCTTGTATAAAATCATCCTGTGATGTATAATAAGATGAATGCAAAAAAGAATCCTGTAGTAAAGGAGAACATTAAATGTCCCAAAAAGCAAAATACCAAAGTAAAAATAATCAAAAATATAATAAAACCACACAAAAGCCTAATATATGGTTGCTACTTCCGATTATATTAATTGTTTCAGTTCTTCCGTTTATAACTAAACTTAAAGAATATAATACGAATCTGTCAAATTTCCCATGGTTTACTTATAATGATTTATACACTGATTTTTTTCTGTATTATAAGCAAAAGTTTTTTTTAGCTATTGTATTTATTATGGCTTTAATTGTTATAATCAAGGCTAACGTAGATAAACGGAATATTGTTTATTCTCATATCCTAATTCCTCTTGGTATATATGGCGCTCTTGCCTTAATATCATCGATTGCATCAAAATACAGAAAATACAGTTTTGCAGGAGTACATTCACATTTTGAATCTGTATTTGTCCTTTTGGGATACTGCCTGATTGTATATTATTGCATGCAGGTTATTAAGACAGAAGAAGATGTCAGGTTGATAGTCAATTGCTTCTTAGTCAGTATTTTAGTAATGAGTCTGTTGGGCTTAACTCAATATATAGGCAAAGACTTCTTTGCTACTAATTTAGGAAAGAAACTGATACTTCCTAGATCCCACTGGAGTACCATGGATACATTGCAGTTTACCTTTGAAAAAAACAGGGTTTATTTGACTTTCTTTAATCCCAACTATGTAGGCTCATATGCAGCCATGACAGCATCTTTTCTTTTTGTAATGGCTTTATTAAATAAAAAAAGAAAATATATGACTTTAATTTATATTTTGGCGGCATGTGGAATAGCATTAAGTCTTTTTGGTTCCAAATCCAAAACCGGAATTATCGGGTTAGCTATTGCCTTCTTATTTATATTAATTATGCTTTCAAAATATCTTATAAAGTACTTTTATTTTTCTATTCCGGCGGTATTATTGGTACTTTCAATAGTTATTTTATATAATAAAGCAAATGACAATGTGCTTCTTAACAGTATAAAACAGGCTACAACTTTTACTAAATATGAACCTTCACTAAAAGAAATAATTACCGGAGAAGATGAAATTTGTATAAAATATAATGAAGATGAACTACATGTAAAGTTTATTGATAATATTTTAGATTTTGATGTTACAGATTCTCAGGGAAATCCCGTTAGTACTGAGTTTGATGATGAAAATTATGAACTTCTAGTAAATGATGAACGTTTTCCTGGTTTCAGGCTGGGATTAGCCATGTATGAAGATATTCAATTATTTTATGTTACTGTTGACAACCATCAATGGTTTTTCACAAAGCAGACACCGGACGGAAGCTATTATTATATGAACCGATACGGAAAAATGGACAAAATAATAAAGGCCCCGCATCTATTGTTTTCCGGATACGAAAGATACGCTTCAGGGCGAGGATACATCTGGTCGAGGACTCTGCCTTTACTAAAAAAATATATTATATTAGGATCCGGAGCCGATACCTATGTGATGGTATTCCCTCAACAGGATTATGTGGGACTTTATAATTATGGTTATGGAGATACATTATTGACTAAACCTCATAATCTTTACCTTCAGATAGGTGTACAGACAGGTGTTCTGTCTTTAATTGCTTTTATTACATTCTACGGTATGTACTTTATCTCCAGTGTAAAACTATATATAAAGGGAAAATTCGATAGTTATTATGCCCAGGTAGGCCTGGCTGTCTTAGTAGCTTCTGTAGCCTATATGATATTAGGCCTTGCCAACGATTCAAGTTTAACGGTTGCCCCGGTCTTCTGGACATTAATGGGTATCGGAATAGCAGTTAACAGACTTGCAAAATCAAATATTGAAAAATTAACCTAGTATTTCAATATTGAAAAATACAAAAAAGTAATCTTGACTCTAAGAATATACTAAAGTAATGTATGATCTGGATTGCAAATGCTATTTTTTTAATTATAATCATTGAACTAATTACATCTCCAGCTATTATATATAGCTGGGGATTTTTTTATCCTGTCATTAAGCTTTATAACCAGCTTGTATGATACTATACTCAATTCTCTAAATAATACACTTATAAATCTATATACATACGAAGCCATCCTATTCACAGTATAATTCTCTTTATAATTAATAACATAATTGATTATTATCCTGATAAATATCCTGACCGTCAACTTATCATCAGCTATAGCGCGCTCATTGACTATCGAAAGATCGTTTACTTTAATGAATGAATCCTAATGATATATATTAGGTTAAGTTCTTTATTTTTGACATGTGGCAGCCATATGTAGATTTAACTTATAGGTATTTTCACAATTCAGTAGTTATAATTGACAAATATCATTTCATAAGGCATGTAACCTGGGCAATAGAAAATGTACATAAAAGAATTCAAAAATCCATGACTCCTACTCTAAGAAAATACTACAAAAGATGTCGAAAATTAATTCTTACCAGGTATTATAAGTTAAAGGATGAAGATAAAAAAGCCTGTGATCTTATGTTGCTTTATAACGATGATTTAAGGAAAGCTCATATGCTTAAAGAATTGCGTTATGATATTTGTCATAACGAAAAGTATTCTATTCAAAGAAAAGAGTTTTTTGAATGGATAAAGAATGCAGAAAGTTCAGGCATTAAAGAGTT
>JGI25328J35697_1002273_pt1 | contig 11914 bp, 10 predicted proteins | sample HigsolmetaAR203D_FD_35697 | JGI IMG/M metagenome (IMG submission 35697)
CACGGATCCAGCTCCAGCTCCTGGCCCGTGCCCTGGCCGGCCACGCGCACGTCCGGACGCGAACGCATGTAGCGCAGGTCGGTGCGGGCGAACCAGGTCGAGTTGATGTTGTAGTCCAGGCCGACGGTGCCGATGGCGCCCTTGGCGGTGTCCAGGCCCACGTGGGCGCCGTCGCCGCCGATGGTCTCGTGGCTGAAGTTGGACTGGTAGTAGCCCAGGCCCACGAACGGGCGGAACACGTTGTCTGGCTGGCCGAAGTGCCACTGGGCGCTCAGCGCCACCGGCTGCTGGTCGACCGTGCCGACCTTGCCGGCGCCGTCCGCGCGCACGCGGTGGTTGAACTTGTCGGCCGCGCCCCACAGCTCCACGCCGAAGTTGTCGGTGGCGTGCCAGGTGGCGCTGATCGTCGGAGCCGGATCGCCGTCCACGCGGAGGCCGTTGCCCGGGTCGGACGGATGCAGGTGCGACAGGCTGCCGACCACGGAGAACCGCTTGCCGGCGGCCGAGTCGCCGGCCTCCTGCGCGAACGCCGGCGCGGCCAGCGCCAGGGCGGGCAGCAGGGCCAGGGAGAGAGTGCGAATGGACCGCATGGGGGAGTCTCCTCTTTCGTTGTTGTAGTGCCCTTGGAGTGGGCGCGGCCGAAGCTAGGCGCCTGCGCATGAACCGTGCCCTGACCGCGGCCGCAGGCGGCCGCCGTCGTTCAGGCAATGGCCGCAAATGCCCGTGGCGCGGGCGTTCCGCTGCGCGGACCGGTTCAGTCGGGTGGGCGCGCGGTGAAGGCGGGCGGGGCGGCGGAGGGCGCGCTTGCGCGGAGGAAGGTTCCATCCGCAACCGGCATGCGCATACCCGGGCGTATTGCGGCGCGGCACGCACCGTGCACCCTGCGGAGGTTGGCGGGGGGGCACGCGCGCGGCCACAATAGGACCTCTTTTCCCCCACGCTAGAACCGCCGGAGTCTTGGCATGGCCGAAATCAAGGAAGCGCGTGTTCCCGACATCGGGGACTACAGCGACGTACCTGTCATCGAAGTCCTCGTCGCCGTGGGCGACACCGTGGCCAAGGACCAGGGCCTGGTCACGCTGGAATCGGACAAGGCGACGCTGGAAGTGCCTTCGCCGTTCTCCGGTGTGGTCAAGGAGCTGAAGGTCAAGGTGGGCGACACCCTGTCCGAGGGCAACGTCGTGGCCCTGATCGAGGTCTCCGGGGACGCCGCCGCCCCGCCGCCGGCCGCGCCCGCCAGGGCCGACGCTCCGGCCCCGGCCAAGGCCGCCACCGTCCCGGCCGCCGAGACCGGCGCCAGGGTCGAGCCGGTGGCCGTGCCGGAGAAGAAGGATCCGGTGGTCGCGCGCGAAACCGCGGCGCGTCCGGGCACCGACCCGGAGATCGCGCCGCCGCGCACCCCGCCGGTGGAATTCAACGCCGACAGCGTGCTGCCGGAGAAGGTGCCCTACGCCACCCCGGCGGTGCGCCTGTTCGCGCGCGAGCTGGGCGTGGACCTTTCCAGGGTCACCGGCACCGAGCGCGGCGGCCGCATCACCCGCGAGGACGTGCAGCGCTACGTCAAGTCCGTGCTCACCGGCGGCACGGCGCCGGCCGGCGTTGCCACCGGTGGCGGCAGCCTCAACCTGCTGCCCTGGCCGAAGGTGGACTTCGCCAAGTTCGGCGAGGTCGAGACCCGGCCGCTGTCGCGCATCAAGAAGATCTCCGGCGCCAACCTGTCGCGCAACTGGGCGATGATCCCGCATGTGACCCAGTTCGACCAGGCCGACATCACCGACCTGGAGGCCCTGCGCCTGCAGCTCAACAGGGAGAACGAGAAGGCCGGCATCAAGGTGACCATGCTCGCCTTCCTGCTCAAGGCCTCGGTGGCGGCGCTGAAGAAGTTCCCCGAGTTCAACGCCTCGCTGGACGAGACCGGCGAGAACCTGGTGCTGAAGAAGTACTTCCACATCGGCTTCGCCGCCGACACGCCCAACGGCCTGGTCGTGCCGGTGATCCGTGACGTGGACCGCAAGGGCGTGCTGGAGCTGGCCCGGGAGACCGCCGAGCTGGCGAAGAAGGCGCGCGAGGGCAAACTGGGCCCGGCCGAGATGCAGGGCGGCTGCTTCTCGATCAGCTCGCTGGGCGGCATCGGCGGCACCGCGTTCACCCCGATCATCAACGCGCCGGAGGTGGCCATCCTCGGCGTGTCGAAGTCGTCCATGCAGCCGGTGTGGGACGGCAAGCAGTTCGTGCCGCGGCTGATGCTGCCGCTGTCGCTGAGTTACGACCACCGCGTGATCGACGGCGCCGCCGCCGCACGCTTCACCGGCTACCTGGCGCAGGTCCTGGCGGACATGCGCCGCGTGCTGCTCTGAGGGGGGCGCGGCGATGGCGAACACGATCGAAGTGAAGGTCCCGGACATCGGCGACTACCACGACGTGCCGGTGATCGAGGTGCTGGTCGCGCCGGGCGATGCCGTGCGCAAGGACCAGGGCCTGGTCACCCTGGAGTCGGACAAGGCCACCATGGAGGGGCCGGCGCCGGCCGACGGCGTGATCCGCGAGGTCCGCGTGCAGGTCGGCGACAAGCTGTCCGAGGGCAGCGTCGTCGCGATCCTGGAAACCGGAACCGGCGGGGCCGCGGCGCCCGCGCTGGCCGCCGCCCCTGCGCAGCAGCCCGCGTCCACCCCGGCCGCGGCGCCGGCCGCCGCCGCGGCCGGCACGGTCGAGGTGCAGGTGCCGGACATCGGCGACTACCGCGACGTGCCGGTGATCGAGGTGCTGGTCCAGCCCGGCGAGCGTGTGCGCAAGGACCAGGGTCTGGTCACCCTGGAATCGGACAAGGCGACGATGGAAGTGCCGTCGCCGGCCGACGGCGTGGTGCGGGAGATCCGGGTCAAGGTCGGCGACACCCTGTCGCAGGGCGACGTGGTGGCCGTGCTCGACGCGGCCAGCGCCGCTGCCGCCCCCGCGCCGGTGGCGCCGGCCGGCAAGCCGCCGGTGGCTCCGTCGCACCGCGCGCCGGCCGAGCCGGCCGCGCCCAGGCCGGCGCTGGACAGCGGCCGCCCGGCCGACATCGAGTGCCGCATGGTGGTGATCGGCTCCGGCCCCGGCGGCTACACCGCCGCCTTCCGCGCCGCGGACCTGGGCCTGGACACCGTGCTGGTCGAGCGCTATCCGACCCTGGGCGGCGTGTGCCTCAACGTCGGCTGCATCCCGTCCAAGGCGCTGCTGCACGCGGCCGCGGTCATCGAGGAGGCCACGCACGCCGGCGACTTCGGCGTGGAGTTCGGCAAGCCGAAGATCCACCTGGACAGGTTGCGCGCCTACAAGGAGAAGGTGGTCGGCCAGCTGACCCGCGGCCTGGCCGGCATGGCCAGGCAGCGCAAGGTGCGCACCGTGCAGGGNGAGGCCCGGTTCGTCTCCCCGCACGAGCTGGAGATCACCGGCGCGGACGGCAAGGTGCAGCTGCTGCGCTTCCAGCAGTGCATCATCGCCGCCGGTTCGCAGGCGGTGAAGCTGCCCAACTTCCCGTGGGGCGACCCGCGCATCATGGACTCCACCGATGCGCTGGCCCTGGCCGAGGTGCCGAAGAAGCTGCTGGTCGTGGGTGGCGGCATCATCGGCCTGGAGATGGCCACCGTGTACAGCGCCCTGGGCGCGCAGGTGACCGTGGTCGAGTTCATGGACCAGCTGATGCCNGGCGCGGACAAGGACCTGGTCAAGCCGCTGGCCGACCGCCTGAAGAAGCAGGGCATCGAGGTGCACCTGAAGACCAGGGCGGCCACGGTCAAGGCGGACAGGAAGGGCATCACGGTGTCCTTCGAGGCCGCCGAGCCGGGCCAGAAGCCGGCGCTGGAGTCGGGCACCTGGGACCGCGTGCTGGTCGCCGTCGGCCGCGCGCCGAACGGGAGGAAGATCGACGCCGAGAAGGCCGGCGTGCAGGTCACCGAGCGCGGCTTCATCCCGGTGGACCGGCAGATGCGCACCAACGTGCCGCACATCTTTGCCATCGGCGACATCGTCGGCAACCCGATGCTGGCGCACAAGGCCACCCACGAGGGCAAGCTGGCCGCCGAGGTGGCCGCCGGCGAGAAGCGCGAGTGGGTGGCGCGGGTGATCCCCTCGGTGGCCTACACCAGCCCGGAGATCGCCTGGGTCGGCGTGACCGAGACCGAGGCCAGGGCCAGGGGCCTGAAGGTGGGCGTGGGCAAGTTCCCGTGGGCGGCCAGCGGCCGCGCCATCGGCATCGACCGCACCGAGGGCTTCACCAAGCTGATCTTCGACGAGGCCACCCACCGCATCATCGGTGCCGGCATCGTCGGCGTGCATGCCGGCGACCTGATCTCGGAGCTGGCCCTGGCCATCGAGATGGGCGCCGAGGCCGGCGACATCGGCCACACCATCCATCCGCACCCGACCCTGGGCGAGACGGTGGCGATGGCGGCCGAGGTGTACGAGGGCACGATCACCGACCTGTACCTGCCGAAGAAGAAGTGAGCGCTCCCGGCGGCGCCATGGAAAACCCCGGCCAGGGCCGGGGTTTTCCTTTTGCGCGGTGGCGGCGTGGCGTCAGAAGGCGAAGGTCGCGCCCACCACCGGCCCCTTGAAGCGCTGGTCCCAGCCGACGATGCCGTCGCGGATGCCGTCGCCGCCGACGCCGCGCTTGATGTCCAGGCGGTACCACTCGTAGCCGGCGAACAGGCCGAAGTTGCGCGTGAAGCGGTACTCGGCCAGGGCGTTGAGGCGGGTGATGCTGCCGTCGTAGTCGCCGAAGTCGCCCCAGTCCGCGTCCAGGTACTGGCCCTGCAGGTTGAACAGCCAGCGTTCGCCCGGCCGCGCGGTGAAGCGCACGCCGACCACCGGCGCATAGCCGTNCTCGCTGGCCTGGTCCGACCAGCTGGCGTCGCCGGCCTCGGCGTACAGCCGCGCCTTGGCCTTGGCCCACTCGGCACCGATCTGCAGGCCCAGGCTGAAGCCGTCGTTCTCCACCACGGCGAAGTCGTACAGCAGGCTGGCCAACTGGAAGTCCAGCTGCGCCTCGGCGAAGCTGCCGGCCGGCAGNGTGACCTCATCGAAGGCGATGGCCTGGTCCAGGGTTTCGCGGCGCTTGCTGTCGAAACCGAACCAGTCGAAGACCAGGCGGTGGCGGTCGCCCATCCGCAGCACGCCGTCCACNCGGGGCTGCCAGTCCTGGCTGCCGAAGTCGGTGCGGTCGGAGAAGCGGTAGCGCTCGCCCCGGTAGGTGGTGGCGGCCGACAGTGTGGTCTCCGCATCCACGTCCAGCGCGCCCAGGCGCAGGGTGAACCGGTCAGCCTCCTGGGCGTGGGCGGTGGCGGCGGCCAGGACGGCCACGGCGGCGGCGGGACGCAGCAGGGGGCGGATGCGGTGCGGCATGGTCGGCTCCTCGTGGGTGGAGCCACCACTATCCCGGCCCCGCGGTCGAGGCCGGGTGAGACGCGCATCCACTGCGCGTGAAGCGCCGATTCCGGTAAAATGCGGGCCGATTCCGGGAAATTGCATGGAAAAAGGCCCCGTTGGGGACGGGGCCCTGGGCCGGCGGGTGACGAGGCGGGCCCGTCCGGCGCGCAGGGTTGACCGCCGGGGGGCGGCAAAGTTCCGCGCGCCGGGGGCAAGACCTTCGGCGGTTGTCCCTGGAAATTGCCCACTGTTATAATTTTGTGGCTCGGCGGGGCGCATCTTTGCGCGCCTGCCTCCGCTTCCCCTCAGGTAACCGTCACGTGCTGAACTCCGTTGCCGCTGGCCGGCGACACGCCGCTCGCGCGATTGCCTGGCAGGGGGGGCGACGTGCCTGGTCGCGCTGCCCTGCCTCTGGCTGGGCGGGCGCGCGGCGGCGGCGGCGCTGGTCGGAGGCGGTGCGATGGTGCTGGCCGGCTGGCTCGCTTCCCGGATCGCATTGGGGGGCGGGGTCGGCGGTGCCGGGGTGGTACTGGCGCGCCTGGTGCTGGGCGTGGCGGCCAAGTGGCTGGTTCTGGCCGTGACGTTGCTGTTGGGCATGGCGGCCCTGCGTCTGCCGCCGTTGCCGATGCTGGCCGCCGCCGCGGCTGCCCTGGCGGCCCAGATGCTGGCCCTGGCGCTGGATCGCCGAAACGGACAATCAGCTTAAACGGGAATTCGGACCTATGGCGGGCGAGGCGGAACTTACCCCTACCAGCTACATCCAGCACCACCTGCACAACCTGACCGCGCAGGTCGGCGAGGGCGGTTTCATGACCCTGCACGTGGACACGCTGGTGTCCTCGGTGCTGATGGGCCTGCTGATGGTGTTCCTGTTCTGGCTGGCCACCCGCAAGCCGACCGCGGGCGTGCCCGGCAAGTGGCAGGCCTTCGTCGAGATCTGCCTGGAGTTCGTCGATCGCCAGGCCCGCGACACCTACCACGGGACCAGCAAGCTGGTGACGCCGATCGCGATCACCCTGTTCTTCTGGATCCTGCTGATGAACATGCTGAAGTTCATCCCGGCGGACATCATCGCCAAGCCGCTGGAGTGGCTGGGCGTGCCCTACTGGAAGCCGGTGCCGACCGCCGACGTCAACGCCACGCTCGGCATGTCCCTCAGCGTGTTCTTCCTGATGCTGTTCTTCGCCCTGCGCGCCAAGGGCCTGGGCCACTTCACGGCCGAGTTCCTGACTGCGCCGTTCGGCAAGTGGATGATGCCGTTCAACCTGATCCTCAACACGGTTGAATGGCTCAGCAAGCCGATCTCGCTGGCGATGCGACTGTTCGGCAACATGTTCGGCGGCGAGATCGTGTTCCTGCTGATCTGGGTGCTCGGCGGCGCCGGCATCCTCGGCATGCTTGGCGGTGCGGTGTTCGGCCTGGGCTGGATGCTGTTCCACCTGCTGGTGATCCCGCTGCAGGCCTTCATCTTCATGATGCTGTCGATCGTATACCTGAGCCTGTCCGAAGACAGCCACTGACCCTTTCAAGCTCCACCCTCGTCATCACCGTTTCACCACTCAGCTATCCGTTCCGGAGAAAACCATGGAAACCGCACTGACCGCCCTCGCTTCCGTCCAGGCTTCGACCGTTCTGGCCATCGGCATCATGATCGGCCTGGCCGCGCTGGGCGCCGGCCTGGGTCTGGCCATCATGGCCGGCAAGTTCCTGGAGTCGGCCGCCCGCCAGCCGGAACTGATCCCGGTGCTGCAGGTCCGCATGTTCATCACCGCGGGCCTGATCGACGCCGCCTTCATCATCTCGGTGGCCGTGGGCCTGCTGTTNGCCTTCGCCAGCCCGTTCGTTGGTCCGTTCCTGGCCCAGCTGGGCGGCTGATAGCGCGTCAGGGGGCGCCCGCCCGAGGCGGGCGCCGACAGGCATGGAGGAACCGCGCGGCGCCGCCGCCGGTTCCGTGAGCACAGGCAGAGCGCACCAATGAACCTCAATCTGACCCTCATCGCCCAGGCGCTGGCCTTCGCCGGCCTGATCTGGCTGATCGCCACCAAGATCTGGCCGCCGCTGCTGAAGGCCATCGAGGAGCGGCAGCAGAAGATCGCCGAGGGCCTGGCCGCGGCCGACCGTAGCCAGAAGGACCTGGCCCAGGCCCAGGAAAAGGTCAACGAGCTGCTCAAGGAAGCGCGGATCAAGGCCAACGAGATCATCGACCAGGCCCACGCCCGCGCCAACCAGATCGTCGACGCCGCCCGCGAGGAGGCCCTGGCCGAGGCCGCGCGGCAGAAGGCCGCCGCCCTGGCCGAGATCGAGGCTGCCGCCAACCGCGCCCGCGAGGAACTGCGCAAGCAGGTGTCGGTGCTGGCGGTGAGCGGCGCCGAGAAGCTGCTGCGTCGTGAAATCGATGCCAGCGCGCACAAGGCGCTGCTGGACGAGCTGGCCGCCGAGATCTGACGACCATGAGCCAGGCCCTTACCCTTGCCCGTCCCTACGCCCGCGCCGCGTTCGCGGTCGCGCGCGACGAAGGCAGCATCGAAGCCTGGTCCCAGGCGCTGGCGTTCTCCGCCCAAGTGGCGGCCGACCCGCGCGTGGCCGGGCTGCTGCTCAACCCGGCGCTGAGCCACGAGGACGCCGTCCGGCTGGTCGCCCCCGAGGGCGCCGGCGGGTCCTTCCTCCGCTTCCTGGGGCTGCTGGCCGAGGCCGGGCGCCTGCGCCTGCTGGCCGAGGTGGCCGCGCTGTTCGAGCAGCTGCGGGCCGAGGAGCAGCGCGTGGTCAGGGCCACCGTCACCTCCGCCGCCGAGCTGTCGGCCGCCGAGCTCGAGAAGCTGCGCGCCGCGCTCAAGCGCCGCTTCGGCCGCGAGGTCGAGCTGCGCACTGCGGTCGATCCCAGCCTGATCGGTGGCGCGGTGATCGACGCCGGCGACGTCGTGATCGACGGCTCGCTCAAGGGCAAGCTGGCGCGCATGCAGGCCGCGCTGGCGGGCTGACGACGCGGGCGCAGCCAACAGACCAGTCACTCTTCTAGGTCGCCACCCCCGGGCGCGACTCCAAGGAATCCAACATGGCAACCACGCTCAACCCCTCCGAAATCAGCGACCTGATCAAGAACCGCATCGAGCAGGTCAAGCTGTCCGCCGAGGCCCGCAACGAGGGCACCGTGACCAGCGTGTCCGACGGCATCGTGCGCATCTACGGCCTGGCCGACGTGATGCAGGGCGAGATGATCGAACTGCCCGGCAACACCTACGCCCTGGCCCTGAACCTGGAGCGCGACTCGGTCGGCGCGGTGGTGCTGGGCGATTACGAGCACCTGCGCGAGGGCGACGTGGCCAAGACCACCGGCCGCATCCTCGAGGTGCCGGTCGGCCCGGAACTGCTGGGCCGCGTGGTCAANGCGCTGGGCGAGCCGATCGACGGCAAGGGCCCGATCAACGCCAAGCTGACCGCGCCGGTGGAGCGCGTCGCCCCGGGCGTGATCTGGCGCAAGTCGGTGGATCAGCCGGTGCAGACCGGCTACAAGTCGGTCGACGCCATGANCCCGATCGGCCGCGGCCAGCGCGAGCTGATCATCGGCGACCGCCAGACCGGCAAGACCGCGATGGCGATCGACACGGTGATCAACCAGAAGGGCACCGGGATCAAGTGCATCTACGTGGCGATCGGCCAGAAGGCCTCGACCGTGGCCAGCATCGTGCGCAAGCTCGAGGAGCACGGCGCGATGGAGCACACCATCGTGGTCGCCGCCACCGCCTCCGAGTCGGCCGCGATGCAGTANATCGCCGCCTACTCCGGCTGCGCCATGGGCGAGTACTTCATGGACCGCGGCGAGGACGCTCTGATCGTCTACGACGACCTGTCCAAGCAGGCCGTGGCCTACCGCCAGATCTCGCTGCTGCTGCGCCGCCCGCCGGGCCGCGAGGCGTACCCGGGTGACGTGTTCTACCTGCATTCGCGCCTGCTCGAGCGCGCCGCGCGCGTCAACGAGGCCTACGTCGAGAAGTTCACCAACGGCGAGGTCAAGGGCAGGACCGGCTCGCTGACCGCGCTGCCGATCATCGAGACCCAGGCCGGCGACGTGTCCGCGTTCGTGCCGACCAACGTGATCTCGATCACCGACGGCCAGATCTTCCTCGAGACCGACCTGTTCAACGCCGGCATCCGCCCGGCCGTGAACGCCGGCATCTCGGTGTCGCGCGTGGGTGGCGCGGCGCAGACCAAGATCATGAAGAAGCTGTCGGGCGGCATCCGCATCGCGCTGGCGCAGTACCGCGAGCTGGCGGCGTTCGCCCAGTTCGCCTCCGACCTGGACGAGGCGACCCGCAAGCAGCTCGAACGCGGCCAGCGCGTGACCGAGCTGATGAAGCAGAAGCAGTACGCGCCGATGCCGGTCGCGTTCCAGGCGCTGTCGATCTACGCCGTGGACAACGGCTACCTCGACGACGTGCCGGTCAACAAGGTGCTGGCGTTCGAGGAGGCGCTGCACGCGCACTTCGCCAACACCCGGACCGCGCTGGTCGAGAAGATCAACGCCACCGGCGACTGGAACGACGAGATCGAGGCCGCCTTCCGCGAAGGCATNGAGGAGTTCAAGAAGACCGGCACCTGGTGACGCAGGCTGGCGCGGGACGGACCAGGTCCCGCGCCACGGGGCGCCCCCACAGGCAACGGGAGACGAGACGAGATGGCAGGCGGCAGGGAAATCAGGACCAAGATCAAGAGCGTGCAGAACACCCGCAAGGTGACGCGCGCGCTGGAGATGGTCTCGGCCTCGAAGATCCGCAGGGCGCAGGACCGGATGAAGGCCTCGCGCCCGTACGCGCGCGCGATGCGCCAGGTGATCGGCCACCTCGCCCAGGCCAACTCGGAGTTCCAGCATCCGTACCTGGTCGAGCGCAAGGACATCCGCCGCGTCGGCTACATCGTCGTGTCTTCGGACCGCGGCCTGGCCGGCGGCCTGAACAACAACCTGTTCCGCAAGCTGCTCGGCGAGATCCGGCAGTGGCAGGAGAAGGGCGTCGAGGTTGACGTGGTCACCATCGGCCAGAAGGCCACGGTGTTCTTCCGCCGGATCCGGGTCAACATGCCGGCTTCGGTGACCCACCTGGGCGACACGCCGCACGTCGAGCAGCTGATCGGCGTGATCAAGGTGATGCTGGATGCCTACGACGCCGGCACGGTCGACCGCGTGTTCCTTTGCTACAACAGCTTCATCAACACCATGACCCAGCGGCCGACCGTGGACCAGNTGCTGCCGCTGCCGCCGTCGGAGACCGCGGTCTCCCGCCACGACTGGGACTACATCTACGAACCCGATGCCGCGACCGTGCTGGAGCACGTGCTGACGCGCTACGTCGAGTCGCTGGTGTACCAGGCGGTGATGGAGAACGTGGCCTCCGAGCACGCGGCGCGCATGGTGGCGATGAAGGCGGCCAGCGACAACGCGAGCAAGCTGATCGAAACCCTGCAGCTGGCATACAACAAGCAGCGCCAGGCGGCGATCACCCAGGAGATTTCGGAAATCGTCGGCGGCGCCTCGGCGGTCTGAGTAACCGGGTAGGAGCGGCTGCGGCCGCGACCTGCACCGCGCCGGTGGCGCTCCTACAGCAAGCAGATTTGGAGTTCAGAGGAAACCAACCATGAGTCAGGGCAAGATCGTTCAGATCATCGGCGCCGTCGTCGACGTCGAGTTCCCGCGCGCGGAAGTGCCGAAGGTGTACGACGCGCTCAAGGTGCAGGGCACCGACATCACGCTCGAAGTGCAGCAGCAGCTCGGCGACGGCGTGGTGCGCACGATCGCGCTCGGCTCGACCGACGGCCTCAAGCGCGGCCTCGTGGCCGTGAACACCGGCCGCGCGATCTCGGTGCCGGTCGGCGCCGGCACGCTGGGCCGCATCATGGACGTGCTCGGCAACCCGATCGACGAGGCCGGCCCGATCAAGTCCGACGTCCAGNGGGAGATCCACCGCCCGGCCCCGAGCTACGAGGACCAGGCCGCGACCACCGAGCTGCTGGAAACCGGCATCAAGGTGATCGACCTGATGTGCCCGTTCGCCAAGGGCGGCAAGGTCGGCCTGTTCGGCGGCGCCGGCGTCGGCAAGACCGTCAACATGATGGAACTGATCAACAACATCGCCAAGGCGCACTCGGGCCTGTCGGTGTTCGCTGGCGTGGGCGAGCGTACCCGCGAGGGCAACGACTTCTACCACGAGATGATCGAGTCCGGCGTGGTCAGCCGCGAGAAGCCGGAGCAGTCGAAGGTGGCGATGGTGTACGGCCAGATGAACGAGCCGCCGGGCAACCGCCTGCGCGTGGCGCTGACCGGCCTGACCATGGCCGAGTACTTCCGCGACGAGCGCGACCCGGCGACCGGCAAGGGCCGCGACGTGCTGCTGTTCATCGACAACATCTACCGCTACACACTGGCCGGTACCGAGGTGTCGGCGCTGCTGGGCCGCATGCCGTCGGCGGTGGGCTACCAGCCGACCCTGGCCGAGGAGATGGGTGTGCTGCAGGAGCGCAT